>Ga0247608_10000727_pt1 | contig 50838 bp, 48 predicted proteins | sample 176DNAGHGlowgp2_FD_193490 | JGI IMG/M metagenome (GOLD analysis project Ga0247608, IMG submission 193490) | Sheep rumen microbial communities from Palmerston North, Manawatu-Wanganui, New Zealand - 1766 DNA GHGlow gp2 | ecosystem: Host-associated > Mammals > Digestive system > Stomach > Rumen ...
TTTACCGCAAGCGATTCCGTGCAGCTATTGGGCTTTAACTTGTATAGCAGTCTTACCCTCGCTTACAGCCTGACATGATTCCTGTTCGTCGGGCCAGAGTTTTGCCGCCGCCTTCCTTCAGATTCCGTCTCACAACGGACACCCTTGGCTTTGGCTATGACCTTCCCGCTGCCGGGCGGTCTCGGGACTTTCACCCTTTAGAACGTGCGCTCGCCGGGCGCACAATGAACACGGGGATCGATCCGTCCGATCGATCCCTGTGTTTTTCTATTCAGACATTGTGGAAATTCTACAAATTCCAGATGGATTATATGCCATCTTGCACAAAATATCTGGTATATAGGCTTTTCCTTTGCCATTTTTTGTGCCAATTTTGCATTGACAAATCGCCATCGGTAATACTAAACTTATCTAAACTCAGCACATAATTGCTCCGCCAATTCATTCCTGAATAAATTGGTGAGCAATTTTGCCATGTTTCACGGTTGCCCAGCCAGGGGCGAGCGAAACGGCAATGAAATTGTTATTGATGTGCCTGCATTCGATTTTGTCTTGATTCAAAATTAAATTGGCATATCAATAAAAAACCATCCGGAAACAGATATACTTCATCGGGAGGATATGGATTTGAACTGGGATTTGAAAGAAGTCAGCAAGGATATCCGCTGTGATGTACTCAGCAGTATCGCACATGTCGGTGTCGGCCATCTGGGCGGCTCGCTCTCCATTGTTGATGTTCTGACAGTGCTGTACTTTGAAGCAATGAAGGTAAATCCCGAGGACCCGCATATGGCGGGTCGGGACCGTTTTGTCTGCTCCAAGGGCCACGCAGGACCGGCGGTGTACGCTACCCTTTCCAGGCGCGGCTTCTTTGACAGAGAGCGCCTGTTTGTGCTCAACGACGGCGGCGCCGGTATGCCGAGTCACTGCGATATGCATATCCCCGGTGTGGACATGACGGCGGGCTCCCTCGGGCAGGGCTTTTCCTGTGCGGTAGGCATGGCACTGGGCTCCAGGCTGGAAAACGACGGTGCCACGGTTTATGCACTGTTGGGCGACGGCGAGAGCCAGGAGGGTCAGATCTGGGAGTCGGCCATGTTTGCCGCTTCCAGGAAGCTGGACAATCTCATCGCCTTTACGGATTACAACAAGCTGCAGAGCGACGGCACCGTTGCCCAGATCAATGATCTTGCGCCTCTGGGTGCCAAGTGGGCCGCCTTTGGGTGGAATGTCATCGACGTAGCCAACGGCAACGACGTGTACGAGATCTCCGCTGCTGTCAAACAGGCCAAGACAAACCGCGGTTCGGGCAAGCCGACTATGGTGATCCTGAACACCGTCAAGGGCTGCGGCGTGCAGTGGATCGTGGATCTCGGTTTCGCAAGCCACAGCTGCAATATCAACGAAGAACAGCTTAAGGCCGCAATTGCGGTGATCAAGGGGGAATAAGCCATGGAAATGAGAGCTGTTTACGCCGCGTGCCTGGCGGAAATGATGGAAAAGGATCCCCATGTCGTTGTTCTTGATGCCGACCTTTCGGGCTCCCACGGTACAAAGAAGCTGTATGAGCGTTTTCCCAACCAGGCTTTCAACTGCGGTATCGCCGAGCAGAACATGGCCTGCGTCGCTGCCGGTCTTTCCACTTACGGCTTCAAACCCTGGATCGAATCCTTCACGCCCTTCACCACACGCCGTATCTGTGACCAGGTTGCCATCTCCATCTGCTATGCCGATCAGAACGTGAAGATTGTCGGGTCCGACCCCGGCATCACCGCCCAGCTCAACGGCGGCACCCACATGAGCATGGAGGATATCGGTGTTCTGCGTTCCATCCCGAACATTGTGATCGTGGAGCCCGCCGACACCGTGCAGCTTCGTGCCGCGATGGCTGCGCTGGACGCGTATGAGCATCCGGCCTACCTTCGCCTGTTCCGCAAGGAGCTGCCTGTGCTGTTTGACGAAAACACGTACAAGTTTGATCTCTTTAAGGTCGATACCATGCGTGAAGGCAGCGATCTGACCATCTTTGTCTCCGGCTTCATGACGAAGGATGCCATGGATGCAGCTGAGATCCTCAGCAAGGAAGGCATTTCGTGCGAGGTCGTGAATGTCCACACTATCAAGCCCATCGACCGCGACGGCGTTATCCGCGCTGCCCGCAAGACCGGTGCAGTTCTGGATTTAGACAATCACAATGTGATCGGCGGTCTTCACTCTGCGGTGCTCGAAGCACTCGCCGGCGAAAGGATCCCCTGCAGTGTCGTCGGCGTGCAGGATCGTTTCGGTGAAGTGGGCAAGCTTCCCTACCTGCGCGAGGTCATGGGCATGCGCCTGGAGGATATCGTCGAGGCTGCGAGGAAGGCTGTCAGCCTGAAATAACCTGAGCTCATAAAAAAAGTCGATTTCGGTTAAACCGAAATCGACATTTTTGTTTCTATTTTACTTTGCCTGACGCATTGCGTACAGATAATCTACGATCATTTTGAGCTGCGCGAGCTCTTCATCGGAGAGATCCCAGTCTTCAACAGCGGGTTCTGCCGCAGTTTCTGCAGCGGGCTCAATTGCGGGTTCAGCGGGCACACTGTTCTCCCCTTCCGGTGCCGGCTTCCCGGCATCGATCTCGCCGCTCTGTATAGCCGCAAGCTTCTGCTTGGCCGCTTCCACCATTTCCGTGATCTCATTGTCTATAACGACGGTCTCACCCTCGGGCAGGACCCAAACGCCGGTTTCCACGACAGCGCCGGCGGCATTGATGCGGCTGTAGCCGACTTTGCTGAGTCTTTCGCCGCAGGAGGAGTAGATCACGGTTTCATTGGCCTTATCATTGAGGACAACTGCCTCTCCGCCATTGTTGTCAAGGAAGACATCAACGCCTGTGATATTGGCGACCAGATCCTCGACATTGACTCCCTCGGTCATATGTCCGACTACGTACACGATCTCAGCCCCGTTGTTGCGCGCATCGTTGACAGCGCTCTGCAGGAGCTCGGTATTCTTCCCGTCATTGTCCGCCGCGTTCACGCCGACAAACGCAATCCTCTTGCCGCTGGCCTCAATGATCACATAAGGCTCGAGGACCAGCTCATCGCCAAGCGTGAAATTGCTGGAGATATAGGGAAAATCGGCGCGCTTGATGAGTGCGAAGAACTGTTCGTCGCCGTAATCCGTCTCAAGTTCGCCGGGGATTGCTGCGTCATAGCCGACAGCATTCATCAGATCAATGATGGCTTCGCCCCGGCTCACCTTGCCGAGCTCTCCTCCTCCAACGGCATTGCCGCCGTCCACAAGGATCGTGGTGTAACCCTGCTCCTTCAGAGAATCACGGATGTTCTTCACGCCCGCATAGCCGATGCCTTCGTCGACAGCACTCTGGACATCACTGGTAAAGAGAACGATGATTTCACCGTTGTCAGCATTCGCCTGTTCCTGTGTCTCAGGCAGCTGTGCCGGTGTCTCAGACAACTGTTCGTCGGCACGCGTCCCGGCTTCGGGGACCTGTTCGTCAGCACTTGCCTCAGCCGCGGGCAGTACGCTCAGCACGAATGCTGCCATTTCATCAGCCGTCAGGCCGGCGCCTTCCTTGCCGCAGGCCATCGTGAGCGCATAAGCCGTATTACCGTCCCGGAACAGGGCGATATTCATATACCTCCCGTCTCCAAGGCAGTCGATCAGGTGTTCACCGACAATAGCCTGCCACGTACGGCTATAGGTATTATAGTCGCCGGAGAGGTTGTAGCCCTCGTCTTCTACGGATGCACGGAACATCAGTTCCTCTTCTTCGTTGCCGTAGTCAGCTTCCAGTGTGCCCGGCACAGCACGATAATGCAGAAGCTTCATATCCCGGGGCAGATCCTCCTCTGCGGGGAGATTCACCTCCACGCCGGAGATTCTGATCGCCTCTTCAAGAGAATCCGTCTCAGTCCAGGGGTTGGGCAGTCCAATGCCCGCCGGCACATTCTGATCGATAATGCCTTCGGTCAGGATATCCGCAACGGAGTCGGTAATGCTTTCCCGCAGCAGGTTAGCCATCTCCTCATTGTAAGGGACGGAAAGAGCCTCCTCTTTGGTATTCAGGTACGGATCAGCCGGTGCAGCCTCAGGCGCCGTCACGTTGGCAGGGAGCTGACCGGTGATGCCCTCGGTGAGGATATCAACAATAGAGTCGGTCATTGCCTCCCGCAGCATTTCGGCCATAAACATGTCGTATGTGCCCGGATTCCCAAGATAGGGATCAGGCTGCGCGTCTACAGAAGGAGCAGGCTGCTCGGCTGCGGGCTTTTCGGGCGCAGGCGTCGGCTCGCTTCCGTGCGGGCCGAAGTGTCCGGGGACGCCATGCTGAGGCCGTTCAGGGCGCTGCCCTTCCATGGGCATGTCGGGACCATATGCATCGTAGCGGTACTCTCCGGCTTTGCCGAATGTCAGATACATATACTGATCCCAGAGTTCACCGGCTTCCAGATAAAGCTGCTCCCGTACAACAGGGTCAGTCTCACTTTTGGCCATGAACATATACATCATAAACTTCTCAAGGATCTCATTCTCAAGAGTCAGTTGACCTTTGGGAGCATCGAGGATTTCCTCAGGCGCGTACTGCTGGTACAGATACGCATCGCAGTCTTCTCCCATGCCGCCGCGCAGATAAAGATCGGTCGGGCCATACATGCCGCCGATAATTCCGTAAGTTTCCGGCTGCAGCATCGCACTTTCTGCCGCATACTCCGTTTCGAATGCGGGCAGAACGATGTCCATGTAGGCTTCCCAAAGCTCTTCAGCCTGCTGATAGAGTGCTGCCTGTTTTATGAGATCGGATTCAGTCTCGGCAGCCAATGTATACATCAGGAATTTCTGCAGGGCTTCCTCACGCATGGATTTTGTATTCCCGTTGCAGCCGCAGGTGCATGCGGGGTTCTTGTCCTGGGCCGAGACACAGATGCAGCTGTTGTCGGCATAGGCCGCGGGAATGATCCCGCAGACAAGCACGAGTACCAGCAGGACACTCAGCACATAGACAAATCTGCTCGTTTTCATATGTACATCTCCTTCATCAGCATGGCAAAATGCCAGTATTCACAGCTAACCAAATGTTATTATAGCACACAATTTATGACATTTCCATAAGAACGCGCAACATTTAATTATTATTAACAATCTCTCTTGCTGCAAATGGTTTGCAATAATTTTATTTACATAATTCTATATCCCGGATTGTGATTCTCCGGGATAGGCAAAGGGGCTGTCTCAAAGCGCCTGTCATCCTCCTAAAGGACATAGAGATTCTAAGCGAAGGATCTTTCCCGGAAGGTTTATGAAAACCTTTCAAGGAAAGATCCTTCGTCACTTCGTTCCTCAGGATGACAAAAGGGTAAACGCTTTGAGACAGCCCCTCTTTCTGTTTCACTCTGTAATGACGATCTTATCCTGTCCCTCAACGGCAGACAGGGCGAGGTGCCGGATCTCGCGGCCGCGGTTTTCGATGATATAGGCGGCGATCTCATCCTCGATCTTTTTCTGGATCGTGCGGCGCAGATTGCGCGCACCGTATGTGACGGAGTAGGCCTGCCTGACCAGGTAGTCGAGCAGGCTGTCGTCCCAGGTCAGGACGATGCTCTTTTCCTCCATGAGCTCCCGCACCTCGGAGAGCATCAGGCCCGCAATGGCGCGGAAGTCCTTTTCGGTGAGCTGGTTAAAGCAGATGATCTCATCCACGCGGTTGATAAACTCGGGGCGCAGGAAATCGTTGAGGGCCTTCATGGCACGCTCGCGCGACATATCGCTGAGACTGCCGCCGAAGCCGACCGAGCCGGTCTTGGTGTTGGAGCCGGCATTGGTGGTCATGACGATGACGGTGTTCTCAAAGTTCACCGTGCGGCCCTGGGCGTCGGTGATGCGCCCGTCGTCAAGGATCTGCAGCAGGATGTTCATCACGTCCGGGTGCGCCTTTTCGATCTCGTCAAAGAGCACCACGCTGTAGGGCTTGCGGCGGATCTTCTCGGTGAGCTGCCCGGCCTCGTCATAGCCCACATAGCCCGGAGGCGAGCCGATGATGCGCGAGACCGCAAACTTCTCCATGAACTCCGACATGTCGAGGCGGATCAGGCTCTCTGGCGTGTTGAAGAGGTCGGCAGCCAGACGCTTGACTAGCTCGGTCTTGCCGACACCGGTGGGGCCGACAAAGATAAAGCTCACCGGCTTGCGCTTGACCTTGAGGCCGACACGGCTTCTCCGGATCGCGGCGCAGACCGCGTCCACCGCCTCGTCCTGACCGATGATGTGCTGCTTGAGGCGGTAGTCCAGATTGGCAAGGCGCTCCAGCTCATCGGCGCGCACCGTGGATGCCGGGATCTTGGTCCAGAGCTCGATGACCCGGGCGAGGTTATCCATGCTCAAGGCGGGCATGGGTTTTGCCTCCAGCTCCCGAAGCTCGGCCTCGCGCTGCATCTCACGGCTTCTGAGCGCGGCGATGCGTGCGTAACGCTGGTCGAGCAGCTCATCTGTCAGCGCCTGGCCGTTGGGGGCGTCGGCGCTCATGAGGGCCTCACGCTCAAAGCGGATGTTCTCCAAATCACGCTGGATCTCCGCCTTGCGGCTGATGTCGGGGTTCTTGAGGTTTACATCGGAACAGGCCTCGTCGATGAGGTCGATGGCCTTATCCGGCAGAAAGCGGTCGGTGATGTAGCGTTCGCTCAGAAGTACCGCCTGGCGGCACATCTCGTCGCTGATGGCCACACCGTGGTAGTCCTCATAGTAGTGGGCGATGCCGCGCAGGATCTTCACGCTGTCCTCGATGGAGGGCTCGTTGACCGTGACGGGCTGGAAGCGGCGCTCGAGGGCAGAATCCTTTTCGATATGCTTGCGGTATTCGGTGAAGGTAGTGGCGCCGATAACCTGGATCTCGCCCCTCGAAAGGGCGGGCTTGAGGATGTTGGCGGCGTTCATGCTGCCCTCGGCATCCCCCGCGCCGACGATATTGTGCACCTCGTCGATGACGAGGATCACATTCCCCTGCTTGCGGATCTCCTCGATGAGGCCCTTCATGCGGCTTTCAAACTGGCCGCGAAACTGCGTGCCTGCCACCAGCGCCGTGAGGTCGAGCAGGAAGACCTGCTTATCCCGGAGCTTTACCGGCACATCGCCGTTTGCGATACGCTGGGAAAGGCCCTCGGCAATGGCGGTCTTGCCGACGCCGGGCTCGCCGATGAGGCAGGGATTATTCTTCTGGCGGCGGTTGAGGATCTGGATAACGCGCTCAAGCTCCTCTTCCCTGCCGATCATGCGGTCAAGCTTGCCCTCCCGGGCGCGCTTGGTCAGGTCGATGCAGTAGCTGTCCAGGAACTTGCGCTTGCCGCCGTTTTTCTGTCCGCTCTGATTTGTGCCGCCGCTCGGGCGTTCCTGCTGGGGAGGCGGGGCGTTGTCCGTGCTGTTGTTTCCGCCGCCGAAGAGACGGTTGAGAAACGGGAAGGTCGCGGTCTTGCCGTCGTCTTCGCTGCCGCTGTCCGTGTCGTCCACGGGTGTGAGATCCTCCACGCCGCTCAGGGCGTTCATCATCTCTCCCGTGAGACCCTCCAGATCCTCGTCCGACAGGCCCATCTTGTTGATGACATCGTCCACGGGCTTGATGTGCAGCTCACGCGCGCATTTGAGGCACAGACCCTCGTTTTTGGTCTGGCCGGCTTCTATTTTTGTGATAAAGACCACCGCGACATTCTTGCCGCAGCGGGAGCAGATTGTAGGCCGCATGGGGTCCCTCCAGGTTGAGAATAGTCTTGAAACCCGTCATCCTGAGCGCAGCGAAGGATCTTGTTGCTATACGATCGCGTACAGAAGATACTTCGCTGCGCTCAGAATGACATACAACTCTTATAGCAGGCTGCTGGTCAAGGAATCGAAAATCAGGAAGAAGCGGCCCAGCGTGGTGTGGGCCATGGTATCCTTGCCGATGATGATGCCGAGAAAGCTCAGAAGCCAGCAGAGAAGGATACAGTACAGAAAGCCCTTGCCGAAGCCGAGGATGGCCCCGCCGATCTCGTCCACGCTCTCCAGGTTTGGGAGCCGGAAAGAGAGATTGCCGATACTTGCGACAGCCACCAGCAAGATCAGGATCAGCAGAAAGGCGACGAGCATGGTGCCGACGGAGGTGATGGTGTCGCACAGGACGCTCACGATGGCCTGCGTCATGGTGCAGCCGGTCTCCTGCGCGAGGTTCACCGCCTTGGAGGCCAGATCCTCGGCCCGCTTGGAGTAGAGGCCAAGGTCGGTTAAACTCTCATAGGCGTAATCATAGCGCAGGGAGCTGTCCTGCTCCAGGATATCCTCCAGCGACAGGTCGCTGCTGCCGTAGCCCATGCGTTCGAGGATCGCATCACGGTTGCGGTGGGAATCCAGGTAGCCGGAGACGAAGGGCTCCAGCGCCGGGACGACCTCATGCGAGTAGGCGGCGGAGACAATGCTTGCACCCAGAAGCGATATGATGATCGCGAGGATGCCCGCAACGCCGCCCACCAGGCCGCGCTTATAGCCGTTCCAGGTGCACAGGGCGATGATTATGATCAGTAAAATGTCAATAACAGCTTTCATATGTACCGCTCATCCTTTTCAAAACAGGAATAGTGTAGCACATCTTTGTGAACAAATAAATAGTTTGGATTCAGATTTGGATGCATGTCTTGGCTCCCCCTTTGGGGGAGCTGGCACGGCCGATCTCCCGCGAGGCCGTGACTGAGAGGGTATAAGACCCCTTCCACCGCTGAAGCGGTCACCCTTTGGCCCACCTTGCCGCATTACCGTTTCCGTACAGGCATCAAGCCTGCCCGAAAACGGTGCGGCTGCGGAACTCACAATGCCCTTCGTCCGCCACCGGCGGCGGGCATTGTGAGGTCCAAATCGCCGCAAGCGGCTGGTGGAGGCAAGTTTGTTAGTTCCTCTCCATCATGTCCCCTGCTGCACCCTCGTACCAGACGCGGTTGAGATAGAGGCCCTGTGGCGGCATGGTGGGGCCGGTGAGGCGGCGGTCGCCCTTTTCCAGCAGGGCCGGGATCTCCTCCGGCAGAAGCTTCCCATAAGAGGCATAGACCATGGTGCCGACCATGGCCCGGCACATGTTGTAGAGAAAACCGTCGGCGCAGACGGAGACCGTGATGAGGTCCCCCTCCTTTTCCGCCCGGCACCAGTGGACCGTGCGCACGGTGGTCTTTGTCTCCGTGCCGACTGAGCGCACGGCGCGAAAATCGTGCGTACCCTCAAAGGCGCGGGCCGCGCGCCGCATCAGGTCCATGTCCAAGTGCTGAGGATAAAAGCATACCCGCTTTTCCAGAAAAGGATCACGGATGTTCCTGTTGAGTATTTTATATACATATTCTTTTTTTATACAGGAACCGATGGCGTTAAAATTCTCCGTCTCTTCACAGGCGTCCAGGACGGCGATATCCCCCGGCAGGCGGGAATTGACAGCAAGGGGCAGTCTCTCCATGGGTATGCGGGTATCGCTGTGAAAATTCGCGCAGTAGCGCAGAGCGTGCACGCCCGCGTCCGTGCGGCCGCAGCCGACCACGCGAAGGTGCTCGCCCGTGACCTTGAAGATCGCGTCCTCCAAAGTCTCGGCCACCGTAATGTCGTTTTTCTGCACCTGCCAGCCATGATAGCGGCTGCCGTCATAGCGCAGACAGAGGGCAATGTTTTTCATAAGGCATACCGTTTGAGCACAAACATGACGGCGAGAAATACCGCGCCGAGGGCGAGGGCAATATAATCGCGCGTCTGCATGCGCAGCTGCTTCATGCGCGTACGCCCCTCGCCGCCGTGATAGCAGCGGCTCTCCATCGCCACCGCGAGCTCGTCGGCCCGCTTGAAGGCTGACACGAACAGCGGCACCAGGATCGGCAGCAGGGCCTTGGCCCGCTGGACGAGGCTGCCGGTCTCAAAGTCCGCGCCGCGCGCCTTCTGGGCCGACATGATCTTGTCGGTCTCGGAGATGAGCGTGGGGATAAAGCGCAGGGCCATGCTCATCATGATGGTCATTTCATGCACGGGGACCTTGAGCTTTTTGAGGGGATTCATCAGCAGCTCCAGCCCGTCGGTCAGGGCGATGGGGCTTGTGGTATAGGTCAGCAGGAAGGTGCCGGAGATGAGCAGCACGATGCGCAGCACCATCTGTACCGCCCTCGCGATTCCCTCCCAGGTGATGATCCAGCCAGGCCGGACGGGGGTGCCCTGGGTGTAGAAGATGTTCAGGGCTGCCGTCAGCACAATGATGACCAGCATGGGCTTGATGCCCTTGAACATCTGGGTAGGCTTGATTTTGGAAAGCGCCATACAGGCCGCTGTCACCGCCGTCACGACCGCGTAGCCGATCCAGCCGTTTGCCTGGAACAGGGCCACGATATAGACGATGACCAGGATGATCTTGGTACGCGGGTCCAGCTTGTGGGCAACGGTATTTCCGGGGAAATACTGGCCGAGGGTGATGTCCTTCAGCATGCCTTCCCCTCCCTTGCCTTGAGCAGCGCGTCCAGCAGCTGCTCATGGGTAAAGACGCTCTCCGGCATTGGAATATTCCGCCTGCGAAGCGCCAGCGCCAGTTCCGCCGCCTTGGGCACATTCAGGCCGATCTCCACCAGCTCCTGTGCGCGGGAGAAAACCGCGTCGGGCGTGCCGTCCATGGCGACGCCGCCCTCACGGAAGACGATGATGCGCTCGGCAAAGCGGGCCACATCATCCATGCTGTGGCTGACAATGAGCACCGTCGCGCCGCTCTTTTCCCGGTAGCGGAAAATGTTGTCAAGGATCTGCGTGCGCCCCGCGGGGTCGAGGCCCGCCGTCGGCTCGTCGAGGATCAGCACCTCGGGCCGCATGGCGATCACGCCCGCGATGGCGATGCGCCGCTTCTGCCCGCCGGAAAGCTCCAGCGGCGAGCGCTCAAACAGCGCCTCCTCCACACCGGTGAAGGCGGCGGCCTCGCGCACACGCTCGTCGATCTCGTCCTTTGTGAGCTTCATATTGCTCGGCCCAAAGGCGATATCCCGGTATACCGTCTCCTCAAAGAGCTGGTATTCCGGGTATTGAAATACGAGCCCGACCTTCCACTTTACGTCGCGCCGGGCGTATTTGTCGCGGTTGATGTCCTGCCCGTCCAGCAGCACCCGGCCCGAGGTAGGCTGCAAAAGCGCATTCAGGTGCTGGATAAAGGTGGACTTGCCGGAGCCAGTGTGCCCGATCAGCGCTGCAAGCTGTCCCTGCGGGATGGTAAGGCTGATATCCCGGATCGCCGTCTTTTCGAAAGGCGTATCCTTGCTGTAGACATGGCACAGCTTATCTGTAATGATCTCTGCCATCAGCTTCGACTCCGTTCGCTTTGTAGTACCTGCGCAATGAGCTCGGCGCAGTCCTCCACCGAAAGAGGCTCTCCGTCCAGTCTCATGCCGGATGCGCGCAGATCCTGGAGCAGCCGCGCAGTCTCGGGCTGCTCCAGACCCTCACGACGCAGAAGCTCCGCGTTTGCGAAAATGTCCGCCGGTTTGCCGTCCGCCATGACGCAGCCGTTGGACATGACGATGAGGCGGTCAGCATTGATGCACTCATCCATGTGATGGGTGATGTATACCACCGTCATCCCCTTTTCGCGGCAGAGGGAGAACACAGTGTCCACGACCTCCCGGCGGCCCTGGGGATCCAGCATGGCGGTAGGCTCGTCGAGGACAATGATATCCGGCTGCATGGCGATGACGCCCGCGATGGCCACGCGTTGCTTCTGCCCGCCGGACAGCAGGTGCGGGGCGTGCATGCGATAGTCGTACATCCCCACCTGGCGCAGCGCCGCGTCCACGCGCTCCCGGATCTCCTTCGGCTCCACGCCCAGGTTTTCCGGGGCAAAGGCCACATCGTCCTCCACCACGTTCGCAACAAGCTGGTTGTCCGGATTCTGAAACACCATGCCGACCCGGCGGCGCACGTCGATGATGTGCTCCTCGTCGGAGGTGTCCAGCCCTTCCACCAGCACGCGCCCCTCGTCCGGGACCAGGATGCCGTTCATGTGCTTGGCAAAGGTGGACTTGCCGGAGCCGTTATGTCCCAGCACGGCCACGAAGCTGCCCTTCTCAATGGACAGGCTCACGCCGCAAAGGCTTTCCTTCTCATCCGCAGGGTAGGTATAATGCACATTGTCAAATACGATAACAGGTTCCAAAGAATCAACCTCGTTCTTTTATCAGTGGCAGGTAGAACTTTTCCGCTTTTGCCGCCTTGCCGCATTTGCAATTCCCAGGCCGGGCTTATGCGCACCGGCCTGCCAATTGCGCGGCTGCGGAGAAACCTGACTCCCTTCTTCCGCCCCCGGCGGCGGGAGTCAGCTTTCCCAACGGCATGTCGCCCCGCACGGTAAGTACAGGCCGCTGTCGGTGACGGGGAGGGCCAGTTCCTGGCTGTCGGAGTGACCGCCGTATTTTTTGGTGAAGATGCTCTCGGTCACATAGCTCAAAACCGAGGCGGAAAGGCCCGTGGTGTAGGAATTTATCATCACAAAGAGCGGATCATCGGACAGGACGCCCGCACAGAGCGAGACAAAGGGCCAGAGGTTCTGCTCGAGCTTCCAGACCTCGCCGCCGGGTCCGCGCCCGTAGGAGGGCGGGTCCATGATGATGGCGTCATACCTGTGGCCGCGGCGTATCTCACGCTCGACAAACTTGGCGCAGTCGTCCACGATCCAGCGCACCGGTGCGTTCTGAAGCCCGGAGGCCGCGGCGTTTTCCTTGCCCCAGTTGACCATGCCCTTGGCAGCGTCCACATGGCAGACACTGGCCCCGGCCTTGAGGCAGGCGACCGTGGCAGCGCCCGTATAGCCGAAGAGGTTCAGCACGCTGACTTCACGTCCGGCGCTGCGGATCTTCTGCATGGCCCAGTCCCAGTTGGCGGCCTGCTCGGGAAAGAGGCCGGTATGCTTGAAGTTCATGGGCTTGACAAGGAAGGTCAGCTCTCCGTAGCGAATGCGCCAGTTCTCGGGCAGGTCCCCCTTGTCCCAGCTCCCGCCGCCGGTGTGGCTGCGGGTATAGCTGGCATTGCGGTCGTTCCAGTGCGGATTTCGCCGCGGCGTGTCCCAGATGGCCTGGGGATCGGGGCGCACCAGGTAATAGTTTCCCCAGCGTTCCAGCTTCTCGCCTTTTGAGCAGTCGATCAGTTCAAAATCCTGCCATTGATCTGCAACAAACATAAGCCTCTCCAAAAATTGTAACAATTATAGCCTTAACTGTGGTATTTTACCATGGAAGTTCTCTGCGGTCAAGGAGAAGCTTTTATTAACATATTTCTATTTACATAATTGCTTTAACATATTTCTGTTTACGTAATATTTATTTCATGTTTTATCTTGTCAGACCGGGTCGGAATATGGTATACTTCGTTGGACTACTTTGACTTTCAGGAGATTTATTCATATATGGCAGAAGAAACATATTATCTGATCGATTTTGAAAACGTGGGGCTCAAGGGCCTGGAGGGCGCGGAAAAGCTCAGCGCGCAGGACCATGTACACCTCTTCTCCACCCGAAACGCCCCGAAGATCAACACCGCGACACTCGCCACCTTCAACGGCAAAAACCTGGTGGTGCATGAGGTGCCCGCCAAAAGCCAATCTGTGGACATGCATCTGGTTTCCTATCTGGGCTATCTGCTCGGAAAGCACGACCCCGCCCCCGCCATTGTCATTCTCAGCAACGACACCGACTATGACGACATCGTGCAGTTCTGGAAAACGGAGCTCAACGTGACCGTTGTACGCCGGGATCATTTTGAAGACCCGAAGCCTTCCGTGCCCAAAAAAGCGGCAGGAAAAGCAAAAGCCTCAGGCAAGACCGCGGCGAAGGAAAAAGCGCCCGCAAGCGAGAAGGCGCCGGTTGTCAAGCCAAAGGCTCCCGCAAAGGAGAAAACACCGGCAGTAAAGGAGAAGTCTCCCGCAAAGGAGAAGGCACCGTCCGCCAAGGAAAACGCCCTTGTTAAGGAAAAGGCTCCAAAAACGGTGGAGCCGAAGGACAAGACCGCCGTCAATAATGCGGTGCTCAAGACTCTCAGCGCGGCCAAGTACGACAATGAAATCGTGAGCTTCTGCGCCTCCCAGGTAACAAAGCTTTTCACGGAGAAAAACGGCAAACAGCTCATCTATCGCTCCATCATCAGCAAATTCGGCCAGGAGCAGGGATTGGAGATTTACCGTCAGATCAAAAAGCTTCTATAACAGTCATCGGCAGATTCGTTCTTATCACGAATCTGCCGATGTACTTTTATTGTTGAAGCGGAAAATCCTGCGCTGAGCGCGGTATCGCCCGATTCTGTCACTCGATATTCAGGATATCGCTGAAGCCGGTGACCTCAAAGATTTCGTTGATCACGTCATTGACGTGGATGAGCTTCATCTCGCCCTGCTTGTTCATGGTCTTCTGCGCGGACAGCAGAACACGAAGGCCGGCGGAGGATATGTATTCAAGCTTCTCAAAGTCCATCACAAGGGACGTAACCTCGGGCAGTGCGCTTTTCAGCTCTGCTTCCAGCTGGGGAGCGGTAGTGGTGTCGAGACGGCCTTCCAGTGCCACGGTCAGGGTCTTGTCTTCGAGTTTCTTGTTGATGTTCAGCATTTTGGGGTTCCTCCTGTTATATTGATTTGCTGATGGACAGGATATTCTGACCATCTCTGTATACATATTTCATATCGTCCATAGCCTTTTTGGCCATATAGATACCAAGTCCACCGATGCCGCGCTCCTCCGCAGAGAGGGTGACATCCGGGTCGTCCTTTTGGACGGGATCATAGGGTACGCCGCTGTCAATAAAGGTGATCGTCACGGAAGTCGGGTCCTGGGAAGATTCAAAGCGCACAACCGCATTGCCGATACCGGGAGCGTAAGCATAGCTTGCGATGTTGACGAAGATCTCCTCCACCGCGACATCGATCTGCATCTGTGCCTTCATAGGGCACTCCAGCTCTTCAAGCTGCCCGTCCACGAAGCCCAGCACCTCATCAAGGTTCTCGAGCTTCGCCTCGATTGTTATTTCACGCATGGCTTTGCCTCCGTTCCTCTATAATGCAGGCACATCATGGTCATATCGTCGAACTGCGGCACGCTGCCTACGAAGCCGTCGATCTCCGCCTTCACATTTCTCAGGAGCATGGAAGGCTCAGCGTCGGGCCGGATATTGAGCGCCGCAAGCATTCTGTCGGTTCCGAAGAGCTCGTTGCGCTCGTTGGTGGCCTCCGTTACACCGTCGGTATATACGAAGAGTCTGTCGCCGGGCTTCAGCTCAAAGCTGTGCTCCTTGAAGCGTATGCCTTCCATTGCGGCGACCGCCAGGGAGTGGCGGTAAACGACGAGCTCATACTGTCCGTCCCTGCGGCAGACAGCCGGGTGCTCGTGCCCCGCATTGGCAGCCATGCCCTTGCCGGTGGAAAGCTCCACGATCGCAAGCCAGACGGTGACAAAAAGCTCCGCCTCATTGCCCTGGCAAAGCTGCTCGTTGACGTGCTGCAGGATCTCGGCAGGGCTGCCGCCCATCATGGCGCGGTCTTTGATAAGGGTCTTGGCAATCACCATAAACAGGGCCGCCGGGACGCCCTTGCCGGATACGTCCGCCATCACGAGGCCCAGGTGGTCATCGTCAATGAGGAAGAAATCATAGAAATCGCCGCCGACCTCCTTGGCCGGAACCATGGTAGCGTAGATATCAAAATCCGTTCGCTCGGGAAAGGGCGGAAAAACGCGCGGCAGCATGTCCGCCTGGATCTGGGTGGCAATACTGAGCTCGGCCCCGATACGCTCCTTCTCGGCCGTCACATGCACAAGGTCACGAACATAGGTGTTCATGTCCTTCTCCATGTGGTTGAGACTCTTGCACAGCGCCTCGATCTCATCCCTTGAGCGGATGGTCAGCTTATCGAAAATCGCCGTCCCGGTATTCGTTTTAGACCGCTCCTCGACGAGCCGGCCTGCCGCGTCGGAGATTTCGGTAATAGGGTCGGCAATCGTCTTCTTGGTGATGAAATAGTCGATCAGCGCCAGGATCACCGTGATGACCGCCATGAGCAGGAACATGCGGTTTGAGAAGGCCTGCAGGTCCGCCATGACCTCTTCCATGTCGATATCCGCAACCACATAGCAGGCAAGCTCCCCGTTTGAATCCTTCAGCGGGTACAGCACGCTCATGAGCCAGCCGAAGCGTCCGTTGCTGATGATCGGTTCGATTTCCTCCCCGCACAGCATTTTTTCGATGTTGTCCTGGAAGCCGCCCTCTTCATACGATCCCTTCTGCCCGAGCCGGAATCCCGTCCCGGTTCGGTCGGTGTCCAGGAGGTATTGTACCCCATCCGGCCCCGGCTTGAAGGCGTATATATATTTTACCTCGGTATTCTCCTGTATCGTGCAGATGATGCGATAGCTTTGCTCGTAAGCCTCGTCTTTCTCACCGGCAGCGAGATAGTGCGTGACACGGTCCGGGTCGATCCTTCCCGCTGCCCTCACACACACGCTTCTGGCGTCCTGCTCATAGTGTTCAAACATTTCAGTCTTGTAATACTGGTAGTTGAACACGATCACGATCAGACTCACAAGCAGGGCCATGGCCGTCGCCATGAGAGCGATCTTGCGGCTGAGAGGGAATTGAATTTTTTCTTTTTTCATCTCTCACTTCCCCTTGGTTATAATAGGGGCAATTGCGAGCATGGTGTTCCGTATGTCTTTGCGCTGGCGGCACAGCGTTCCGGATGATGCCGTTTTCCGCCGCAAACACATACCTTGTGTTATTGTAGCATTTTTTTGTCCGAATAGCAATGAGAAATTACGATTCTCCGCTGCGGCTTGTGTTCTGCAGCGTGATCCTGCCGCTGTCCAGGTCGGGAACGTAGTCAAAGCCCACGCTGTCGATCCTGATCCCGTCCCGCAGGACAGTGATATGAAGGTCGTCTGTGCCTTCTGCGGCAATCGGTACACCGTTCAGAAGCAGGGGCTCACCGCCGGTGACAGTCCCCGCCGGGGTGCTGACAGTCTCTCCCGCCGCAGGAAGCTCCGAAAGGGCCGCCGCGCTCTCGCCGCCGTTTCGGATGAGGATGAGCTTTGTTTTTTCCGAAAGCTCCCCTGTTTCCGCGCCGAGTCCCACAAGCAGTTCCGCGGCTACGGGATCACAAAACAGGGAGCCGTCGTTTACAAGCAGCGCCGCGTCCGCCGCATCACGGGTCAGGAGCATCAGATAATGGTACAGATCTTCCTGGGCTCGGAGCTCTTCGTTCTTCTTTTCGGTATAGAGGGCATGATCCCGCTCCCAGTTTTCATAGGCCGTTTCGCCCCTGTGGTCGGGGATGCCGTAGCGCTCCGCGATATAGTCGCCGATGTACTGCGTGATCTTGCGCGCCCCGGCGGTATTCAGGTGCCCGGCGGTGTCGGCAAAGTCCACATGATAATTGACCGCATCCAGGTCGAAGAAGTTGAGATAATCCACGCCGTACTCCGCCGCGATCTCCCCCGCATACCGGGCAGCGGCCTGCTGCTCGGCATCGGCAAAGAGCGGGATGAAGGTCATGAGGACCTCGATGCCCCGGCTTTGACACTCCTCCACGGCACGGCGCAGGTACTGGACGCCGACGGTGTCGAAGACGCGGCCGCGCTCGCTGTCGTCGCGCACGAAGTCCGTGCCGTACATGTCACCGTTTGCGATCGCCCCGCGGGTCAGGTTCTTCTGCGGGCGAAAATCCTCCTCGGTGAGCTGAGCCCAGCGGGAGTGAAAGACCGGGAAGGTCCACAGCAGATTGAAGGCGCTGCGGCGTTCGCCCTCGTTGTATTCCTCGGTCATGGAGGGATCGTCCATCAGGTCTCGCACCGCGCGGATCTTGTTCAGGCTCAGGGGAAAGCTGTCAAGAGAGATGTGCATAAGGCCGAAGACGGCGGTGGTCTTCGCGTCAAAGTGCATGCCGTAGCAGTCGATCACCATGAGCTTCGGCTGCTGATAATCCAGTGCCAGGCGCATAATCCAGTAATAGGCGGGAGGCGGGTGCCCGGCCTGGGCCCAGTTGTAGGAGACGATGCCGTGGTCTTCCCAGAGCTCCATGGGAAAAACGCCGTTCATCATACGGCTGGAGCCGACGAAAAACACGTCATAGGGTGCATCCTGTTCAAAAAACTCGGCATGCTTTGCATAGCTGTCCTTTTTCTGGGTAAGCCGGGTCAGTCCGCCCAGCAGTCCCAGCGTAAGGCACAGCGCGGCAAAGCAGTTGAGAACTCTTTTCCATGTTTGCATTTTTCTGATCCTTAAAACTGAAAATAAATAAAGTTTGCCTCGCTGAAGCCGGGGCCCCAGACACCGAAGAGCAGCACGATCGCCGTGGAGAGGGCGAAGACGAGCCAGCGAAACCACGCGTCCTGCCGCAGAATGATCTTCCGCACGGCGATGCCCCGCTGCTTGCAGATATCGGAGAACAGCAGCGCTCCCATAAAGAACGTCATGGGCAGCACCATGGCGCCGTCATAGTCGTGGAGCATGAGGGAGCCGTCAAACAGAATCCAGGGATTTCGCACATGAATGATGCTGCTGATGACGGCCAGGGCCTCCCCCACCGTATCCGAGCGAAAGAAGATCAGCGAGAAGGCAAAGAGCAGGAAGGTCACCGGGATCTGTACAAGCTTCACGCCCAGCGACTGCCGGTCGATGTGCAGAAGCTCCGAGAGCTTTAAGCGCAGGGGCATGAGCAGCTCGCCGATCACCTGAAACAGGCCGTTGAGCCCGCCCCAGACAACAAAGGTCATATTCGCCCCGTGCCAGAGTCCGCTGACCAGAAAGACGATCATGCGGTTGATCTGCTTTCTGAGCTTTCCCTTCCGGCTGCCGCCCAGCGGGATGTACAGGTAATCCTTGAACCAGGAGGTGAGCGAGACGTGCCAGTTGCGCCAGAACTCCGCCACCGTGCTTGAGAGGAAGGGTGAGCGGAAGTTCTCCATCAGCTCTACCCCCAAAAGCTTTGCGCTGCCCATGGCGATGGTGGAGTAGCCGTAGAAATCACAGTAGATCTGAAAGGCAAAGAGGACCGCCGCGAGGGCGAGATAGCAGCCGGGGTAGAGGTAGCGCGCGCCGTAGACGGTGTTGATGTATATGGCGAGCCGGTCGGCGATCACAAGCTTGAGGAAAAAGCCCCAGAGGATCAGCAGCAGCCCCTCGCGCAAATTGTCAAAGTCGAAGCGGTGCGCCACCTTGAGCTGTCCCAGCAGATTGCCCGAGCGCTCGATCGGGCCGGCAACAAGCTGGGGGAAAAAGGATACAAAGAGCGCATAGGTGAAGAAATCCCGCTCGGCCCCGATTTGTCCGCGGTAGACATCCATGGTATAGCTCAGCGCCTGGAAGGTGTAAAACGAGATCCCGACGGGCAGGATGATATCGAAGGTCGGGACATTCAGCGTGATGTGCAGATGCGCAAGCACCGCATGGAGATTGTTGAGGACAAAATTGGAATACTTGAAGAAGATCAGGATGCCGAGGTTTGAGACAAAGCTCAGCGCGACGATCCACTTTTTGTGCTTCTCCCGCACAGTTTTCTCGCCGGGACCGTTTTCCGCCCGCTCCAGTCCCAGGCCGCTGAGCCATGTGATCAACGTGGAAGCGAAGATCAGAAGGGCATACTTCGCGTTCCAGCTCATATAGAAATAATAACTCGCCGCCAACAGCCAGTACTTCTTGGCCTTCGCCGGGATCAAATAATACAGCAGTACGACGATGGGGAGGAAAATCACATATTTTCCGGAGTTAAACAGCAAGGCGCTCTCTCCCTCGTGATGTAATAGAGAAATATTATAACGGAAAGCGGATATTGTCAAATAAAATCCCCATGCATTCGTCACAAAGACGCATGGGGATTTTTTGCGCATGTGATTCGGTTGCCCCTCCGGGGCGAGAATCACGCGCTTTTATAAAAAACTTCTGTGTAAGCGGCGCTTACACAGAATAGGGGCTGTGAAAAAAGTCAATAGACAATGTAGGGGCCGACGCCCTCGGCGGCCCGTGCGGTACAGACCAAAATCAAGCAAGCAACCCCCGGCAAAAACGTACTACTGTACGAATTTGCCGGGGGCGAATACATGTTTTGAGCTTTTCTCTGCCGGGCCGCCGGGGCGTCGGCCCCTACGGTGTTGAACTTCCTGTGTTCTTGATGAAGGAGGACTTTTCTCACAGCCCCTTTTGAGATATTGTTTACTTTTCGCGCAGGTAGGTGTGGATCCCGTCCACGGTGCGCTGATAGAGCGCTTCGATACTCCGCAGCTTTCCGCACACCTCATCGTCGGTAAGCATGCGCTCGCGTCCGGTGCGAAACTCTTCCGCAAGTGCAGCTGCTTCCTCCGCCAGCGTGTCAAAGCCGAGGTTGCCGCAGACGCCCTTCATCGCGTGGGCCGCTTCAAAGATCCTCGCCGCATCCATGGTCCGGCCTGCCGTGCGCAGTCTTTCCATCAGTCCGCTCTCTTCAAAGCGGCAGACATAACGTTCGATCAGCTGATCCGTCTTCATGATCCGGGAGACATGCTCGTAGCTGCCGCCGAAGTGTTCATACAATTCCTGAATCGTCATCGGCGATTTCCTCAGTCCTTTTTCCTTAAGCGGCAGGCTTGCTCGCGGGAAGGCCGGCGTCAGGCGTACCGCCGACCATCGTCTCGAAGAAGGTGGCTGTCGCGTTGACCGTGATATTGCTCTCCATCAGGTTCAGGTCCTTTGCGGCCGCGCAGCGCACATCTCCGATCAGGCAGCGGTGATGATTCTGTGAAAGCTCTCTGATGACATTTTCCATGTTCTCATAGGTATCGGTTGTAAACTGCAGGGTGAAGTTGCGCCGTATCTGGTCGCCGCTGCGGGTAACGTTGGCAAACGTGATGGAGTATTGCAGCGTCTGGTCCAGAATATCGTTGAGCGAGGCGATCTCTTCCTTGCTGTTATTGTAGCTGCCCATCTCGGTGGCCGTACCGCCGGCAGTCACATCCTCCAGCTCACTGCGCATGCGGCGCATGCGGGCAAGCTTTGCCTCCACCGTCTGCAGCTCCACCGTCAGCGCGTCCGCTTCGGAACGGGCAGACTCCAGCGCGGTGCGTACAGGCTGGTCCACAAATTGATAGTAGGCAAGCCCTACCAGGATCAGGCTCAGCAGCAGAAGCAGAATTTTTTCCTTCAATGTGAAGTCACGGCTGAGTATCTTCATCCGTTGTCCACCTCCGTCCCGGCATTGAGATACGCGAGCACACGCGCCCTGACATAGCTGAACTCCTCGGTCGTTCTGTTGCCGTGGGTGTTGTCGTTGGTGTTGGCGGTGTTCACGGTGCAGAAATCCACAATATTCTGCGCCTCCAGCTGCTGCACGATGAGGTTGACCTGCTGCAGGCTCTCCGCGACCATGTTGACGGTGAGCTCATTGCCGGTCACAGACCAGGAGCTGACCTCGGCATAGGGGATGATCATATTGCGGATGAGCTCCTGCACATCCACGCGATCCGTGCGGTTGAGCTCCTCCTGGGTAAAGCCGGAGTAGGTATAATGGGCATAGAGATTGCTCAGATCGTCAAAGTCCGCAAGCTCTTCATAGCCCGCATCCAGCTGGTTTTGAAGCTCATATACCACATGCTGTGCGGCCGTGACCTTTGCGAAACGGTCAATGACAAGGAACTTGCTGAAGGCCGCAGCGGCAAGCAGGATCAGAATAATAGCCGGGATCGCGAGGCCGACCCGCACCGGTTTTTCGCCGATGGTTGCCAGATTGATCGTCCGTTTGCTCGGGATCTGTCCGTGACGGCGAAGAGCGCCGCCTTTTTTCTTCTTTGTTTTTGTGGCAGTTGCCACGGCACTCACCTCCCCCGCTTATTCCATCGTGATGCCGATCGCCTGGAGCAGCGCATAATCCGCTTCTACCGCCATCCCTTCGGGAAGCAGCTCAGCGGCCGTGTGGATTTTCAGGTCCAGGGTTTCGGAAATGCTTTCCTGCAGGGGGCGAATGCATGCGCCGCCGCCGCAGATCCATATGTCCTCCAGATGGCTGTCCGGATTGGAGAAGCGGTAGAAGTTCAGCGCACGCATGAGCTCCACCGTGATGGAGCCGTAGGCGTTCATGCAATACTCCTTGCTCTGGCAGTTCTCGTAATTGGACAGCAGATAGGTGTGCGCCAGATGAACGTCAACGGAGTATGCGTCCGCAATGACCTGGTCAAGACTGCTCATGCCCAGCTCCAGCACGCGCGTGACCATGTGCCGGTCCTCCCGGAACATGTACATGCGGATGCTCTGATAGCCCAGATCGAGGATGCAGTACTCCTGCACGCGCTGTGCGCTTTCGGCATTTCTGGCTTCCTCGCTGTTCTGTGCTTCCTGCTCAGCTTCCTCGCCTTTTGCCTTTTTGGCCTTTTTCGGTTTTTTGACCTTCCCGCCGTCCTTATTCATCTGCGCGCGGATCAGCGCCTGGAAGGCGCAGACCGAGGGCGCCGCCTTCACGAGCTTGAGCCCCGCCCGGTGCATCGTTTCCTTCGATTCTTCCAGCAGCGATTTGGGCGCGGCGACCGCCATCAGCTCCATCACGCTGCCGCTCTCGCTGCTCTCACCGCCATCGGCCCCTTCCGTCTGTTCCTCCGCGCTCTGCTCGGTAACGGAGACGACCGCATAGTCGAAGAGATAATCCTTGAGCTCGTCGGTGATATAGTCCCGAAATTCGAAGGGCAGGTTGTAGTTGAGCTGATCGACCGTCATCACCGGCATGGTGACGCCGCGGATAAAAACCGTCTCGTTCGGCAGCACGAGTGCCGCCTGACTGCATCGGATCCCGTGCTCCCGCATGGTGCGGCGTATAAGCTCGCCCATGGTTTCCGTGGAGACCACGCGGCCCTCGCGTATGAGATTTTTGGGCATGGGAACGATTGCCGTTTTGCGCACGGTCTTACCGTTGACCACCGCCAGCTTCAGGCTGTCGTAGCCGATATCCACACCCAAAACCGATTTAGCCATTTTCTTCACCAAGCTTCCATTTTATAGTAGAGCTGATTTCCTCATCAGCCCGCAGTTTGCGGAATAATGCTCAAAGCCCCAAAAGGCCCAGATACCATTGTACAAGCCCCTGTCCGTACAGCAGCATGAACGCCGCCGCAGCTGAGATCGACGGGCCGAAGGGAATCGCCTTTCCCTTCCCGCCTCTGCTGAGCAAGATCGCAAACAGCAGGCCGAACACGCAGGAGAGCATCACGCAGAAAAGGGTCGAGACAAAGCCGAGGTACAGGCCCACCACGGCAAAGAGCTTCACATCTCCCCCGCCCAGGCTCTCTTTTCCCAGCATCTTATCCATCAGGATCGACACAAGCAGGATGCCGCCGCCGAACGCAAGTCCCGCCAGCACATGCCGCAGGATCTCCGCCCAGCCGGGTCTTAAAAAGGGCAGCGCCAGGACCCACGCGCCGACCGCCGTCAGAAGACAGCCGTCCGGGATGGTATAGCACTCCAGGTCCACCAGTGACAGGCAGAACAGGCAGCAGAGAAAGATCCAGTTGCGCAGGCACAGGACCGTCAGATCGAAGCGCAGCAGGCACAGGACGGTCAGGACCGCGAAAGCAAGCTCCGTCAGCGGATAGCGCACGGAGATCTTCGCCCCGCAGTAGCGGCAGCGGCCGCGCTGAAAAAGCCAGCTCAATATGGGCACCAGGTCGCGCACACTGAGTGCATGGCCGCATGTCGTGCAGTGACTTCGTCCGCGCAGGAAGGATTCCCCGTGGGCAATGCGCCAGGCGGCGCAGTTGAGGAAGGAGCCGAAAACCGCCCCCAGCGTGAAGGCGAGAACGCAGCAATAGATCAGAAATCCCCGATCCATCCAGATCGACAAGGGCGGCACCTCCTTTACCCTCTCTGAATGACGATATCAGAGGTATACTTGTAATCCGTCCCGGTCACATTCTGATAGCTGTCGCCGGTCCATTCGTCATGGTAGTCCCAGTTCGCGCAGTGATCCTCGTCGGCAAAGGAGAAATACCACAGTACACCGTCCTTCAGACCGGAGTCCGCGCCGAAGTCGCTGTGGCCGACCAGGGAGTAATAGCAGACGATACCGGCTTTCTCCATGCCCATGGTCGTTCTGGTGCCGCGCTTGAGGCCGCTGGGTTCATCCACCAGCTGCGCGGTGTACGCCTTGTGATGGAGTGTGAAATTCAGAGTCTCGGGATAGGGGTTTCCGTCATTCTGGCGTTTGAGCAGCTCTTCCTTGAGCTGTTCGCGCACATTGTAAGCGTTGAGGCGGGTACGGAGCTTGCCGTCCGAGCAGTGCAGGCCGCAGATGATCTCCCAGTCCAGAGGGCTGTCCGCCTTGGGCACGATGTAAACATCGCCGCCGGCCGGGCACAGATCGTCCCAGCCGTTCATCACATAGGTGACAAACTCTTTTGCCTTTTCCGCAGATTCGTTTTCAAAGCCGTTGAGCATGAAATTGGATGCAAGCTGCCGCCGCGCGGTGTCCAGTGCGGTCCCGCAGGCAACGCGCATTCCCTGCTCCTGGTATTTTTTATAGCTCGGGATCATGCTCGTGATGGCAAGAATGATGACCAGGACCAGCATGATTGCGATGAGCCAAGAGATTCCCCGCTCGCTGTTCAGTTTTTGGCAGAGCCGCTTTCTCATGCTTATCTACTCCCGGTTTGTCTGGACATTCTGTCATGCCATAAAAATCCATGCTCATTTTAGCACAGTTCGGCGTTGTGTGCAAGTACTTTGTTTTCAATTTGTAATATTTTTAGGGTCACTTGATATGTTTTTATAACAAGTCAAGCTGTTCAAGACAGATTCGTAATACCCTGCAAGCCATAAGGCTTGTCATTCTGCGCGAAAGTTTACCTGTTACACAAGCATAGGGGCCGATCCGGGGGATCGGCCCCTATGGATATGTTATTGTTTGTCAGTTGAAGATAAATTCCTCGGGTGCAGGCCAGTCGCCGTAATGGCTATAGGGTGCTTTGACAAAGTCGTCTTCTTTGATTTCGATCTTGTTTGTCTCAGACCCCGACTGATTCAGCTTCTCCACGGTCGGAAAATTGTAGCAGGTCTTTCCATCCACCCTATAAAGTACTTTCAAACCATAACTATCTGTTCCGCCAGCGTCGTAAGGATATGCCTCCGCTTCTTTCCAGTTTGTGGGACCACCGCTGAAAGAATTATACGTGTCGGCACTGGCATCGAGTGCTGTAATGCCGGGTGTCACATCTGCCTCCACATCGCCGAGGGGCTTGAGATAGTCATACCCGGCAGGCTTGCCGCTGGAATCGGTATTGCTGCGCTCATTGATGATTTCAAAGTAATAGCTCGGTTTATTGGGGTCAAGGCTTGTGTCCAAAGCTGCAAACGCGCCCTCTGCCGTTGTTCCTTTCACCAGCCCCGTGCAATAGCTGTTGGAGATTGCACCGCCCGTGCCCACAAAGCCGCCCGCCGTTGTGCCGGAGGCGGAACAGGTGGAGTAGCTGTTGGAGATGGTCGCTGCGCCTGCGCTGCCGATCAGGCCGCCGACAGTTGTACCGGTGACATTGTACATAGGTTTATTGTCCGCGTCATAGTAGCGAACGGGATATGTATTTTTACTGTTTCTGGGGTCCGGTCTATCTGCCGCGCTATCATAGGCAGGCGCACCGGAATATGTATGTCCGCCGGAGTAGCAGGCGGTCACTGTGCCGCTGGCTGCGCTGCCGATCAGTCCGCCCGCCGCGCTGCCGCCCTTGACATAGACCGCTGCGGCACTCTTTTCAACCTTGCCGCCGATCATGCTGCCGATCAGGCCGCCCGCCGCGCCGGTGGCTTCAATATTCTTTGAAAGCTTTTCCTTGCCGCTTTCATCAACGCTGTTATACGCCACGACATTGCTGATCGTCGTGCCTGTCGCCGTACCGACCAGAGCCCCGGCGCTCGTTGTGCCGGTGATGTCAAAGTCGATGAGCTCCAAGTTGGTGACACTGCTGTCGTCCTTACTAAGTGAACCGAACAGTCCCGCAGGACCTTCATGCTCGACCTTGACATCAGAAACAGAGTAGCTCTGACCGTCATAACCGAGCTTATAATCCGCGCTCACAGGATAGAAACATCCATTTTTTGTGCTCTCAGAACCATAATGGATCTGTGTATCTTCTTTGTCTGTTTTTTCCTTAAAGTCAGGCCAAGATAGATCGGTCATCTGTTTTGCAGTAATATCGGATAATGTGATATCTGTAGGAACGAACGCCGAAACATTTTTGTCCAGGTTTTCAAGATGCCGTATGTTTGCAACAGCCACAAATCCGTCATCAATATTGCTGCCGTCAATCTCCGTATCTGTCAGATCGGTATCCGGGTCGGAAAAGAGGCTGTTGGTTACCTTCTTCTCGCTTTCAGCAATATTGGAAAGCTTTGTCGAACTGAATGCAACAACCTTGATCTCCAGATCTTCGCCCGCCAGGAACTCTCCTTCATCCGGGGTTTTCATAATATCCTTAAAATGAAGCGTTCCTCTAGCTTCGTCTTTCGTAGTAATATCGTCGAGAATAATGCTGTAATAGTTTCCGTTCTTTTCGCACACAAAACTGTCAACGTCCACGAGGCCGGTTCCGTCTGTGTTGAGCGTGAAGTATTTCTTAGCTTTGCTTTTTTTCCCGATGACTATCAGTTTCAACGTGGCAGTCCCATCGTTGGGATCCGTCACCTTCACCTGAAGCTGCTCGGCATTGATAATCTCAAAGGTCGGAACTTTAAGACGCTCACCGACGCTGACAAGCCCTTCGCCCCCATACCATCCGATGATCGCATTGGTGTTGTCATAATGTTCACGATTACTCTCTCCATTCTCTCGGTAAGTACCACCTTTTGGTGCATTTCCCATCAGTTTAGTGTAATCTGCACTCGTGAACGTTGTGCCGGTAAGGGTGAGGAAGTTCGTTCTTGTGTTCCGCGTGTAAAACACATCCAACACCTTTGCGGAGGCTGGTTGATAACGGATAATATAGCTGGCAAGGCGAACGCTGCCATCTTCATTTCTGTTGGAAAGTACAGTGCCATCGAGAGCAAAACCAGGCAACATGAGCGTACGAATTAAACTATCGTCGCTGCCTGACACAACATACCAAGCCTCTTGGTTGCCTTGATTATCCTTGTCCTCGTCTACAGTTGAATCGAATTGTCCATAGTCTGTATTCTGTAAATATCCCTGACTGGCCGCTTCAGTAAGATGGTTTTGTGCGGCAATAAATATCTCTTTTGCGATTGCGTCATACTCCAGTCTTGTCGATGAGCGTTGATAATTCTGCACAGCAACGAAACTGACGCCCATTAGAATGATGATGATCGCCACAACGAGCAGCATTTCCGCTAAGGTGAAACCCTTACTGTTTCTTTTATATCTCACGGTGTCTTTTCACCTCCCAGCGTGCGGATAACCAAGTTGTCAATTTTTACGATTGGGTTTGTAGTTCGCCCGACTTCAATATTCTCTATAGTAATAAAACCGTCTTCGTTTAAAATTGCTTTTTCAAATTTTACGCTCATTGGATTATTACCAGCTCCCGTTTGTTTCTTCATTGCTTCCGAAATCAGCGGGTTTGGAGAGGGTGCGACCTGTTCACTGGTAAACCAACGGGGTTTGGACGCTGTACTCGCAGGCAATTCCGTATATTTCTGGATTTCGATAGCATTCCCGTTCAGAGAGATTATCGACTCACTTCCTGTGCCAGCGCTCTTATATGTGATTTTTTTCCCATCCTCACTTACCGTTAAATCCCATGCGGTCGAAAGCTCGCTGCGCAGGGTATTCACCGTCTCAGTCAACAGTGCATGAGCGTTTGAGGCATCCACTGCGTTCTGATACGCGCGCATCGCCGCAGGCATAAGTCCAGCTGTAATCATCACAAGGATCAACACCGCGACAAGGACCTCGGCAAAAGTAAAGCCTTCTGTATTTTTATGTTTTTTAGCGATCATTTCTACTGTCCATCCATTTTCAGCCGCCTGTGCTGCTGTCGTAAATTCGATAGGCGATCACCGTATGTCGGCTCAGCTCATCATTCTGTTCGTATTGAACCGGGATACTGCCACTCCAGTAAGTATTGCTGTCGCTCATATCGGAAACTGTAATAGAAATCGATGCAGTTTTTAGATTGGTGTCGCTAAGGGTTTCGAGCTTCGAGCTCTGATTATAGTATTTTTCCATGCTTGACTGACTGCGTTTGACAATGGAAGTAGTAGCCGTGATCATGCTGGCCAAGAGCATAGAAGCAACAGCAATAACCAGCACCGCAATCAGTGTTTCAGCCAAGCTTTCACCTGCCCGGCCCTTTAGTTTCTTCAAAATGCTGTTTTTCAATCAGCTCAACCTCCACCTGTGCCGGTATTTGGTTTTTTCCACGCGTTTTCTATATCACTCAGTGTCCATTTGATTGTTGTGGTTATGATTTCCCTGCCTGTCGCCGCTTCCAAGTCTCTCACCTGCTTTTTGTCAGCGGAGAAGGTAAGACGGATGACATATTTCTCAGTATCGGTTCCGCTCTTGTTTTTCAGTTCAAACTGCATGCTCCCATCAGGAAGAAGCGTTTCCGTGCCGGTAACAGCAAGGTCAATTGTATCGCTGTCATTGTCAATAACCGGTGCGGTAAAGTCTACGTTCCAATTGGTCTTACGATCATCTGTCAAATTTGCAAGCGTATAGGCAGCCGCAACTTTCAAAGAAGGAAATCCCTTACTAATATCAACCTCGTCAGCCCCAACAAAGCACTGATAGCTTGTGCTGGGATTGCCGTCTGAGTCATATTCGGTCGTTTTTACAGTTTTAATTTTCTCGTCCTTTGTGATCGTATCGATCAGCAGTCTCGCCGCGCTGTTGACGCTGTAGTAGCGCTGGTCCATTTCCGCGATCTGGCTCATGCGTCCGCTCGCTGCCGTGCCGGCAACCAAAACCACCGAGCCTACTACCGCGCATACCAGAAACAGCAGCAGCGCAAAGGTGAGCGACGCGCCGCGCCGGGATCGTATTTTGTTCTTGATCGCCTGCATCCTGCCAGCGCCCCCTTATTTCTGAACTGCTCCTTTAAAAAAGCAATGCATATAACTATACATAGTGTATTATACTCTGTTTTGACCTGAGATGCAAGTATTTGTAAGGCCTTTGCCTGCAAAAAACGGGAGCCGCAAAACAGCTCCCGTTTTACTCATATTTTTTCGAAGATGCTCCCCGGCTGCTTGCACTGGGGGCAGATCGTCTCCTGCGGGTTTTCCCCGAGGTAGACATAGCCGCACACCGGGCAGCGCCATGCGGCGCCGGGATAGTCCCCTTCCTCCGCGAGCGGCTTTTTCCCGCGCACATCCATATCGCTGCTGTGCAGCAGATAGCAGGTGTCGATGTCCTCGACGATGTCCCCATCCAGCTGGCCGGCCCGGGCCATCTTTTTCAGGATGCGCATGGCGTCCTCATGGCACATGCCGGGCTTATAGGGCCGCGCCTCGACCAGGGCCTGGTACACGTCGATGCAGGCCATCAGCCGCTCGTTCTTGCCCAGCTGCTCGGCGCGCAGACCGAAGGGGTAGCCGCTGCCGTCCAGCTTTTCATGGTGCAGCGCCGCCCAGCGGGTGATGTCCTCCATGCCGCCGATGCGGTGCAGCAGCTCCCAGGTGCCGAGGGCGTGGTTGGTGATCTCCCGGTACTCCGCGTCGGTCAGGCGCGCGGGCTTTTCGAGGATGTCATTGCTGATGAGCAGCTTTCCGATGTCGTGCAGCGCGCCCGCGATATAGAGCTTGTCGCAGGTCTCCTTCGGGTAGCCGTAATACTGGCCCAGGCGCTCGGCCTTGTCGGCCACGCCCTGGGAATGCTTCCAGGTAAAATGCGATTTATAGTCCGTAAGATCGGCAAAGATCGCCGACATGTCGCGCAGAAGCTCGATGGGGATCTCCGTGGGCTTCGGCGGCAGGAGCGCGGCGAGGGCCTCCACGCAGCCGTCGCCTGTGATGGAGCGCAGCAGCTCATAATCCACCGAAGATGTGAAAAGCTCCAGGCATTCCGGCGAGAAGGCGGCGCCGCTTTCGGCGCGGACCCAGTCCATCAGGCGCGCGAACTTTTCCCGGTCCATGGTATCGAGCAAAAAGTCGGTGTCGGCCTTGTCCGCGATGTGGATGAGCTGGGCACAAAGCGGGGTATCCGCCGCCTTTTTGCGCATGGCGCCGAGACCGTCCGCCCGGTCATGGTGGTAGAGCACCGCCCCCTCGACCAGCGGATAGAAGGGCAGGCGTGAGAGGATGCGCTCCCCCGTCCAGCAATGGGCGGACATGTTGAGCTCCTGCGGGCCGCTGCTGTCCGCGTTCAGTTCGTCGCTGAGGTATTCGGACAGGGCGCAGTCATGCAGCACCGCCGCCTGCGTGATGGCATAGACCGTCTCAGCGTCGAACCCGGCGCGCTCGGCCAGGCGGTGCGTGAGCACCGCGACGCGCTTGACATGGTATCTGGGCACGTTGAGTATCCTGTCCTCCACGTAATCGGTGGCGCGCGATACGGCATTTAAAAACTCGGTGAGCTCGATGACCATGGTTTCTCTCCTTTTGGTCGGTTTAACGCGTGCATTGTACCATGAACATACGCTTTTCGCAACGGGGAATCCGCCCGCCCGGACCGCCGGAAGATTTTTTTCGCCGATGTCGAAAAGAGGCATTGTCTGTCGAAAAAAACTATGGTATAGTTTTGTTGATCTTTTACAATAGGGGTGACACCATGTCCAAGTGCCCGAAATGCGGAAAAGAGATTTCCGCGCCGCTGCTCAAGTGCCCGGCCTGCGGCCGTGTTCTCAGACCCTACAGGGGGAAAAGGCTTGTGGCTCCGACAGTTGTCGGAAGCTGTCTGCTCGCGGCAGCCTTCGCGGGCGGACTCCTGTTCGATTTCAAATCCACCGCCGCGGAGCCTTCGCCCGCGCCCACGCCGCAGATCGTGGAGACCATGCCGCCGGCGACGCCCACCCCCACCCCGCATGTGGAGAGCCTGCGCATCTACGCCTTCGGCCGCGAGCTGGATTCCGACGGCTTCACCGCTTATGTGGGGGACAAGCCGTTCACGCTGACGGTCGAGATCGAGCCTAAGCTGCGGCGGCCGCTCGTTAACTGGTCGATCCGCGACAGCAGAGACAGCGGCGACAGCGCCGCTCTGACCGTAAGCGAGGACGGCATGAGCTGTGAGTTTACAGCCGCAAAGCCCACCGGCAGAAACGAGCTGACCGTGAGCTGCTTCGGCGCGGAGGTCATGATCCCCGTGTTCCTGTGGGAAAGATAATGTCAAAGCGCCTCCCGGCTTGTTCCGGGAGGCGCTGGTTTTTTACACGGGCGTCACAGGACTTCGACGACGCCGTTTTCGTCTTCGGTGACGGCGCTGGAGTAGAAAGTCCTTGCAAGCTTGACGAGATCGTCCACGTCCGAGGCAGCGCAGGTCTCGTAGGGGGAATGCATGGCGAGCTGAGCGACACCCACGTCCGCCGACTTGACGGCGACCTGCTGGGAGGAGATATTCCCCAGCGTGGAGCCGCCTGGTATATCGGAGTGGTTGGTGAAGACCTGGAGCCTGGCCCCGGCCTTCTCGGCCAGGATGCGCACGATGGCTGACGAGACAGCGTCCGTCGTGTACTTCTGGTTTCCGCTGTACTTGAGCACGATGCCGCTGCCCATGGCCGGGCGGTTGACGGGGTCGCATTTTTCTGGGTAGTTTGGATGGAGGGCATGGCCGTTGTCCGCGGAGAGCATGAAGCTCTGCGGCAGCTTTGTCAGATAGTCCGCACCGGACAGGCCAAGGCCCTCGCAGATCCTCTCCAGGGTCTCCCGGAGAAAGCCCGAGGCCGCCCCCTGCCGGGTCATGGAGCCGATCTCCTCATTGTCCAGCACCAGATGGACGGGGATGCTCTCCGCCTCCGTGCTCTCCAGCAGGCCGTACAGGGACGCGCAGGCGCACAGCATATCGTCCAGGCGCGGACTGGAAATGAACTCCCCTTCCGCGCCCCAGACGCTGGGGGCCTGGCGGTTGTATACAAAGAGGTCGTGCCCGATGACGGACGCCGCCTCCACGCCCGCCTCCTTTGCGATCAGGCCGAGCAGGCTTGCCTCCCCGCCCAGGGCGAAGAGCGGGAGCATTTCCTTCTGGATCATCAGCGGGTGTCCCTCGTTGGCGCTCCGGTCCATGTGGATGGCGAGGCTCGGGATCAGCAGCAGGTCGCGCGGGATATTGACGAGTCGGGTTGAAACGCGGTTTGCGTCGCGCACCATGATCCGCCCGGCGACGGACAGCGGCCTGTCAAACCAGGGCGACAGCAGCGCGCCGCCGTACTTTTCGATATTGAGTTTGGTGTACTTCCCTTCTACCCGCATTTCCGGGTTCTCTTTGATTTTCAAAAACGGCGAATCGCCGTGCGCGGCCATGATCATAAAGCCGTGAAAATCGCCTTGGGGGATGCGGAAGGCCGCAAGCGCCGAGTCATTGCGGACGACGAAATACTTTCCGCCCGGGCGCAGGTCCCAGCGGCTGCCTTCGGAAAGCCGGGTATAGCCCGCCTCGAGCAGCATGCGCCGCTGCCCGTCTATGACATGATAAACGCTCGGATGCTCCTGAATAAACGTCAGCAATTGCTCACTGTATGGCTTCATTCCCTTGTCTCCTCGTTCTGTCTTGCTCTATGCCGGATGGCAAATTCAGGCAGACAGAGTATAGCGTATTTTGATTTGCTTCGTCAATAGCTTTCTGCGGTTTCCGACGATGAAGCGACAGAGAGAAAAGCGCCTCCCGGGCGGCGGGAGGTACTTGTGAAATTATCAGTATTTTTGCTGATAAAAACATTGACTGATTGCCTGTCAGCGGCGTATACTGTTATTGATGAAAGGAGCTGATTATATGAACGTTGTCAGTGCGATTCAGAATACTGTTCCCATCTCCCAATTCAACCGCGGGCTTGCGGGGCAGATTTTTGAGGATGTAAAAACGCACGGTGCAAAGGTTGTAATGAAAAACAATGTCGCGGAATGTGTGCTGCTCTCCCCGGAGGAATATATACGCCTGATGGACGAGGTAAACGACGCCCGTCTCCTGATAATGGCCTCTGAGCGGCTTCAAAGGCTGGACGCCTCCGCGCTGATTCCGGAGGAACAGGTGTGGCGGGAGCTTGGCCTGACACAGGAAGATCTTGACGCCGCGGGTGAGGTGGAGCTTGAATGAGCTGGTCGCTTGTCTTTTTACCGGAGGCATTAAGAGATATTCAAGCTTTGTCCCGCTCCCGACAGGCAATGGTGAAAAAAGCCATCAAAAAAGTGCAGGAAAACCCGCTGCCCCAAAATGAGGGCGGTTACGGAAAAACGCTTGGAAGCAAGCGCGGGCTGAATCTGACAGGATTATTAAATATCAAGCTGCGAGGGGAAGGAATCCGTGTTGTATACAAGCTTGAAAAACGCGATTCACAGATGCTGGTAATCGTTGTCGGCGTCCGGGAGGACGAGGAAGTCTATCAGATCGCGCATACGCGCAGGGTAAAGCACCAACTGTAACTGCAAGGGCAAAGAAAAGCGCCTCCCCGCTAGCATGGGAGGCGCTCTTCTTATGGTTCCCCGTTGTCAGGGCCGATAACATTGACGCTTTGGCTCCCTCTGTGAGGGAGCTGTCAGCGCCGTTCACGGCGATGACTGAGGGAGTTTTGCTGCCGCCCCGCGCTTTTCCCGGAAAGGTAGGGCGGCGTTTTATATGTTACTATCAGGGATAATCAGGGGTCAGGAGTAGTGGAACTGCTTGCACCAACCTTAGTTCCAACCGCAGTCGCAGTTACGGTGACCGTACCATCAGCAGCAACATTCACATAGACTGTCTTGTCTTTTCCAACAATGCTGTCATCAATAGTAACAGGCTCCTCTTTGCCGTTTATGCGAGTGTAGAGAGTATTATTCTCTTTATTCTGCCAGCCATCAAGCTGCTGTTTCAGACTGACTTCAGAATAATAAGCATCATCTGCTCCGCTGGATAAATACTCGGCCATAGCTTCGGCATAAGCAGAGCGAATATTGGAAATGTCGGTCGCCTCACGGCTCTTCTCGAGCTGGCTGGTGAAGACGGGGATTGCGATGGCAACGAGCACGGCCGCCAAAGACTGTATTTTGAAAAAACTGTGAAAATTTGGTGGATTCCACCCTATCAAGAATCTTCCCCCCTTTTATGGGAGCGTCCACACCCCTGTGGGAATAGAACAAAAAAGCCCAGCAAACACACGATTCAAGCTCTCCTAAAATGGAGTAGTTGAAAAGTATGTCGCTGGGCTGCTTTGAAATGTTATTATTGCGTTCGGTCAGTATGTTCGGTTCAGCCGCCGTAGACGAGCTCGCCGTTGATCCAGTAGTAGCCGGGCACGCAGTCGGGAGTGATGGTGGTGCCATCAGTGTAGTAGTTGGTGCCGTCGCTGTCGATATAGACAGGGGTTGTGGAGTCGTCGTAGACCACAGTGCCGTCGGAGTAAATGCGGGTTCCGTCCACGATGATGTAGTCGGGCTCATACTCGTAGTATACGGTACCGGGAGATTTCCCTTATCACCTCATTGGGGAGTATTAAAACGGATTGGTGGCTTCTTTGGTGGTGAAATCATATTCCGCATGTGCATGATCATATCCTGTCCGACCTTTTGTATGTGCGGTGACTTGCCTTTCGTTGCCCTACGAATTGTATTTGCAGTTTGATCCATCTTGTCCAGGAAATCGCCTTGTAGCGTAACAACGGTGTCCAGATAGATAGGGAAAGTGCAGTAGTGCTGTCGTGGCTCTTTTTCCGGAATGTATATATCCCGGATCATATCTACCAATTCCTTGCAGGGCGGGACGGCGAAAACCGGAACACAGAGCTGATCTATCATGAGCTGCTTCTGCGTAAACTCAGCCGGATACCAAAACTGGCAAATATCCAGGTAACCTGGCACATCTTTTGAAATGCTTACGCCTATGCCCTGGTGCTCTACATTATCCGGGAGGAACACAAATCTGCCGTCCTCCATGTATGGCTCAAAGGCAAAAGGGGCATCCGGGAAGTACTGGTCTATGAACGAAAACAGCAGATCATTCTCCCTGATCCGATGGATGCCCTGCGGACTGTCCAGACTGCCACTGACACCGGGGATCAGGTGCCACATCCCATCATCAACGATCGCCCTTTTCAGGTTTTCACTCTTATAGCGTTTTTCATAAATACCGGGGAGCTTTTTTCTGTTATCCATGCCAAGCCCTCATTTTTTGAGTTTTTTTACCAAAGCGCTCTTTTGATAAAAGGCTATACCATAGCAGGAAACATCATAGTCCTCAAGTCCGCTTGCATATTGGTTGTCCATGATCTGTTTCAGCGCTGTTTCACAATCGTGTTCCATCTGCCCCTTGCTCACTGACTTCTTTGCCTCGATTATCAGTGCACGCCGATTGTCATCGTCCTTCAGCCTGATGTCCGGCCTGCCGAGACCGCTTTCTTTATTGCTCTCGACTTCGTATCCTCTGCCGACAAAGACGCCGGTAAGAAAGGCATGATAATAATCCTCGTGGTAATCCATATAGCTGATCGTCTGCCATAGCAGCTTGGAAATTCCCTCTGACGCAGCCGCCTCATCTCCGGCCCAGAGCGCGGACATCAGTTTTCGCTGCTCATTGCCGTTGACGTGATCGGAGAAGTATTTCACAACTGTGTCCTGAAAGATGCTGGCGATCTCTGCGTTGGGGATTTTCAGGCTGACGGTATCGCCCTCTTCATCCGCATTCGCTTTGGTAAGATATCCGGTCATCAGCAGGACGCTCCAGAGATTGTCCTCCGTTTCATGCAGCGAATCATAGGTCAGCTCGTCCGAGATCGTTTGCGTGATCGTGCCGCCGTTCATCAGAGCTTCAAATTTACCTTTGACGCGGAAATCCGTGCGTTCGACGAAATCACGGATGATGCTGTTACTGCTGGTGTTTTTCCAGTAATTTTTTGGTTTTGTTTTTTTACTGTACAGAAGATCTGATGCGTAACTCACGACATCCCACGGACAATATACGGATTCATCCCCGAAAAGATAGCCGTCATACCACTTTTGAAAAATATCGCTTTTTTCCTGGAGTCCGGCCGCGAGAAGCAAGCCGTCAACCTCGTCCTGCGTAAATCCGTAATATTTGCTGAAGCGGCGATCCAGCACAGAATATGACGCAAAATTGTTAACGCCAGTGAAAATGCTCTCTTTGGCGATTCGCAGGCAGCCTGTCACCACGCCGAATTTCAAGTAGTCGTTGGACTTCAATGCCGTGCTCATGATTCCGCGAATCGCATCGAGCATCTGCGGGTAATACCGTTCTCCGGCCTCCTTCTCCTCGTTTGCTTTCGCCAGCGGCACGTCGTATTCGTCGATCAGCAGGATTACAGGCTTTCCAAAATGCGCGTACATCATGCGCGTGAGAATGAGGAGAGAGCTCTTGAGGTCTTGCTCAGTTGCCTTTTGCGCTTTAAGCCTAAAAAACGCAGCAATATCATCTTCGTCCGCCCGCTCAGAATCAGCAAGGTACGCATGTTTTTTGCACACATCAGCTATGATACTCTTGAGCATTCCATACGCGACTTCAAACGTCAGGCCTTCCGCATCCTTAAAACTCAAAAAAAGCACAGGATACTGATTCATCCATTCTTTGCAAAAAGCCGCATGCTTCATGATATCAAGCCCGCTGAAAAGCGCCTTGCTGTCCCGCCTTATATCAAAGAAACTCTCCATCATGCTCATGGCGAGGGTTTTTCCAAAGCGCCGCGGGCGAGTAAACAACGATACTGTATTTTCAGAATTGACTAGATCATAAATCAGTTCCGACTTATCCACATAATAGCACCCAGCTTTCCTGAGCACATCAAAAGACTCACCGCCGACTTTTACTTTGAATGCCATAACGCCGACCTCCGATCCTTGTATTTTTTCTTCATTATAATCAATTTTAGGCGCTATATCAAGAGTCCGGTTTTTTGAGACCCCAAAAAGTTGGGGAGCCCGAAAGCTCCCCATCAAAGCTGCATCCTAACCCTGCTTCCGTCCAGGAAAGCAATCTCAAACTCTGTCGATCTCATGACCATACCTTGCCCGGTATAACGGGCTGGTGGAACGCTACGAAAAGGCGCAGGACCGGGTCAAGGAACTGGAGAGAAAGCGTACCGAGCGGATGGCGAAAGCGGATGCCATCGGTGGCTTCATGTTCCGGCTCCGTGAGCTGGACCAGCCGATGGATCATTTTGATGAACGGCTCTGGCTGGATGTGATCGACCGCGTGGTGGTCCATCGGGATGGCCTGACATTCAAGTTTCAGAACGGAAAAGAAATCTGGGTGTGACTCCCGGAAAAACAATCGCCCACAGGCTTGACGGCTTGTGGGCTTTTTCGTATTAGCATTCAAAAGAATGTGGCCCCTAATCACATTCACATATTGACAAGCGTAAATGTAAGTGCTATCATATGGTCATATCAAGGGGGCGATAAACATGGGATTTCGTGAAGATGTCCGAAGAGTTAAGGCACTGGCTGATGAGAATCGCCTTGCGATCATGCTGGCGCTGCAGCATGGGGAAAAGTGTGGCTGTGTACTACTTGAGGAACTGAATATTACTCAGCCGACTCTTTCTCACCACATGAAGATTCTGTGTGATAGCGGACTTGTGGAAAGCCGCAAAGAGGGAAAATGGATGCACTATTCTCTATCGCCGGAGGGGATTGCATCATTCCGTGATATGATCTCCGGGTATGTCCGTTGCGACTGTGAACAAGAAAAGAATTCAGCCTGCTGTTGTAAATAATTGAAATATAGGCGATCCTGCGGGATTGCCTATAAAAACACTTAATACATAGACACATTTGAATGTATCGAATAAAGGAGACTCCATAATGTGGACTTTTATTCAAGAACAAATACTCGGTATGAAATGGCTCAACGCCTTGATCGGTAAGGGATTGCGCGCTCTCGGCCTTGATACCGCTTCCCGCTGGGGAGGCAGCATTCTTTTCTTTCTTTATGATGTAATCAAAATCACCATACTTCTCTGTCTGCTGATTTTCATCATTTCGTATATTCAGAGCTTCTTCCCACCAGAGAGGAGCAAGCGCATTCTGGGCCGATTTCAGGGCATCGGAGCCAACATCATCGGTGCTTTGTTGGGGACGGTGACTCCTTTCTGTTCCTGTTCCTCTATTCCGATCTTCATGGGCTTCACGACTGCGGGACTGCCGCTCGGTGTGACTTTCTCGTTTTTAATCTCGTCTCCGATGGTTGACCTTGGAAGTCTCGTTCTACTTATGAGCATTTTCGGTGTTAAAATTGCCGTTGCTTATGTAGTGCTTGGTCTGGTCATCGCTGTGGTTGGTGGCACATTGATTGAAAAGCTACACATGGAAAAGTATGTTGAGGACTTCATCCGTAATGCGAACAGCAGCATAGACATTGAATCTCCGGGTCTGACTGTGATAGACCGTATGGTTTACGCCAAAGATCAGGTGGTCTCCACTTTCAAGAAGGTCTTTCCCTACATTCTCGTCGGAGTTGGCATTGGCGCGGTCATCCACAACTGGATACCCGAAGAATGGGTCCAGACGGTACTTGGAAGCCGCAATCCTCTTGGAGTCGTGTTGGCAACGCTCGTAGGTGTCCCGATGTACGCGGATATTTTCGGCACAATACCCGTTGCCGAGGCGTTGCTGGCAAAGGGCGCACTGCTGGGGACGATACTCAGCTTTATGATGGCCGTCACAACACTGAGTCTCCCATCACTTATCATGCTCCGCAAGGCCATCAAGCCCCGACTGCTCGGCACCTTCATTGCGATCTGCATCGTTGGAATTATTCTCGTCGGATATGGCTTTAATGCCTTCCAATACATCTTTATCTAACAGGAGGAATTGAAATGAATATCAAGGTGTTAGGCGGTGGCTGCTGCAAGTGCGAGAACCTGCTGGAAGCTGTCAAAGAGGCGGTAGCGGAAAAAGGAATCGAAGCGGAGATCGAGTATATCACAGACATGGGTAAAATCATGGAGTATGGTATCATGAGTACTCCGGCTCTGATGATCAACAACAAAGTGGTTTCGATGGGGAGAGTCCTGAAAGCTAAGGACATAGCAAAGTATTTGTAATGCCAATTTGAACCCCCTCTGGAATTTGACCCCCCCTCGTACCCGGTTGAACCCCCCTAAAGGGCAGGTGAACCCCCCTCCGGGAAATTCTATCAAAACGCGATACCTTTTCCACACCTGAAACACCGTTTGATACTTATGTGTCAATTCGGTGTTTCGTTTTTTATACTCTGAAAGCCTTGCGGCGCAACGCCTCCAGTTTTCATATCATTGCAGTATGTTTTGCAGTTTTGAAAAAGCGAGGGTTTGATCCCCTTCAATAGAGGGAAAGGTGTTTGAGTTAGCAGGGGCAAATAGTTTGGCTATAGTGGTTTCGTTTGGTAGTTAAAATTATTGAAGTTTCTGGCTCTATGTGATTGTGTTCTTATCATGACATAATTATAAAATAGTCTCTTGATTAATTGTAATTGCATTTCTGGTCGGGAAAAGAATTTGCCCCTTCCACTTCAAGACAGATTCTGACGGGGCTATTCTGTCTTTTTGATAACAAAATGATAACTCTCCCCTTCTCGACTTGCATAGTTTCACGAAAAGAGCAATATAGACATGCAAATTACCTATTCGGGAGGTTTGAAACATGCTCTATGTTGAATTCTTGATTGGTGACGAGCGCTACGAACTGGAGCTCCATCCCGGCATGGTTTTCACGAAATGCGCCAAGTGCGGTCAAAAAATCTATGGGTATTTCCAGGTAGACGATGAAACGGTGTGAAGCGTTTTATTTACATCCTTTTCAATCTCGGAATACAGTTCATCGACCTCGCTTTGGGTGTAATTCGGCATTTCATAGCTTTCGGAAAAAACGATCTTGATGCTCGCAAGCCGCCCGGCCAATCGCCTTTCACAGCGCAGCTCATACCCGGTCAGGAAAAGATAGTCGCACAGGGTCTCCCCCGCAAACCAGAACAGGATGTACAACAGCTCGCGCGGTTCGTCCGCCAGCGCTTTCGTAAACCACAACAATCCGCCTGAAAGGAGCATGCCGGCAAGCATCAGGAAGAAGGTCTGCGTATGCCGTTTTTCTTTCTTTTCCACGACGCCGAGATCATAGGCCAGATCGTCCCGGATCGTCTCCTCAACGGTCTTCTGCTCCTCCCGGGACAGGCAATTCCCGATGATGTTCAGCACAAGCGGACACTCCGGCGGCATCAGCTCCGCCGTCGATTTGAGATATGCGTCGAACTCCGGATTCAGCGTTTCGCAGCCTTTCACGCTGTAGGCACTGATCACATCGCTGTAATCGGAAACCCGACAGGGAATCGTAGCGATCCCGTTTCTGACATAATCCCGCTTCAGGCGATAATCCAGGTGCCCTTTTCTGGATTCAAACAATCCGATCAAATTGTGTCTGGTCATGTTCTCCCCCCGCTCATTCTCATAATTGGGGCAGCCTGAGCTTTGTCAGACTGCCCGGAAAACGTCGTCAATTCACTTTCTTCCCGCAGAAGTACACTTCCTGCGGCTTATTGTAGCTGAAGCCCTCATGCTCTGCTGTGAGCAGGTCTTTGTCAAACACCAGGAAGTCGGCATCCTTGCCCGCCTCAATGGAGCCCTTGGTGCCGTCAATGCCAAGCTGTTTCGCGCCGTTGATGGTATAGCCCAGCAGCATCTCCTCAATGCCCATCCGCTCATCTGCAGGAGGCAATACCGCAGCGGTTCTGTTGTATTCCGCGATCCGGGTTTTTTCGGTCCTCAGGCGGGTCATGCCTACCTCCATGCCGAGGAAGGGGTTCCAGTTCACGAAATCCGTAAAGTCGAGGTTGTCGCTGGACCAGGTCACAAGTGCTCCGCTGTCCCAGACCGTTTTGCAGCGGAAACACTTCGCGGAACGTTCCTCACCAAGCCAGGGGCTCGTGAGGCTCGGGTCTCCGGCATGCCACCAGGGCGTATAGTTTGCAATGACGCCCAGCTCTGCGAACCGGCCAAGATCCGCGTCATCCTGAATCTCCAGATGGGCGCAGGTGACCCGCACGCGGAATTTGTCGCCCAGCTCTTTTCTGGCCAGCTCCACGCCGTCCAGGACGACACGGGACGCACGCTCGCCCACGGTATGGACATGCAGATCCATCCCCATCTCATTGAGCTGCTTCAGAACATCCGCAAGCCCCTCGGCGTCAAAGGTGGTAAAGCCCAGCTCATGGGTGTCCGCATAAGGCGTAACCATGGCCGCGGTGTGGATCTTCTGGGTGCCGTCCATCAGGATTTTCAGGGTATGTACCTTCAGGTGTTCCGTGTTGAACTCACGGTTGAAGCGCCTGAGCTCCTGCAGAGCCTGCTTCGTTTTATGCGGATCGGTGAGCATGTAGCAGCCGTCGATATAGACCGGCAGCCTGCCCTGCTGATCCATCTTGCGAAGCTGCTGGTAGACGCGCTCATGAAACATCTCATGCTCGGGGAAGCCGGCGTCAAAGACACCGCTCACGCCGGTTTTCGTGCAGTAATCAATAAAGCGGGAAAACGGCGCTTCGATCTTCTCGTCCGTCAGTTCCACGCCGTCGAAGAGGAAGGGCCAGGAGGCGGACTCAAAGGAGTTGCCGGTCACATGTCCGTTGATGCGCACATAATAGCTCAGCCCGGGTACGGGATCCGGCGTATCATCTGTAATCCCATGCCGCGCAAAAACCCTGGAGTTCACCCAGTTGCTGTGGCATTCGGCCTCCAGCAGCACCAGCTCGCTGTCCGGGCAGATTGCATCGAGATCCTCCTTGGTAAGGATTTCTCCATTCAGGCACTCCTGGTTCATTCTGAACCTGTAACGCGGCAAGCCGGGGTTCTTTTGAATATAGTCCGCCATATAATCCAGGGCGGCCTGCTTGCCGTCGCACGAAAAGAGCACACCCAGATTCGCGTACTCAAATCCGACAGGGGTGGTCACATGCACATGTGTGTCATAGATACCGGGCATGATGAATTTGCCGCCGAGATCCGTGACCTCGCCCTCATAGGCTGAAAGCCCGGCCTCATCGCCCACGTAGACGAATTTGCCGTCCTTCACCGCGAGCGCACTCGCCAGCGGATGATCTCGATCTGCCGTGTAGATTTTTGCGTTTTTGATGATCATGTCTGCTTTCATGGGAGTTCTTCCTTTCATAACAGCATTTGTATTCAATCTGTACCATGATTATATCGCATTTCTCCGGGCAGGCACAAGGGGATGTTCCAGATTGGCAAAACATGTTCTGATTCTCAATAGTGATACTTCTTTTGCAGAACAGCCATATATATACTTCCTGTGACAGCTGCCATCATCTCTGCGAGAACGACAGAATACCATATGCCGTCCACGCCGAACAGCGGCGGCAGCAAGAGCACGGCCCCAAGTTCAAACACGAAGGTCCGCAGAAAGGATATCCGCGCCGATACCAGCCCGTCGTTCAGAGCGGTAAAGAAGGCCGAGCCGAAAACAGCCAGTCCCGCGAACAGGTATGACACCGAGACGATCCGGAACGCGTGTACGGATTCCGACAGCAGATTCTCCGCACCCCGCAGAAACAGGGCAGAAAACGGACGGGCAAGCGCTTCCGACGCGGCAAACATCGCGGCGGATGTCAGCCCGATGATGATGAGGCTTCTTTTCAGCAGGTTCCTGAGCTCCATGTGATTCTGCGCACCGTAATGATAGCTGAACAGCGGTCCTGCCCCATTGGAATACCCGACAAACACGGCCGAGAAAATCAGGCTGACATACATGAGCAGACCGTAGATGATCACGCCCTTTTCCCCCGCATACTTCAGAAGCTGGATATTGTAGATGATCCCTACCAGAGACCATGCGGCTTCCGACATGAACTCCGAGGTTCCGTTCGTGCAGGCTTTGAGAACCGCCCTGCCGTCCCAGACCGGCTTCACCAGCCTGAGGAGACTGTTATTCTTTCGGCTGAAGTAAACAAGCGGGAACACGCCGCCAACGATCTGTGTCAAAGCCGAGGCTGCCGCCGCGCCCGCAAGCCCCCATCGGAAGCCGATGATGAAAAGCGCGTCAAGCACAACATTGCAGAGACCCGCGCAGACTGTGACGGCAAGCCCCAGCCCCGGTTTTTCAGCCGTGACGAAGAAAAGCTGAAACTCATACACCCATATCCATGCGGGCAGCGCCAGAATAAAGATCCGTCCGTACAGCACGCTGTCTTCAAGGAGCTTCCCTTCCGCGCCCAGCAGGCCTGCGATCTGCGGCATCAGGATAAAACCCGGTATCATCAGCAGGATACCCAGGCCGGAAGTCACCAGTACGATCAGGGAAAACAGACGGTTCGCCCGCTCATGATCCTGTTCCCCCAGCGTCTTTGCAATCAGCGCACTGCCGCCTACCCCGAACATATAGCCGATCGTGCCGAGAATATTCAGCACAGGCATAATCAGGTTGACAGCCGCAAATTCCGTCTTGCCCGCAAAGTTTGCGACAAAATACCCGTCCGCGACGATGTACACGGAAGCAAACAGATTCATCACGACAGACGGCAGCGTAAAGCGCAGCAGTTTCCTGTATGTAAAATGCTCTGATAAATGAATCCGTGATTTCATGTTTCGTATTCCCGATTTCTTTCCATAAAACAAGAAGGGCAGCCTGCGTTTCGCCAGGCTGCCCGAAGCATCGCAGGACGCAGAGCCGCAGGAGGGCACCGCGAGCCCCTCTCCGACCCCGGCTTTTTCAGTTCACTTTCCTGCCGCAGAAAAAGACATCCCTGGGTACGGTATAGCTGAAGCCTTCATGCTCCGCCGTGAGCAGGTCTTTGTCAAACACGAGGAAGTCCGCATCCTTGCCGACCTCAATGGAGCCCTTGGTGCCGTCAATGCCAAGCTGTTTCGCGCCGTTGATGGTGTAGCCCAGCAGCATTTCCTCCATGCTCATTCTCTCTTCGAGAGGCGGAAGCGCGCCATCGCCTATGTCGTATTCATGGGCGCGGGTTTTTTCGGTTCTCGAGCGCGTCATGCCGACCTCCATGCCGTAGAAGGGATTCCAGTTATTAAAATCCTCAAAGGTGATGTTGTCGCTGGACCAGGTCACAAGCGCACCGCTGTCCCAGACCGTTTTGCTGCGGTACATCTTCATGGCGCGTTCCTTACCGAGCCAAGTGCTCGTGACCGCTATGTCTTCCGTGAACCACCAGGGAGTGTAGTTTGCAATCACGCCAAGCTTCGCAAAACGATCCAGATCGGCGTCATCCTGGATTTCCAGATGGGCACAGGTGACCTTCACATGGAAGTCGTCTCCGAGTTCTTTCCTTGCCATCTCCACACCGTCCAGCACCGTGCGGGACGCACGCTCACCGACGGTGTGCAGGTGAAGATCCAGATTCTCCTCGTTGAGCTTCTTCAAAAGCTTCGCAATTCCCTCTGTGGAAAAAGCAGTAACGCCCGTCGTATGGACATCCACATAGGGCGTAACCATGGCCGCGGTATGGATCTTCTGCGTGCCGTCCATGAAAATCTTCATGGTATGAACCTTCAGGTGCTCCGTGTTATACGTGTCGCGGAAGCGCTTCAGCTCCTTGAGGCCCTCCTCGGCATCCCGCTCCGCATCGACCACAAGGCTGCCGTCGATATAAACGGGCAGCTTTCCCTGCCTGTCCAGCTCACACAGGCGCTTATAGACCTTCTCATGGAACGTGGAATCCCCCGGAAGGCCGGCGTCAAAGACACAGCTCACGCCGTAGGTCACCGAAAAATCGATCCAGCGCTGGAGTGCCGCGTCGACCTGTTCGTCGGTCAGCTCCATGGAGCTGTCGAGAATGATCGGAATTTCCGCTGCGCCTTCAATACAATTACCGGTCACATGCCCGTCTTTCCTTACATAAATGGCAAGTCCCGGTATGGGGTCGAGCGTGTCATCGGTAATGCCGTGCCTGGCAAGGATCCTGGAGTTCACCCAGATGCTGTGTCCCTCTGCTTCCTGAATCTGCAGCTCGGCATCCGGGCAGATCGCATCAAGATCCTCCTTAATGATATCGTCGCCATTCAGGTATTTTTTCTCCAGAACGAACCGGTAGCGCTTTTTACCGGGATTCTTTTTGATATAGTCCGCCATAAAGTCCAGCACCGCCTGCTTGCCGCTGCACTCAATACGCGGTCCTATTACCGCATACTCGAATCCGACCGGTATGGTCACATGAACGTGGCTGTCGATGATGCCGGGCATGATGAAACTGCCGCCGAGGTCGGTGACCTCGCCCTCAAAGGCCGAAAGCCCGGCCTCATCGCCCACGTAGACGAACTTGCCGTCCTTCACCGCGAGAGCGGCGGCCATCGGATTTTTGCTGTCAGACGTAAAAATCTTTGCGTTTTTGAAGATTTTGTCAGCTTTCATGCTTTGCCTCCTGATCATACATATTTTCTGTTATATTGACATGCTTTGTCCTGCGGAGAGGTCCTCCGGGCAGAACAGCATGAGACAGACGCGGAAATCCGTTCTTTTCAATCATTGTAATACTACAGTTCTGCCCGGTCAGTGTCAAGGGTGTGTTCCAGAATGGCAAATTCCGAGCTGTGCTGACCGGGAGACAGAGGACGGTTCTCTGTCCTGACTCATATCAGGAACCGTCCCCGATTTTTTCGGTCACGTTTTACCTGGAGAATACTTTCTTCCCCTCAAAGTAGGTCGCCCGGGGTCTGGCTGTGTGAATCTGATCGACCGGGCAGGACAGCACGTCCCTGTCGACGAGGAGGAAGTCGGCGTATTTGCCTTCGCGGATGCTGCCTCTTTCCTCTTCAATGAACATCTGCCTTGCACAGTTGATGGTCAGGGCCGTGAGGGCCTGCTCGCGGGTCAGAGCCTCTTCAGGCCACCAGGGCTCCCCTTTCACGACAGGGTCTACGCATGTGACCGCAATCTCCATAATGCCGAACGGGTCGTCAGGACAACCGCTCAACGCAGGATAATCCGAGTGGGACGACATGTTGATGCCGTAATCGAAAAACGATTTCATGGGATATGTCTTATCCTCCATGCCCGCAGGAACCATGGATTTCAGGGTCTCAGCCGCTCCGGTCGGCATATTATGCCAGAGCATGCCTTCGGTTGCATAGATCTGATGATCCGCCATACGCTGCCAATCCGACGGGAGAACGTTGCGCACATGAACGACCGTATTGCGCATTTCATCCTTCCCGCCGTTGATGAAGGCATTGACGCTGCGATTCACGGCCTTGTTGCCCATTGTGTGGATGTGCATGGACAGGCCCTTTTCGTTGGCCTTGCGGGTAATCTCTGTGGTCTCTTCCTCCGTCCAGTTGACGAGCCCCTGGTGTCCGTCGGGATATAACGGCTCCACAAAGCCGGTACCGCCTTCCACCGTGCCGTCCATGAAGAGCTTGACCCAGTTCGGCAATACGTGCCTGGTGGCATATTTCCTGACCTCATCGGCTTTGGCGAGGGCCGCATCCACATCCATCCAGCTCTCGATCTCATAGCTCAGGCCCAATATGAAGTGCATGTCGTCGGCATCATCCATCTGCCGGGCAGCCTGATAGAGATGGTCGTTAAAGAAATAGGGCGACCAGCCATCCATATACATGGTGTAGCCCTCTGACAGCATCTGCTCTTCAATCGATTTGATCGTCACCTTTGCCGTATCAACGGAGAAGAGCCTGTCGTTATCCAGGAAGGAACGCACATAGGTCCCGGCCTGTTCCTTGACCAAGCCGGTAGGCGTGCCGTCGGCGCCCATCGCGATCTCGCCTCCGCGTATCTCTGTTTTGAGCACGGTGCCGTCTTCCTTCATGATGCCCGCGTTGACCAGGCTGATGGTGTTCACCACGCCCTTGTGGCCTTCCTCATCCGCAAAGTAGATGGGGATCTCATCGCATATGGCATCGAGCTGCTGGCGGGTCGGAAGCCTGTCATGGATAAGATGGTAATCCCAGCCGAAGCCGAACACCGTATTGATGCCGTTGGCCTTTGCCTTCTTCACTGCGTCCGGAACGGTCTCCGTCAGGAACTTGTTCACGTCGCCCTTCGCTTCGACGACCGCCCCGACCATCGGCATGGCATGGCCGGTAAAATAATGCGCATGGCCGTTGCCGCAGGAGGGCATCACGAGCCCCTGCCCGGTATAGTCCAGAACCTCTGTCTTTCCTTCTTCAACGAAGGCTTCTGCGCCCTTCCTGCCGCCCACATAGATGAATCTGCCGTCCTTGACGGCAAACGCTTCGGCAAGCTGACTGTCTTCGGCAGTGAATATCCTGCCAAAGACGACAAGGTCAGCGCGCTTCCTGTTTTTCATAGGTTTCTGCTCCTTCCCGATTCCGGTTTCTTCCGTTTCCTTTTCCATTTTTCAATCTTCGTCATACTACAGTTCTGCCCCGTCATTACAGCAGATAGTACCTGACCAGGAAATGGCTCCTGTTCCAATCGACCATCTTTACCTCGGACTCTTTTGCCGGATGGATGTCGAACTCATCGAGGACCATCACATTTTTGTCCTTCAGGTCGTAGAGCGGCCATTCCTTGGCCTTGCCGTCCGGGGAGATGTCCGCGGAGAGCGAAGGATCCCCGGTCTTGGCAAACTGAACCCACATCCTGCGCATGGTCTTGCTGAAGGTCGCGTCATAGGGTCTTCCGTCGGTCATTTCGGGATGGCAGAATACGATGGGAAGTTCTTCCCCGTGCGCACTCTTCAATATAGGCATGGAAGATTCAACCCTGTAGTAATAGGTGTACGATTTGCCGCCGGCCTTTGTCAGGCTCTCAGACATCCCGATGGCGCCCTCAACAAACCAGCTGTGGGTGAACAGACGGCTGTCAGCCTCCCATTCCTCTGTCGACTCTTCCTTGCAGCAGCTTTCGATATTCGCCCTCTCTTCATCCGTCAGAAGCCCGGCATATTTCTTCGCCTTGCGGTCAGCGGCCCATTCTTTGAAGCCTTCCAGGCCCATGACAGACACGAAGAAATTCATCTCATCCTTGTTGCAGCCCTGAAGGAACGCTATCTCCTTCGCCGCTCCGTTTTCGAAGGCCGCATACGGTTCCAGCGGCAGAATGCGTCCGTCCCTGACGGGCATCAAACGCAGTATGAGCATCTCATCCACCGTATCCACCAGCTTCTGCGTATCGACCTTATTCAGGTCGGCGACGGTTTTGCAGCCGAGGGCCTGCATCAGATCATTCGTACAGGCGACGGATTCTTCCGGGGAAATTGTCAGCGCGGGAGAGCCGCTCTGCGCGATGACCTTCCTGAAATACTTCTGGGTGCCTGCAATCAGCGTAAGCAGAACTACGCTCACGGCACCGGCAGATTCACCCCAGATCGTCACGTTGTCGGGGTCGCCGCCGAAGCCTGCAATGTTCTCATGAACCCACTTCAGCGCCATTGCCTGGTCCAGGAGCCCCAGATTCTGCGCGTCGGGATAGTCCGCGCCATCGGGCAGATGCGACAGATTCAGGAAGCCGAAGACGCCAAGCCTGTATTGGATATTCACGACGATGACATCCGGATTCTCTTTGACGAACTCGGCGCAGTCAAACAGCGCCATGTCGGCACTGCCCCCAATAAAGGCACCGCCATGGATCCACACCATGACCGGCTTCTTCCCGGCAGAGGCATCCTCGCCCTTCCATACGTTCAGATACAGGCAGTCTTCCCCCTGATGGCTGCTGATCGACTGATCCTGGCAGGCGGCCTTCCCAAAGTTGTACGCCTCGTAGACGCCGTCGTCAGGCACGACATCCACCGGGGCCTTCCAGCGCAGTTCCCCGACGGGCTGCTTTCCCACAAAGGGTATGCCCTTGTAGGTGATGACATTGCCCGTCTTTCTGCCGACGAAGGTTCCGTTGACGCACTTTACTGCCAGCGACCTGTCGTAATCTTCGCCTGTGATCCTCCTGTTCTCATCGTGCTGAGCCAAAGCCTTCTGCTGCTCTTCCGCCGCATCCAGAGTTCCCGGTACCTTAGCCATCGTGCTCATTGTTCCGTCCTCCTTGAATAATGCATCATGTATTTGGATTTTGAGAGGGGCTCATACCCCCGAAAAGGCTGAATATTGTCTTTTTATAATAACATCTTTGCATTTCTGATGTCAATATGATCATCCTGTGGAGGCGGCTGGAGTTATTTGAATAGCCGCGCATTTTGCCCCTTGACAAAAGTCATTTCATATCAGTTATCCGTTGCCCAGATAATGTTTTTGCCCGAGGAACGATCTTTCAGCAGAATTGCAAGCAACTCATGATCAAGGCGATAGAGATCGTTTTCTTTTATATCGATTTGGGTCTTGTCCATCACATTCCCTTTAACAGCCAATCGGCCACATCTACAAACTGAACGCCCTCATATTGATACGCCTCCTGGCGGGTGCGCGTGAGAATCATTTTCGGGTAGGCGTCCTTAATCTTCAATAACGAATCTACCTCGCGCTGGAAGGTGTCGGGATCATCAATACTGCTGGCGACCTGAATATATAGCTTTTCATTGCGCTTGATGGCAACAAAGTCTATTTCTTTCTTATACAGCACACCTGCATACAGCTCGTAGCCGCGGCGCAGCAACTCGATGGCCACGATGTTTTCAATCATTCGGCCATAGTCTGCGTTCTTTGTCCCCAGCTTGGCATATTTGAAGGAATGATCGCTGAGATAGTATTTATCGTTAGAAGCAAGATAGCGCTTGCCCTGAATATCATATCTTCTGACCTTATAGAAAGCAAAGGCGTTGCAAAGGTACTTGATATAGGCGCTGATCGTGCGGTCATTTGTCTTGACTTGCTCGCTGGTAAAGACCGTCGCCACGCTGCGGGTGGAGGTCAGATTGGAAATGTTGTCGATCAGAAAATCGCAGAGGCGCTCCATCAGCGGCATATTGCGGATTTTATACTTTCGCTGAATATCCCGGACAATCAGCGTGTCGAATACGTCGGAAATATAGTCATACTTCGCTTCGGGCGTCTTATAAAGGTAGGAGCCGGACATGCCGCCCTCTTGAATATAGCGAGTAAATGCTGCGTACCGATCTGTCAGCTCATAGTACTGCATGAACTCGCCGAACGAGAAAGGATAAACTTCAATCTCAAAGGTGCGCCCGGTAAACAGCGTTGCCAGGTCACTGCTCAGTAGGAAAGCGTTGGAGCCGATGAAATAGATATCATATTTCTCGGAGGCGTGCAGACTATTGATTGCCTTCTCAAAGCCCTCACACATCTGGACTTCGTCAATGAAAACAAAGTTGTTTTTGCCGGCGATATACGCGCTCTCAATATAGTGGTTCAACGCATGATACTCCGCCAGGCTCTCATATGAATTCAGGTTGAAATTGATATGGATGATATTTGCGTCAGGATCATTCGCCCGCACATAGGTCATAAAGGATTCCAACAGCTTGGACTTGCCGCTACGTCGGACTCCTGTAATGACCTTGATATCCGGGGTACCCATTACTTCTTTCAGCTTGTTCAAATAGAAGTCTCGTTCGATAAGTCGCACAGAATCTCACCTCGCTGGTATTCTGCCATGTCTATTTCGCAAAATCAAGAATTAAATAAAATTGCGAAACAGAATGAACGAGAAAGCATTTGGGGATAATAGAAAATGCTATGACCCCCATTTTTTCGCAAAAAGAGAATAATTGCACTCCGCTTCGTGTTTTCCTCTGCAAGAATCGAGTAGGAGGGGCTGAATAAGCCCCGACCTCTCACACCACCGTGCGTACCGTTCGGTACACGGCGGTTCAACCGCATAAGTGCAGAGACTCGTACCGGTTAAGGATACTGTAGTATCCGGCCT
>Ga0247608_10000730_pt1 | contig 50758 bp, 51 predicted proteins | sample 176DNAGHGlowgp2_FD_193490 | JGI IMG/M metagenome (GOLD analysis project Ga0247608, IMG submission 193490) | Sheep rumen microbial communities from Palmerston North, Manawatu-Wanganui, New Zealand - 1766 DNA GHGlow gp2 | ecosystem: Host-associated > Mammals > Digestive system > Stomach > Rumen ...
ATGTAATACTTCAAATTGTTGTGTTTCTTTTGAATAAAGCTTTTTAGTAATTGAATCTATTATCTCATCTAAACTAATTGGTTTATTTAATTCCTCAAGATTTTCTATGTACATTCCATATTTTGAATTATTTGTATTAGAATAGTATTTTCCTTTTCTATAGTCTGTTTTGTTTAATACAAAACCCTGTATTTTTATATTATTATACTCTGATATTTCTTTTAACTTTAGAATGTCTTTATATTTTGTAATATGGTTTTCAAAAACTAAAACATTAGTATCTGAAAATTTTGAGATAATAAATGCATCTTCATTTTCAAAAAAAGAAGTTCCATCTATTAAAATAATATCATATATATCTTTTAATATATTTAATACTTCATTAAAATTACGTGTTTTTAGTAACTCATGACAATCCTCTGTTATTGTTCCATTTTGTAAAACATATAAATGAGGTATTTGAGTTTGTTTAATATATTTTTTCGCTTTACTTATGTTTTCTAAATTATTATCAACTTCTATTTCTTTTATATAATCTGTTAAGCCTTCTCCCTTTTCTATATAAAAGATATCACTTTTGTTTGTTTCTTCTCTAAGGTTTGCATCAATTAAAAGTACATTTTTATTAAGTCTTGCAATAGAAACTGCAAGATTATTTGCCACATAGCTTTTTCCTTCTCCATCATTACAACTTATAATTGAAAATATTTTTTGTTCTGATCTTAATAAAACATCTCTAATATCTTTAATATACTTCATGATATTAGCTTTTGGATTATTTTCAATCATTATATTTCCATTTTGATCATTATATGGTAATTGGCCTAAACTTAAAATTCCTGTTTTTTTAACAATTCTTTTTTCACTTTTTACTATTTTTTCAAAAAAATTAATTTTTAGTATACATAGTATAAAAACTACCGCTAAAACTATTGCTAACACGATTAATACTTCCATAATATCTCCTTCTAATGGGTAGATTATATCACACTTTTTTTATTATTGCAAGTGCTTATGTATACTTTTTTCGTTTATTTATTTTGTTACATAAAAAAGAAAGAATTTGATTAGTTTTCTAATCAAATTCTTTCTTTTAGTAGCATAATATTATGTATTATACCAATATAACAAAACTATTAATTATTAATTTTTCCCCTAAACTGACAACCTGATATGCCATACTGATATAATTTATTTCTATCATCTACTGGATCTATTGCTGCATATACTTTTACATTTTTACTTTTTGCATAACTAATTACTGAAGAAAACTGATTTATCTTTTTAAATGATTCATCTCTTGTTATGTATCCATTAAATATGAAAATTGAAACTATACAATTTTTTAGTTTATTAGCTTCATCAACATGAGCTTTTTTAAATCCAATATTATTGTTATAGCTTGATACTACATATGATAGCATTATATTTTTATCTTTTTCTCTAAATGCTTTTAAAGTGTTATATGAAAAACTATTTATAATACTATTATATTTCAAATCATATTTTTCTAATAACTTAAGTACCTTTGGGATTATTACATCAATATACTCATCTCTAATGGTTATAAAAGGATATTTATTATATTTTTTACATATTTTTAAGAATGTTTCAAAATCAGTAACTTTACATACCTTTCCATTAAAAGTATTTTTATGCTGTAAAGCAAGACATTGTTGTGTTGTTAAATTATGTATTAAAACTGTATTTTTATTATTTGAATTATAGTCTATTATCTTTTTTGTATTATCCAATGTAAATCCTGCATCATGGCAAAGTATGAGCCCTCCATCCTTAGTAGGTCTTATATCGCATTTTAAAGATGTATAAGAACTCTGTTGTCCACAATAATTAAAATGTTCTGCTGTATTAACTAATGTATATTTATCATCAGTAGATACTTTTTTATCATGACTAACATATGAATATGCTATAGTATTAAATTTAATATCTTTAATTAATTCATTAACTATTATTTTACATGTCGCAGTTTTTCCATATTTGTGTGTTGCAGTTATTGTTGCTGTACCTTTTGCTTTAGCAATTATTGTTATCATTCCATTTGTGGTAGTTGCATTGCTTACACTTACAACATTTGGATTTGATGATTTCCAATTCACTTCTTTTGAACTTGTATTTGTAGGATTAAAGTTAACTGTAAGAGTACTTCTACTACCTTTATTAATAATTAAAGATGTTTTATTTAAACTAATGCTCTTTGGTGGAATATTTACTCTTATTATACATGTTGCTTTTTCATTATTTGATGCTTTTGCTGTTATTGTTACTTTTCCAACTTTAATTCCTTTTACTAAACCATTTTTATTTACCGTGGCTATACTACTGTTTGACGAACTCCAAGTAATATTCTTATTAGCTGTACTTGTTGTTACATTTAATTGTAAACTTGTTCCTACTGGCACTGTACAGTCTTTTTGTTTTAATACTATTCCTGTTTGTTTTTTTGATGCTACTTTAGTTTGTCCAGTAATACTTCCTACATTAATCCCTTGTGTTGTTAATGGTATTTCTACAGTTTTATTACTAGAATAAGTTGATTCGATTGTTTTCGAATTACTACTTTTTAATGTTTCAATTGTTGGATCTATAACTATTTCCTCTTTATTTGTAACTTCAATTTGACATGTTTTATATACACCATTTAGCGCTTTAGCTGTTATTATTGCTATTCCTGCTTTTTGACCTGTTATATTCCCTATACCATCAACAATTGCAATATTTGAATTCGATGACTCCCATGTAACTACTTTATTAGAAGCATTTATTGGAGATATTGTTGCTGTTAGTTTTGTACTTTTTCCTTCCTCTAATTTTATACTTGTTTTATCTAATGTTATTTCTTTAACTTCTGCACTTCCCCATTTATCTTCAATAAATTTTTTCCAATCCGGATGTTTTTGTTCTATTGTAGGAATTGTCGAAGCAGCAATATATTGTAATTCTTTTAAAGTATCCCTTGAATCTATTACTCCATCTTGGTTTATATCTGCACATTTCAATTTATCCCCTGTCAAAATCCATTCAGGATGATCTTGTTTAATTTGTGGAATAGTTGATGATGCAATATGCTCTAATATTCTTAAAGTGTCTCTAGAATCTATTACTCCATCTCCATTTATATCTCCTACTTTTATTGATATTTCTGTTGCATATTCTATTTTCGGCATAAAGCAAAAAAACATAACTAAAAATAAATTGAGGAATATTATTATTCTATACTTTTTCATAAAATTTCCCCCCTCCATAATCTTTTGATCTACTTATATTATACCATTTTTTTTCAAATAAGTCAAATTGTTATGTTTGTTTAAGGTGATATTGCAAATAAAAAGCTAACTATTCATAATAATTAGCTTTTCATTAAATATTTAAACTTTACCTTTCATCACCAACTATTCGTCCTTCAGCAGCTGAATAAGATTTTCTTCTCATCTCTTCATTAGTTTGTAAATAATAGCTAGCCTTATCGATAAGAATTTGATAACTATCAGTTAAATTCTAATATATTTATTCTCTTTCAATTTCGCTACACTCTCCTAAGAGTTTATCTAGTTTTTCATTTGAAATAAAAGTACTTATAAATTTTTCTTTTTCTTCATCAGACGTTAGTTTAACATCATGATATCCCATTCTAATTATTAACTTGTAGAATGTATTTGGATCTATTTCTAATAAAAACTTACGTCTTTTTTCAAAATCCATTTTTTTCAATAATGTAAGTAATTCTCTATTAACACCTGGATAAAGAATTGCTGATGTACGTACTACATTATTATCTTTTTCTTCTAATCTATTTATTTTATTCATTAATTGTCTGCTAGTGTTTATAGTGTGTAATGCTATCATATTATATCCTGGTATTTCCATTATTACTGTCATTGCCCTTTTGTATTCGTCAAACTGCTTTTTTATATGTATTTCCGGATTATCTTTAGATAAGTCTATTACTCTTTCTATTAAATCTAATTTTTTTTCAAATAATAAAAACTGAATTGCTTCATCTTTTGTAATATGTGCAAAGTTATTTATCAAATTAGCTAATTTCATCAACTTGTATGCCACATCCTCATTTGGTCTTGTATATCTTTTCGCTATATCTTCATTTTTTGCTGGTAATGGAGGCTTTATACTAATTTTTTTATCATCATATACGATAACGGTGCCTTCTTCCTCTATATAATCTGCCTTTGCTTTTTTAATTACTCTCAAATATTCTTTTAATAGATTACTGTAAATTAAGTCCACATAAGCACTATTGCTTTTTTTATCTTTTAAATAATCTTCTATTTTACATATTATATCTATTAATAAATCAAAATTAATTTCTTCTTCCTTTGGTTTAGTCCACATTTCTTTTTCATCTTCGGTATTTAAAAAGTATTGTTTTCCATTTAGTAGTATTCTATCTTTATGCGTAACATCTCTATTTAAATTTTCAAATAAACATCTCCTTACTGCTTCTCTTTTCAATTGACTTTCTTTATGTGAAACATTAGGAATTTTTTTCAATACTTGATATTCATCAGGTTTTTCATCATCAGCAAGATAATCTTCACCTAAAAAATCCTTTATTTGTTGTTCTAAGTCATTATTAATATAGGTTATTGCATTTGATATTGTTCCTTTATATTTTAAATATGTTCCTTGCTTTAAAAAAACTTTTATACCTGAAATACTGAATATAGATTTTTTTAATCCAATCCTATCTCCTCTAGCACAATCTATATTGCTTTTGTCTAGTTCATTTATAGGAACTAAAATAGCTCCTATTGTGCTTTCTGTGTTTTTTAAATAATTTATATTTCCGAATGCTACTTCATTAGTGTATGAAGAATAAAAAGTTTTTCCATCAATTTGAATTTTCAACTGTTGGCTATAATTAAATAATTCATTAATATCTGAAACAGTACTTGGTATAGGTATAATTATATAGTCTTTTGCATCAATTGAAAGTTTATCTGATGCATCCTTTTTGTCTTTATACCCAAGTTCACTTAATGATTTTGCTTTTTCAACTTTTTTTCTTTCTTCTAATAATTTTTTCTTTTTTATTGTTTGAGCTGTAATTTGGTCTTTTATGCCTTTTGCAATATCTCTAGATTTAGATAATTCTACATTTATACCATTTGCATCTTTTTTCTTTTCTTTTAAATCTTCCAGTATTATTTTATGTTCTTCCATAGCTCCTTGTAATCTATGTATATCGAAATATCCAGGATCTTCTTTATAAATTTGCTCAAAGTAATCAATTCTTGCCTCAAAACTTTGAATAATGATTCTTAATTTTTCCATATTAGAATAATATCTTAATATTTCTGGCCATAATTCCCATGGTTTTAAAAATTCTAGCAATTGTATTTCGCTTTCATATAATTCTACACCATCTTTTTGCATCAATGTTAGCTTTCTAATATTGTTTGTATTTCTTCTACCTGCATTTTGATCAACAATCTGCCCATCAGTTTGAGTCAAAAAATCATTGTAATACTTTTTAAATTCTGAAATTGTTCTCTTATAAAGTGTAAATATATTTTTTTTAGAGTCATTATTTTCACGATATGAATATGAAGTATCTTCTATTTTACCTTTGCCAAATAATCTTGAAAAGAATCCTCTTTCTTTAGATTGTTGAGTTGAAATAGGTCTATCATCTTCTTGGCTATCTTCATCAATAGTTATTTCATCAATATTATTAAGCTTTTCATTTAATTTTTTCAACTCATCCAATAGAATGTTTTTTCTTCTTAAATTCTCCTCATCTATCATTTCAGCTGTATATGTGTCTGGATACTCATACTCGTTTTCTATACGGGGCATTTTTTTTAATTCTTCTACTATATATTTTATTCTTTTATAATAAGTCATAAAATTGTAAACTGTTACAATATCATTCAGTTCTCTATCTTCAATTTTCTTTTTTTGAATTTCAGTTTTACCCTGTAATACATCCTCTAATTCTTTTCTTTGACTTTCAACATTTTCAAATTTAGATGAATATTCTTGACTTAACTCATTAATTCTATCTTCAATTTGTCCAATTCTTTCATCTATTTGATTCAATAATGTTGCTTTAACTCTTTCAAGAAATCTCATTTTCTTCTCCATCATTAAATAATCTAATTACTCTTAAATTTACCTGTATTTACATCTATTGCAGTTAACGCCTCTGTTTTATTTATGGTTATAAATCCACCACTTGTAAAAATATTGAATATATATGCTTTTCTATCTCCTCTGTTTTCTTTTGCTTCAGTTCCCATTTTAGTTTCATTTTTCAATTCTTAATTCAATGGTTTCATAGTTGGGAAGAATAATACGTCTCTTATAGAAGATGAATTTGTAAGAAGCATAATAAGTCTATCTAATCCTATTCCCATTCCTCCTGTAGGTGGTAATCCAATTTCTAGGGCTGTAACAAAATCTTCATCCATTCCTCCAGCTTCTTCATCTCCGGCTTCTTTAGCTTCTACTTGTTTTAAAAATCTTTCATATTGATCTATTGGATCATTTAACTCTGAATAAGCATTTCCATATTCTCTTCCACCAATAAATAACTCAAATCTTTCAACTAATTCTGGCTTGTCTTTCTTTCTCTTTGTAAGTGGAGAAATTTCTACTGGGTAATCCATAATAAATGTTGGCTGAACTAGTGTTTCTTCAACAAATGTCTCGAAGAACTCATTTATAATATGTCCTCTTGTTTTCTTTATTTCTTCATATTCAACACCTTTTTCTTTAGCTATAGCTTGTGCCTCTTCGTCAGTTGTAATTGTATTAAAATCAACTCCACAAGCCTCTTTTATCGCGTCTATCATAGTTATTCTTCTCCAACCAGGAGTCAAATCTATCTCTTGGTCTTCGTATGTAATTTTTGTTGTCCCTAATACATTTTTAGCAACTGTAGAAATTAATTCTTCTGCCATATTCATCATATCATGATAATCTTGATATGCTGCATAAAATTCCATATTTGTAAATTCCGGGTTGTGCTTAATATCCATTCCTTCATTTCTGAAGTTTTTACCAATCTCAAATACTTTATCTATTCCACCTACTATCAATCTCTTCAAGTTTAATTCTGGTGCTATCCTTAGATACATTTGTAAATTTAGAGTATTGTGATGTGTTATAAATGGTCTAGCAGCATCACCTGTTGCTACTGTTGTAAGCATTGGTGTTTCTACTTCCATATATCCTTTTTCATCCATAAAGTTTCTAATTTCTTTTAGAATCTTACTTCTTGTTTCAAAAGTCTTTTTCACTTCTGGATTTACTATTAAATCTACATATCTTTGTCTGTATCTTAAATCTGTATCTTTTAATCCATGAAATTTTTCTGGTAGTGGTCTTAAAGATTTTGTAAGTAATGTTACTTCTTTTGCATGAACTGAGATTTCTTCTGTTCTTGTTTTGAATACAAATCCTGTAATACCAATTATATCTCCAATATCATAAGTTTTAAATTCTTTATAACTTTCTTCTCCCAAATCATTTATACTTACATAGCTTTGGATTTTCTCGTCACAATCTTGGATAGTACAAAATGATGCTTTACCCATAATTCTTTTTGCAATAATTCTTCCAGCAACAGTTACATCTTTTTGCTCAAACTTATCATAGTTTGCTTTTATTTCTCCTGCTGTAGCAGTTCTATTAAATTTTGTAATTTCATACGGATTTTTTCCTTGTTCTTGTAATTCTTTTAGCTTTTCCTTTCTAATTTGTATTAAGTGATTTTCATCTAATTCTATTTCTTGATTGTTGTTATTGTTTTCTGCCATAATAATCATCCTTTCTGTTCTAAAATTTTCGTTACTATTTATTGCATATAACTTATAACAATTTTTTTACTATACCTCAGACCCAAAAGTAACGATTTTCAACTATTATATACTATTTTTCTTGGATTGTAAAGATTTTAACTAAAAAAACTCATAAAACGACTTGTAGTTAGTCGCTTTATGAGTTTAATAGTTTAGCTTTTTATAATATTCCAAAATCCTTTAAATGAAATTTCTTGATGTAAAAATTCATTTATTTCATTTTCGATTTTTTGTTGATATGGTGTAAGTTCAATTTTAATTGGTTTATTCCAATCTATTTCTTGAAATAAAAATGATCTTATTTTAGTCCATACATTTTGTTTCGTTGGAAGGTTTTCGTTTTCCACTTTAGTAAAAACTTTACTTTCTTCGTTAATTTCGGCCATTATTGTTTCCTCCTTTGAATAATAATATATATATTATAATTATTTTATACTACAAATTGAATAAAAAAACAAGTATTTTAACGAATAAATATATTATTTTTTTGTTACACAAATATTACAATTATATTACACTAACATAAAAACTTCTTTATAATTAGTACAACTTATTTTAATTATCTTTCCATTTTTCGTATTCTTCTTTTATTTTGCTTAAAACTTCCTCAGGAGTTAAATTATCAGTATTTAAAACTAAATCATAGTTTGACATATCATCTCTTTTAACTCCATATAAATTAAAATATCTATTTAAATCATTTTTGGCTCTTTTTATCATATCTTCTTTTTGAGTTTCTAAAGTTGGTAGATTTTCCGATCTTTTTCTATTTGGGTCTGCAAATGCTCTTTGTGCTGCTATATCTATATTTACTCTTAAATAAACTTTAAAAGAATCTGGAACTGCATACCATCCCATTTTTGCATCAATTACAATATTATTATGTGTTTTAACAAAATCAGCAGCACTCTTTTCAATTTGCATATCTACTTCTGGATGTTTTTCTATATATTCACCAAACTCTGTAACAGACATTCCATTTTTTATAGCTAATTCTCTAAAATATGCACCGTTTCTATATAATGTGTAATTTAAATCTTCTGCTAACATTTTTGATACTGTACTTTGACCACTAGCTAAATCACCAGTTATAGCTATTACATCTTTCCTTTTCATATAAAAATCAAATCCTTTCTATCTATATTTTCACTAAAAATTTAAATCATAAAAAATTTAATTATTTCTTAATATTTTTTTACACTCCAATATTATTAAAAAACGACGTTTTTTATTCGCCGTTTTTTAGCTTTAGTCATCATTGTTAACTATAAAAACTTTTTGTTCTGCTATTTCTTCTGCAGCAATTGTAACAGGCGATTTATCGTCTGTAGTTACTAAAGGAGTCTCACCTTTTGCAATATTTCTTGCTCTTTTTGATGCAGCAATTACTAATGCATATCTATTTTCTGCATATTTTAATAATTCATTAACAGTAGGTTCTACTATCACTTTATTCTCCACCTTTCTCTAATTTCTCTGTAATATCTTTATCTATTCTCGCAGCAACAGTTTCAGGTTGTATTGCAGATAAAACAACATGACCTGAATCCATAATAATAACAGCTCTTGTTTTTCTACCATAAGTGGCATCTACTGCCATTTTGCTATCTTTCGCTTCTTGCACCAATCTTTTTATTGGTGCTGAATCAGGGCTAACAATTGAAATTATTCTGTCTAATGCTACAATATTCCCAAATCCAATATTTATAAGCTTCATTATACCTTTTCCCCTTTCTTTGTAGCAGTTTTCTTAACCGGGTCATTAGCTACTATCTCTTTTATATCACTTAAGCTATTTAAATAATCTTTTCTTTCTTTTGTATATATGAATATTGCTTTAAACAAATAATATATTGAAAACATATATGATGATACTAATATGTAATTTGCAAATTTAAATTTGTGAAGTTCTACAATATGAGCTATAGATAAAGTATGTCCTGCCAATACTATTACTTCTATTGCATTTATGCCTAATCTTCCATTATCTTTTCTATATGCTATTTCTAAAATTATAATCCCCATAAATAAAATTACAATACTTAACACTTTTAAGATTAATAATAAACTATTCTTTTCTAATTTATAGTACATTGAATTTATTCCAATAAAATAAATCATTATAGCTATTGCTATAACAATATTTTTGTAAACATTTAAACTAATATTTTTTTTCATAAGATTCTCCAAACATAACTTTTGGTGACCCCTACGGGAATCGAACCCATGATTCCGCCTTGAGAGGGCGGCGTCTTAACCGCTTGACCAAGGGGCCATTTGTTTTTTGTTTATTTACTCTATACACAATAATATATCATTTTTTTTGCATTTAGTCAAGTAAATCGCATAATATTTTTAAAGTGAATTTGGGGACGGAGGAAAAATGAGAGTTCATTTTTCCTCCGTCCCCAAATTCACTTTAATAATCTACTACACTTATATTCGGATATGAAAATACTTTTCCTCCATCAGTAAATTGTCTTTCTAATATATGATCTTTATCAAAAGTACTTGAACCCTTTAAAAAATATTTATAATGTGTACTTTTTAAAATCATACCTCTTCCTACAATTATAGGATCATCCCAAGTTGTATCTAATAAATACCAACTTCCATCAACACTTACCGCATTCCATGCGTGCTTTTCAGTTTTGCCTTGAGTATTAGTTGCTGTTCCTTGCATTATAACACACTTAATCCCTACAGAATCTGCAATATATTTAAAAGCTCGTGTATATCCTTCACATACGCATGTCTTGTCTACTAATGCTCCATAAATTGTATATGTACCTATACTTTTACCATTTTCATCATATTCTACATTATCTACTAAATAATCATGTATTTTTTTTACATCTTTATATGTATTTCCTGTAAGTTTTGATTTAATATAATTTCTTTCTTGCTCTATTTTTTTTAAAGCTATACGTACATCATTTTCCGAATTAAAGCCTTTTGCATAGTAGTTTTTTCCTTCATCAGGTGCAATATATACATTATATGTAGTTTTAAAACCTTTTTTCTTTGTTTCCATATTTAAATACATTTTTGTAATATCCACAAAAAATAAATCTGCATTATCATGTGTAAATGCTTCTATTGCTGTTTGATAATCATCTCCTAAAGTTTTGCTACCATTTTCTTTACTCAAAATATCATAAAATCTGTTGCCAAACTCTATTTTATAATTTCCTGTAATCAATTTGTTTTTACTTTCTTGAAGCCCATTATATATTATTTTTTGCGTATTTGATAACTGTTCATAAAAATAATTACCAATTGAACTATCTACAGAATAATCTTGTACAACTTCCTCTTCTACTGTAAATATATCTGTAATTGTTTCTACTATATTTTTCTTTTGAACCTTTGTAGTATGTTCGCCTTGATCTATTGCAACCATATTTTCATCTGTATGAAGTGTCTCTACCACGTCTCCAACAAACATATCATTATATATAGCCCATCCCACAAATAATAAGCCTAAAATCAATACTATCATTATTAAAAACAAAATAAATGTTATAAGTTTGTTCTTCATTTGTTGTACCTCCTAAAGCAAAGTTTGCAATTATATTATTCATTAATATATAAAGTTTTAAAATAAATATTACTCTATAAATATTTTACCAAAATATCTTTCAAATTACAATATCTCTTTTTAAAATTCCATTTTTTACTGTTCCAATTCCCACAAATTCTTTGTTTGAATTATATATTCTATATACCCCATCAACATTGTCTGCCATTAATTTAACACCATTTATGAATGCTACAAAAGATCGTGGTGAAAGTAAAATTTCATCTTTGTCTTGAAAAAACTTCTCTATTGAAATAAGTTTATCTTCACTAAAATTATCTTTAATTTCACCTAATTTGATTGCTTCACTTATTTCAAAATTTCCAACTTTTTCCCTATTTAAAGAACTCATAGTACCAACTGTTTCAAGTTTTTCTGCAATACTTTCGCATAAAGTTCTAATATATGTTCCTTTTGAGCAACTAACTCTAAATCGTATTTCTTTGTTTTCTTTATCAATATTTAAAACTTCAGTACTATATATATTTATTTTTCTTGGTGACATTTCTATGCTTAATCCTTTTCTTGCATATTCATAAAGCTTCTTACCATTAACTTTTATTGCAGAATACATAGGTGGTACTTGTTCTTGCTCTCCCTTTATTTCTTCTAGCACTTTCCTTATATTTTCTTCTTCTAAACATTTTTCATCAACATTTTCTTCTTGGATTACGTCTCCTGTAATATCTCCTGTGTCTGTTTTAATTCCTAATTTTAATGTTGCAACATATATTTTGTCATGATTAATTAAATACTTTGAAAGCAGTGTACCTTTTCCAATTAAAACTGGTAAAACTCCTGTTGCCATCGGATCTAATGTTCCAGTATGTCCAACTTTTTCGTTATATTTCTTTTTTATTATTTGAACTACATCATTTGATGTGTAGCCCTGCTCTTTGTTTATTATAATTATTCCATCCATTTTAATATTCCTCTACTCTTGCATCTTTGCCATCAAATGCAAATACCATTTTTGTAATATTTGTAAAACCTCTTTCTCTTAATAAAGTTTCATATTGTTTATCTTCAATTTGTTTTTTTGCATTTGCAATTGTCTCTTCAATAGTTTTTTCTTCCATATTTTCCAACACTTTATTTGAAAACCATTCTCTTATTATTTGAGAAAATAGTATTCTAATTTCATTATTTACAATTTTCACTTTGTATATGCTTTCAGCTAAATCAACTACTTCTGTTACTTTTAAATATCCTGTTCCAACAAGCAATCCCCAAATATTGTCTTCATTATTTTCAATTCCAACTATTATAGTTTCAAGATTTACTTTTACCTCTATTGCTTCACCTTTCATTAGTCGTTCTATTCTTTCTTTTACACTACTCGACTTTGTTAAAATTAGCTTTATTAAATCATTTGAACTTGTGTTTACCCAATATGGAACTAATTCTCTTTGTTTTAAATATTTTAATATACTCCATGGGTTATATATTCCTTCTGTTTTTCCTATTCTGTAACCATCATACCATTTTTTTATTTCTTCCGCATTTTCTTCTACTCCAAAATCTCTTAATACTTTATCTATTTCTTCAGATGTTATTCCAAAATCTTCACTAAATTCATTGTCTAAAACTGTATATACATCAAAATTATTTGCTCCACTAAAAATACTTTCTTTAGCTATTCTTGAAACACCTGTCAAAACTGTTTTTTCCATATATTGATTATCTTTAAATGTAGCTCTAAAAAATGATTTTAAAAATTTTACTGCTTCGTCATAATATCCTCCTACATAAGCATTTTGCAAAGGAACATCATATTCATCTATGATTATATATGCAGGTTTTTCGTATTCTTCATAAAGCATTCTTGATAATAGTTTTAAAGCATTTTGAGTTTCAATTCTATTTGCCCTTAAGTTTAAAATATTATTAAATAGTTCTTTCTCTACATCTAAAATTTTTTCACTTTCTAGAAGTTTTCTATTTTCCATAAATAGCTCAATAAGTTCTGTTTGGAACGAATACAACATTTCTTCAAAGTTTATTCCTTCTACATCTTTCATTGTAACATATATGCATGGATATGCACCTAATTTTTCTGTATATTTTTCTCCTTGCTCCATTATTTTTAAGCCTTCAAAAAGCTTACGTGAATCTTTTTGATTGCAATCTAAAAAGTGTCTTAACATGCTCATATTTAGAGTCTTTCCAAATCTTCTTGGACGTGTTATTAATGCTATTGCTGATTGATTATCTAATACATGTTTTATAAATAAAGATTTATCTATAAAGTAATTGTCTTTTACTCTTAATATTTTAAAATCACTTACTCCTATTCCTATTCCTTGCATTGCAAACTCCTCCTTTTTTATTATTGTTAGTATATACTTAAATACAAATTTTTAAGCAATCAATATCAAATACTATTCTCTCTTTTTCTGTAAATTTATTTTACACTAGAAATAGAAAAAATGCAAGAAATTCTTGCATTTTTACATACTTTATATGTGTTTTTTCTATTTTAATTGTTTTCTTATTTCTGCTAAAACTTTTTCTTTTATTTGTTCAGCAGTTCCAAGGCAAAAAGCTCCTGCAGCCCTTATATGTCCGCCACCGCCAAACATAATGCATACATCTGAAACATTAACATACTCTTTAGATCTAAGTGAAATTTTAAATCCATTTATTTTGCCAGGAATTTCGTGTAAAAACACTGAGACTTCGACACCTTCTACATCTCTTCCAATTTCTACTAAACCTTCATGGTCTCCAGTTTTTGCGCCAACACTTTCCTCATCTGCATTTGTTATGTATGTAAAAGCAACTTTTCCATCTTCCAAAAATTCCATTCTATCATTTGCAATTCTTGTAAGTTCAAAATTTGCTCGTGTTTTAGTTCTTAAAACTTTTGTATAAACATCAGAAATTTTTATTCCTTTACGTAATAGCATTGCAGCAAAATCAAAAGTTTCTGGATTTACATTATAATCAAATCCCCCTGTATCTGTTATAATTCCAGTAATTAAGCATGTTCCAATGTCTTTTGTTATTTCTATTTCAAAATAATCAAACATGCCAATTAGCACCTCACAACATGCAGGAGATACAGGATTTACAAAATTTATATCTCCATACATCTTGTTACTTCCATGATGGTCTATTACAATTTTATTTTTTGCTTTTTCAAAATATTTTTCATATCCACATAGTATCTTGCCATCTGCACAATCAACAGCAATTGCTAGGTCATATTTTTCTATTTCAGTTTCTGTTTTAATTTCTTCAGTACCAGGTAAGAAACTAAAGCAATGTGAATAATCAGGAATAATTACATCCGGATTTTTTCCAATACTTCTTAAAGCGTACATTAAAGCTAAACTGCTTCCCATTGCGTCTCCATCTGGCAACTCATGTGTTAATATTACTATTTTTTCTGCTTTTTTTATTTCTTCTAATATATTATCTAGAGTCATTTCTTCCTCCTTATTTTTTCATTTTTTGTGTTTGAATTTATAAGTATTTTGAGAAATAATCTTATTTAACTTCATAGCTTAAAAATTCTTAATAATTTTGTAATGGAATCTCAAAACTAAATTTTTTGAGGGTTCTTACAAAATTATTTTAAATCTTTTACATTAAATGTAAGTTAGCTAAGATTATTCGAAAAATACTTATAAATTCAAATTAAATATTTTAATTGTTATTTAGCTCCTTTAAAATACTATCAATTTTAGCTCCATATTCTAAAGTCTCATCTAATTCAAATATAAGCTCTGGAGTATATCTTAAATTAACTCTTTTTGCAAGTTCTGTTCTTATAAATCCACTTGCATTTTTTAAGCCCTCCATAGTATTTTTTTTAGATTTACTGCCTAAAATACTTATATACACTCTTGCATTTTTTAAGTCTGATGAAGTCTTTACTTTAGTAACACTTATTAATCCAGTTATATTTGGATTTTTTAAGTCTTGGTCTATAATTTTGCTAAGTTCCCTTTTAAATTCTTCATCAACTTTTTGCATTCTGTTTGTTGCTTTTTTTTGCATAAGTCCTCCTTATTTATCTCTCAATAGTCGTTTAATATAGTATCTCATCTTCATCATATAAAGTTTCTCCTAAATCATATTCTGTTGGTGGTATAAAGCCACCTCTTTTATCTTGTTTCTTTTTTGTTTCATCCATTAAGCTTTCATATTCTTTATTATTAGGAGATGATATCTTTTCTGTTTTAATACTTTCTCTAAATTTATTGGCATCATTTATTGTTTTAATAATTTGGTTTGACATTTTACGTACTACTCCTTTATTAGCTTAACTATTTTTTATTCACCATCTCTATCAATTTCGCAAGAACCACTTTCTTGTTTGTCTAGTGTTGGTGTTTTTGTATTCCAAATTCTTTTAGCCCAATTTCTTATATTTTCACCCATATTTTCTTCTGGGTCGTTCATCTTTTTTATACCACGAAGTGCTCTGCCTTGACCATCCAATGTTGTTCCATCATCTTTTTCTCCACCTGAAATCATGTCCTTAACATAGTCAGCTTTTCCCGGGCATTCACCACCACCATATAATCCATCTAAGAATCCTTTTCTTTTTTCCATAAATGGCTTATTTTCTTCCATAATTCATAACCTCCTCATTTTATTAGACGAGGAAAAAATAAACGAGTTTTTTAGCATATTTTATATTATATGTTTTAGTATATATTTTTAAGTAATGCGCGTAAGCGACCAAACGAACGTAGTGAGTGCGAACTGGAGCAACTTACAGACTAGTTATAATATAATCTGGAAGTTGCGACACACAAGCATTACAAAAAATATATACTAAAACTATTAGCAAATAGCACAGCAAGACGAAGTTTATTTTTTTCTCCTACCTCTTAATCTCCTTCATTACAAAAGCCTCAATTACATCGTTTTCCTTCAAGTCATTATATTTTTCAATTTGAATACCACATTCAAAGTCTTTTGCAACTTCTTTAACATCATCTTTGAAACGTTTTAGAGAAACAAGTTTACCCTCGTGAATAACAACATCATCACGGATAACTCTAACTCCAGCATTTCTTTCGATTTTACCTGTAAGAACCATACATCCAGCGATAGTACCAACATTTGAAATTTTGTAAACCTTTCGAACTTCTGCAGTTCCAATAAGTTCTTCTTCAAATTTAGGGTCAAGCATTCCTTTCATTGCTGATTCTACGTCTTCAATTGCATGATAGATAACTGAATATTGTTTTATTTCTACTTCATCTTTTTCTGCTTCTTGTTTTGCAGTTGCAACAGGTCTTACATTAAATGCTATTATAATTGCATTTGAAACTTTTGCAAGTGTTACATCTGATTCTGTAACTGCTCCTGCAGCGCTATGAATAACTTTAACTCTTACTTCATCATTACTTAATTTTTCTAATGATTGTTTTAAAGCTTCTACAGAACCTTGAACATCTGCTTTTACTATTAAGTTTAATTGTTTTAGGCTTCCTTTTTCCATTTGGCTAAATAAATTATCTAGAGTTACTGCTTGCATTGCATTTATAGATTTTTCTCTTTCTTGACGTTTTCTTCTTTCTATTAAATGTTTAGCCATCTTCTCGTCTTTAACCTCATAGAAAGTATCTCCTGCTTGTGGAACTTCTGTTAATCCCATAATTTCAACAGGTGTAGATGGTCCGGCAGATTTAACTTTTTTACCTTTGTCGTTTGTCATTGAACGAATTCTACCTATTGTTGAACCTACAACTATTGTATCTCCTGCGTCAAGTTTACCTCTTTGAACAAGAAGTGATGCAATTGCACCTTTAGATTTATCTAGTCTTGCTTCTATTACAACACCTTTTGCCTGCTTATTAGGATTTGCTTTTAATTCTAATACATCTGCTTGTAATAGCACCATCTCTAGTAATTGGTCTATATTTATATTTTTCTTTGCAGAAATTTCTACAAATATAGTATCTCCACCCCATTCTTCTGGAACTAACTCATATTGCATTAATTCTTCTTTAACTTTTTGAGGGTTAGCATCTGGTAAATCTATTTTATTTACTGCTACAATTATTGGAATGTTTGCAGATTTAGCGTGATTTATAGCTTCTACAGTTTGAGGCATTACTCCATCATTTGCTGCAACTATCAAGATTGCAATATCTGTAATTTGGGCACCTCTAGCACGCATTGCTGTAAATGCTTCGTGTCCTGGTGTATCTAAGAAAGTAATTTCTCTATCATTAATCTTAACCTTATATGCACCAATTGCTTGTGTAATTCCTCCTGCTTCTCCTTCTATTACATTAGTTTTTCTAATTGCATCTAGAAGTGAAGTTTTACCATGGTCAACGTGTCCCATAACAACTACTACTGGTGGTCTTTCTTGTAGCTCTTCTTCTTTATCTGCTGAATCGTCAAATAGAATATCTTCTTCTTTTATTTCTTCTTTCTTAATTGCAGTTACGCCAAATTCTTCTGCAACTAAAAATGCTGTGTCAAAATCAACTTCATTATTTAATGTAGCCATTATTCCTAAAGACATAAGTTTCATTATAACTTCTCCAGCTGTCTTTTTAAGCTCTTGAGCTAAATCTTTTACACTTATAGATTCTGGAATTGTTATTTCTTTAAGTTTGAAGATTTTTTGCTTATTTCTATTTTCATCTTTAACATTTTTCTTCTTGCCTTTTCTTCCTCTTTGTGTAGTTAAATCATAATATTCAAGCATTCCATCTTCAGATGTATCTTCAAACATATTTGAAAGTCTATCATGTTGTTTAAGATTTTTTAATTTACCTTGATTAATATCTTCATTTTGAGTTCTTCTAGACTTTTTCTTATTATTTCTATTTTCGTCAAATTTATTATTATTTTTTTGTTTATCTATAGATTTATTATATTCTCTACTTTCCTTCTCTATAGCTTCTGCGCCCATTATGTCTTTAATATTTTTTTCAATTCCTCTTTCATCTAAAGGTCTTCTTCCGCCAAATTTATTATTTCTGTTAAATCCAGATCTATCTCCATTAGGTCTTTCCCCATTTTGATTAAACCCATTTTTTCTATCTCTGTTAAATCCTGAATTATTTCTTTCTCCACTATTTCTATCTCTATAATTGTTGTTTCTATCTCCATTTCTGTCTCTGAAATTATTTACTCGATCCCCATTTCTATCTCTAAAGTCACGGCTTCTATCTCCGTCTCTAAAGTTATCTTTTCTTTCTCTGAAACCGTCTTTTTTTCCAGCATCTCTGTCTCTATAGCTATCTTTTCCTTTGAAATTGTCTTTATTTTCTATATTTCTTTCTTTATAGCTATTTTCTACATTTTTATTAATATTATTCTTTTCTTCTTTATCTGCCTTATTTTCTGAATTAACTGGAGATATATTTTTTATTCCGTTTTCAAGTGAATTATTTGTTTTAATTTCTTCTTTTATCACTTCAGGATTTACTTCTTTTTCTTGGGCTTTATCTTTCCTAGGCTCTTCTTTCTTTTTATTTAAGCCAAAAAGTTCACTTACAGTCATCGGCTTTTCAGGTCTATTTCTATATACTATATTAAAATCTTTTCTTTCATTTCTTTGCACAAATGGATTTTTATTTGGCTTTTTTTCTTCTTTTTTGACAGTTCCTTTTTTTTCATTTTCTTCTATTATAACTTCTCTTCTAATTATAACAGGAGAATCTTTCGAATCCTTTTTTGGCGTAGATTTTTTTGTTTCTGTAGAAGAAGTTTTTGACACATTATTTTTAAGTTTTTCTACTTGTTCATCATCTAAACTACTTAAATGACTTTTTAATTCTATTCCAATTTCACTTGCTATTTTTAGTAAATCTTTACTGGCTAAATTCAATTCTTTTGCTAATTCATATAATTTCATTTTACCCAATAAATTCACCCCCATCAATTATTTTCTTTAAATTACTATATATATCTTCTGATATCTTAACATCCAAAGACCTTTCAAGCCTTTTTGATTTTATTACTTTTTCAAGACATTGCACACTATTACAAATATATGCTCCTCTTCCTTCTTGTTTTCCTGTTTTATCAATTGTTATCTCGTTTTTGTTATTTTTCACAATTCTAATTAAGTCTTTTTTGTCCTTTTTTGTATTACACCCCATACATGTTCTTTGTGGTATACTCTTCACTTATTCTTCTCCTTCTTCTGACATTTCGTCATTTTCTTCAATATCTTCATTTTGACTATTTGCTAAAAATTCTCTAAATTGAGTTTCTGACTTAATGTCTATTTTCCAATTTGTAAGTTTTGCTGCTAAACGTGCATTTTGTCCTGCTTTACCAATAGCTAGTGATAGTTGATCATCTGCTACAATTACCTGTGCAAATTTATCTTCTTCTTTAACATCTACAGCCATTATTTGAGCTGGTAATAATGCTGCTGCAATAAATGTAGAAATGTCTGGATTCCATTCTATAACATCAATTTTCTCACCATGAAGTTCATTTATTATATTTTGAATTCTTATTCCTTTTGGTCCTACACATGAACCAACAGGGTCAATATTTTCATCTTGAGAATAAACTGCAACCTTACACCTTTTTCCCGGATCTCTTGAAACACTCTTTACTTCAATTATTCCTTCATAAATTTCTGGAATTTCTATTTCAAGCATTTTTCTAACAAAATCAGGATGACTTCTAGAAACTATTACTTGTGGTGCTCCTTTTTCTCCTCTATCTACATCTACAACATAAGCTTTTATTTTGTCATTTACCCTATATTTCTCTGTTGGAATTTGCTCTTTTGCTGGCATTACACCTTCAAGTTTTCCAAGGTCCATTATAACAATTCCTCTGTCTGCTTTTTGAATTAAACCAGATACTATTTCACCTTTTTTATCACTATATTCTGTAAATAAAACTTCTCTTTCAGCTTCTCTTATTTTTTGTACTATAACTTGTTTTGCAGTTTGAGCAGCTATTCTTCCAAAGTTTTTAGGTACTATTTCTATATCTACCTGATCTCCAACTTTAAGAGTTTTGTTAATTTTTTTAGCAGATGCTAAATCGATTTGTTGTACAGGATTTTCAACAGTGTCTACTATTTCTTTTACAGAATATATATATGTTGCTCCTGTCTTTTCATCCATTACTACCTTTACATTTTCTGAAGAATCAAAATTTCTCTTATAAGCTGTAACCAATGCTGTCTCTATAGATTCTAATAAGTATTCTTTTTTTATTCCTTTTTCTTTTTCTAAATCTTCTAGTGCTTTTATTAATTCTTTATTGTCGATTGCTTTCATTTTACCTCTCTCCTTCCATATTTATGAAAAGCTTCGTCCTGCGTCGTTAAAAATTAATTTTAAAATCCTCATGTACTATATGTACACTCCGGTTTTAAACTAAATTTTCGCCTAGCATTACTTGCTTTTGCTAAATCTTATTATATATTTTTTATTCTTCATATATAGTCCTTACCTGTGCTATATTTTTTCTTTGCACTTTAAATTCCGTTTCTTCCTGTTCTATAGTTAAACTTTCATCATTTACTTCTTTTAAAATTCCAACATATTCTTTAAAACCATTTTCATCTTTTTTGAAAAGATTAATTTGCACTTTACTCTCTATGTATTTTTTTAATTGCCAATCTTTTCTAAGAACTCTTTCAATTCCTGGTGAAGAAACTTCTAAAAAATATTGTTCTTTAATATAATCTGCTTCATCTAGTAAATCTGTAATTTCGTTATTCACTTTTTCGCAATCTTCTAGACTAATCCCTTTTTCGTTATCGATTACTATTCTTAAAATATAATTTTTTCCTTCTTTTAAGTATAGTACATCATAAAGTTCATATCCAATGTCTTGAACCTTAGATTTGATAAGGCTTTCTACTCTTTCTTCAATATTTGCCATAATACCTCCAATCCAAAACTTAAGAGCGGGATTTTTGTTCCCGCCCTCTCTCTTATATTATGCTTCTATTATTATACCTCTTTTTTCCAATAATTGCAAGTGTTTTTTAAAAATTTTTACATATTATTTGCCATAAATGGTGCTATATATTGATATATTTTCATGCTCATTAAATTTCCATATATTTTAAACATATCAGCTTGAGACATATTGTTTACATCTACACTATCAGATACATCTATATTATCTAGGTCTGTATCTTTATCATTTTTCACTTCCATATTTAAAGTAATTTTTCCTTCTTCAGCAGCATCAGCTATAATTTCAAATTTATTTTCTTCAGTCTCTACAATAGTTATAACTACTTCATTAACTTTTGATGCAGGAATTTTTGCTTCAATTTTAGCTACTTCATTTTTCATTCCTTTTGTATATATTGAAAATTCTATATTTCTGCTGTCATATTTTGAATCAATATCATTAATTCCTTCTAATATTTCTTCTAAACCTTCTTTAAATTCTTCAGGATTTTCGTAGCATTTTAAGAATTCTTCATTATCTTTTAATGATGTTACTATATTTTTTGCCATTTGTTTTAATTCGGCAACTGTTAATTTCATTGTATTTTTTGTTGTTCCATCTACTTTTTCTTTAGAAAAATATTCATCTTTTAGATTTTTTGTAATTTCTTCTTTTATTATACCTACTGCTTTTTTAAAATCTATTTTTGATGAACTACTTCCATCAAACATCTTCTTAATTGAATCTAAATCTTCTTCATCCTTTACTGATTCTTTTAAGTCTAATTTAAAATATTTATCAAATAAATCTTGTACGTAAAAATAAATATTGTCATCGCCATCTGCATAATAAAGCTTTCCGCTTAGTAAGTTTTCATTTTTATAATCTACATTTGCAGACATTGCTACTTTTCTTGCTGTTTTATCAAGTTGTAAATTATATGTTAATTTTCCTTCATTAATGTACTCTGCTACTTGTTTTACCTCTTCATCATTTGATTCAATATTTCCACTTAAAGTAATTGTTGTATTTATTTTGTCTACATCTTCTCCTAATTTTTGACTACTTTTTTCTAAAGCTGAATTAATTCCTGCTACAAACACATCTTTTGGTGCAGTAGGTTTCAAAAAGTAATATGCTACTCCTGCTAAAATTGCTATAATAACTATAGCTACAATTGCTTTTACTCCGCCATTTCCTTTTTGTGATGTTTCTTTTTTGTTTTCTTCCATATCTTTTCACCTTTTCCTTTCTAAATTTTTTCTAAAAAAATTATATTCTTAAATTTAATCTTTGTCAACCATTTAACAAAAAAAAATTAATTGCATAATATAGTGTATATCTTTATGAATTTAGTAGATAATAATTGTTATTAAGAGAGGAGTTTTTTTGATGAAATCCATTTGCATAAAATTTACCAATCAAAATAAAGCAAAATATCTACTAGAACAATTAGATAATTTTGAACTAGATAATATTTATTTTTCATATAAAAAATTCAAAATATATTATAATGTAATAATTCATTACAAAGGAAAAAATATTGATTTATTTTGCAAATCTCTTGCAAAAATACTTTCTTTTACTATTATAGACTTATATGAAGAAATTATTATAAAAAATTTAATAAAATCTGAATATTTTTATTTTAATAATATAGAGAAGCAACAGATTGATAATATAACTTGTGAAGATTTATATAATGAAGAAGAATCAATATGCAAGCCTGAAAAAAGAGTTGAAATAATTTACCAATCTTTGTACAATTACTTAATCTCAAATCATTCTATTGTACTAAAAGGTTTTATAACTTTTAGACTTAAAACCTATTTTGAAACAATATTAGAGCAAATCGATAAATCTGTTAGTAAATTTATTGTTGAAAAAGAATATACAGAATTCATTTCTCTTTTAAAAATCTATGTAAATTCAGAAAAATCAACATGCAATGAAATTCATCTTATTTACAACAATTCCAAACCTATTTTACTTGACGAAAATAAAAATGTAATAAAAATTGAAGATGATTTATTAAAGACAAAATATTTATCTGATATAACTTTTTCCTCTAATGATTTTGCCTTAAATACATTACTAAATTTAATACCAAAAAAAATTCATATTCATCTTATAGATAAAAACATAGATGAATTTGTTAATACAATAAAACTTATATTTGAAGACAGGGTAGACTTTTGCAATGATTGCGAAATTTGTAAAATATATCAAAAAAGCCCTGCCATTAAAATATAGACAGGTATTGTAATTATAATTAATATATAAATTTTCAAATTTATGTGCCTGAGCTTTTAAGCGACATAATACATAAATTATAAAATTTATATATTAATTATTTATATTCTTTTTCAAGCTTTTCATTTAAATACACTTTACTAACTAGTTTAAGTTCTTTTAAACTATCATTTTTTAATTCAAAAGAAAAAAGTTTCTTTGCAGGTACAAGCACTATATATTTAAGTGCTGTAACTGTACTTTCACTTATATGTATCGCTCCTTTATCAGAGCCATGACACTCTGAACATTTAACCCCATTGTCTTTAATACTAAAATAGTTCAAGTTTTCTTTTGAACCACAAAATGTACAACTATCTATTTTGGGTTTGAACCCTAAAAAACATAGTAATTTTATTTTAAATACACTTGTTATAAAATCAGGATCTTTATCTGTTTCTGAAAGCATATATAATGTATTTAGAAATAATTGTAAAATTTTATAACTATTTTCATTTTCTGTTGTAACATCTTGAATTATTTTTGTAATATTAACTGCATATTGTAATTTATCATAGTCAATTCTCAAATTATAAAATACTTCTATTGTATCACATGAATTTATTGTATAATGTTCTTGACCTTTAAACATTACATATTCTCCAAAGCATAAAAATTGTGTGCCTGCAAGAAGTGAGCTTTTTGGACGTCTCGCTCCTTTTGCAACACACGAAATTTTTCCCGCTCCCGGAGTTAACATTGTAAGCATTTTATCAAAATCTCCCATATTATTTTCTGCAATTATTATTCCCTTCGTTTTTACTATACTCATTAAAATTCACCTTTTGGTTATTTACATTTTCAAAATTTTCTATTTGTTTTAGTTCTAAAAAAGTATCTATACTTCCTGTGTTTTTGAAAGTATTCCAAGCAATTTCTTTTATCATAAGCCATTATCTCCTTTGTTAGTTATTGTGTACCAAAACTCCAAAAATATGTATTGAATATATAGTTTTTTGTATTTAATGTGGGTTGGCTAAGATTATTCGAAAAATAATTATATATTCAATATTATCAAACTTTTGAAAAAAAGCTCTCATTATTTTGCCAATCTTCTTTTACTTTAACCCATGTTTTTAGTACAACCTTTGTACCAAAATTTTTTTCCATATCTTGTCTTGCCATAGTTCCAATTCTTTTTAACATACTACCATTCTTACCAATAATTATACCTTTATGAGATTCTCTTAATGTATAAATTATAGCTTCAATTTGATACATAGGTTCATTATTTTTGCTTTTTTTTAATTTCATTTTTTCTACTTTAACAAAAATCCCATGTGGTACTTCATCTTTTAAAAGATACAAAGCTTTTTCTCTTATAGTCTCTTCAGCAAGTTGTCTTAAAGTTTGATCTGTATATTCTTCTATATTATAATATGCAGGACCGTAATTAAGGTTATTTTCTATTTCTTCTAAAACTATATCTTTATATTTATTTTTTAAAGCCGAAATTGGAATAATTGCTTTAAAATCATATTCATTTTTATATAAGTCAATTAATTTTGCTAGTTGCTCTTTGTTAATCAAATCTATTTTGTTTATAATAAGAATTGCTTTTTTGTTAGACTCTTTAATTTTCTCTAATATCTTCTTGTCTCCTCTTCCTATGTCTTCACTATCTGCCTCTATTAAAAATAAAATTACATCAGAATCTTGAATTGCTCCCCAAGAAAGTTCTATCATATTTTCATTGAATTTTGTTTTAGGTTTATGTATTCCTGGTGTATCTATAAAAATTATTTGAGAATTTTCTCTATTTACTATTCCTCTAATTTGTGTTCTTGTTGTCTGAACTTTATTTGCAATAGCTGCTACTTTTTCTCCAACTAATAAATTTATTAGTGTTGATTTTCCTACGTTTGTCCTTCCTATTATTGACACAAATCCCGATTTAAAATTTTCTTCCATTTTTACTGACATTCCTTCCTTTTATGCGCAAAACTTTATTTAAATATCTTCCTTTTTAATCATTTTTTAATTTTTCTATCTTTTGTTTCATTTCAATTTTAAAAATATCTCTTGGTTTTATGTTAATCTCGCTATGTCATTATATGTTACAATTATAGATAGCGCGATTAAAATCGAAAATCCAATTAATTGGATTTGCACTTCTGTTTCTTTTTTTAGTGGTTTTTTACGTATTGCTTCTATTATTAATAATAAGATTTTCCCACCATCTAAAGCAGGAATTGGAAGTAAATTTGTAACACCAAGAGAAACTGAAATTGCAGAAATTATATAAACATAATTTACAAAATTTTTGGTATTACTTACAACCTGAGATATCCCAACAGGTCCACTTAAATCTTTTATTCCTATATTTCCTGTAAATAGCATTTTTAAACTTTCAAAAATTGAAGAAATAAAACCACCTGTTGCTTCAAATGCAATTAAGATATTTTTGTAAACTATGGCAACAAGTATAAAATAAACAATTAATCCAAATAAAATATTTACAATTGCTCCTGCTGAAACAATTGCTATTCTTTTTGGAATACTTGCATTCGAGTAAGAATGTTCATGGTCAGATTCTTCATCTTCACCTTCCATGCTTACAAATCCACCAAGTGGTATAACTCTAATTGCATATTTTGTTTCTTTACCTTGTTTTTTCCATATCGTTGGTCCAAATCCTATTGCAAATTCGTTTACTTTAACTTTACACAATTTTGCAACCAAGAAATGTCCTCCTTCATGTATAAATATTAAAAATCCTAATAAAAATATTATTTTTAAAGCATTAATTAAAAATAAAATCAAAACAGCCTCCTTAAAAAGTACATTACATAAAAATCTTAGAATTGCATAACTAACAAGCTAAATAATATTACTTCATATCAAATAATTATTTATATAATAGGCAATAAAATTTTTAAAATTAAATATACAAATGGTGCAATAAATATAACACTATCTATTCTGTCAAGCATTCCTCCATGACCTGGAAGTATATTTCCAGAATCCTTTACATCTGCAAATCTTTTTATACTTGATTCTGTAAAATCACCTATTTGACTTATTATACCCAAAATTAGAGGAATAAATATTGCAAAAAGATATTGAATTCCTTGCAAATGTATTGCTCCTACATTATTAGCAATTATAGTATATATAAATCCAACAATTGTAGCTCCTAATGCGCCTGCAATACAGCCTTCTATTGTTTTTTTAGGACTTACTTTGCTAAAATGATGTTTTCCAAAAAGTTTTCCAGCTGTATATGCAAATACATCTGTTGCCCATGCAGTCATTAAAGTATATCCTAAAGCCAATTTCCCTTTTTCTTGAATAACAATAAGTCCTATAAATATTATAAAACCTGTTACATATGTAATTCCTAAAAATGTATAAGCTACATCTTTAAAACTTGTTTTCATATCTGATACAATTATATGTATAAACAAAACTAATAATGTTACAGGTATTGAAAAAAGAACTATGTATTTCATTATATTATCAGGAACAACAGACACTAAAAAAATAATTACTGTACTTAAATATGCAATCCATTTTATAGGATTACAAACTTTCGAAACTATGCCCAAATATTCATACATACATATTATAGCTATTATCATTATTGCAAAATCAATAATAGGAGCATTTCCTAAAGCTATCATTAATACAACTATAGGAAATCCTATTAAAGAAGTTAAAATTCTTTTAAAATTCATCTTTTTCTCCTTAATTTTATTAAAGCTAATTATCGCCACTATTATATATTTGTATATAATTAATTTGCACCGAACTTTCTAGTTCTTTTTTGATATTCCAAAATCGCATTATCTAAATCATCTTCATTAAAATCCGGCCAATTTTTTTCTACAAATAAAAATTCTGAATATACTATTTGCCAAGGTAAAAAATTACTTGTTCTCATTTCTCCGCTTGTTCTTATTAGCAAATCTGGATCAGGTATATTTCTTGTGTATAAATTATCTGAAATTGTTTGATCAGAAATATCCTCTATAGATATCTCTCCATCTTGAACCTTTTTCGCAATTTGTTTAACTGCATTTAATATTTCATTTCTGCCACCATAATTCATTGCAATATTAAAAGTTACACCTGTATTATTTTTAGTATTGTTCATACAATCTTGAATACCTTTTTGTAATCTATCAGAAAAAGCAGTAAAATCGCCTATAAATTGAACTTTAATATTTTCTGAATCTGCTATTTTAGAATATTTATCAATATAATTTTGAAATAAAATCATTAAAGCCTTTACTTCTTCTTCAGCTCTTCTCCAATTTTCTGTAGAAAATGCATAAACTGTAATGTATTTTAGTCCAATTTTATTCGCATGTCTTACTATTTTTTCTAAAGTTTCTGCTCCCTTTTTATGGCCAAGTGCAACAGGTAATCCATTAGATTTTGCCCATCTTCTATTACCATCCATTATTATCGCAATATGGGTTGGCATATTTTCTCTTTCAAAAATCATTTTAAATTCCCCTTTATAATACTGCTTAAAATTACATTTGTTGAGCTTCTATAGTCAATCATAAGTACTACTTTATATCATAAATTTATATATTCTTTATTTATTTCTATCTTTAATATAAATAGCAAGTTCTTTTAAGAATTCACCCTTTTCGCCATGTTTTTCTGTAATTGCTATTGCTTCTAAAATTATTTTATCTAAAATATCTTTTGCTTCCTGTAATCCATATTTTGTAACATAGGTACATTTGTTTTTTTCTCTATCATTTCCAACAGGCTTACCTGTAACTAACTCGTCTCCTTCTTCAGATAAAATATCATCTTTTATTTGAAAAGCAAGGCCTATTTTTTCGGCATAAGAAGTTAATTCTTCAAGTTGCTCATCAGTTGCTCCACCGAGAATGGCTCCAATTCTTACACAAAGTCTTATTAAAGCTCCGGTTTTATTTTTATGCATATATTCTAAATAATCTGAAGAGATTGGCTTACCTTCAAATTCTGTATCTACATATTCACCTGCAATCATTCTATCTACTGCAACCGTAAATTCGTTGAACACTTTTAGTTTAAGTTTTAATTCTTGTGGGTCTGTTGTATTTTTTAAATCTTCGCTAATTACTATATACGCATAATTCATCAATCCATCTCCTGCAAGTATTGCAGTAGATTCATTAAACTTTTTATGATTTGTAAGTTTACCATGTCTAAAATCATCATTATCTATAGCAGGTAAGTCATCATGTATAAGTGAAAAATTATGAATCATTTCAATTGCAACAGCATAAGGCATACAATATTCAATATTATCTTTAAAAATCTGGTAAGTTGATAATATAAGAATAGGTCTTAATCTTTTTCCACCTGCAATTAAGCTATATTCCATAGATTCATTTAAGGTTCTTTCAGGGCAATTCTCAGCTTTTATATATTTTTTTAATTCTTCTTCTACTATATTTTGATATTTTTTTAGTTCTTGTTTAAAATCCATTTTTAATTCCTTTTTAACTTTTATATTGACATAATTTCTGTTTCTTTAGTTGCAACAATCTTATCCACTTCTTCTACATTTTTATCTGTAATTTTTTGGATTTCTGTTTCAGCTGATTTAAGTTCATCTTCAGTCATTTCTCCATCTTTTTGCATCGCTTTTGCTTTATCTATTCCATCACGTCTAGCGTTTCTAATTGCAACTTTTGCATCTTCTGCATATTTTTTTATTTCTTTAACTAATTCTTTTCTTCTTTCCTCTGTAAGTTCAGGGAATACAAGTCTAATAACTTTTCCATCATTATTTGGATTAATTCCAATTTCTGATGCTAAAATAGCTTTTTCTATTTCTTTTAAAATACTTACATCCCATGGTTGAATCATAATCATTCTTGCTTCTGGAACTGAAATTCCAGCAACTTGATTTATTGGAGTTGGTGTTCCATAATAATCTATTTTTACTTTGTTTAATATTGAAGGGTTAGCCCTTCCAGCTCTTACTTCTGATAATTTTTCTGTTAAATTATCTAATGTTTTTGTCATTTTCTCTTTAATTTCTGTATAATCCATAATAATCATATCCTTTCTTTTTTAATTGGTGTCGGTTCTTTGAAATTTAATTTTTTACAATTGTTCCTATTTTTTCACCACAAACTGCCCTAACTATGTTTTCTGGGTCTGCTATTCCAAATACAACCAATGGAATGTTGTTATCTTTGCATAGTGCTGTTGAAGTTGAATCCATAACTTTTAAGTCTTTTTCTAAAACTTCTTGATATGTAATTTCGTCATATTTTGTTGCTGTTGGGTCAAGTTTAGGGTCTGCTGTGTAAACTCCGTCTATTGCTTTACCAAGTAAAATTGCATCTGCTTCAATTTCTGCAGCTCTTAAAGCTGCTCCTGTATCTGTTGTGAAGAATGGACTTCCTGTACCACATGCAAATATTACTACTCTTCCTCTTCCTAAATGTTTTAATGCTTTTCTTTTTATAAATGGTTCTGCAATTTCTCTCATCTCAATTGCTGTTTGAACTCTTGTATATACTCCTCTTGCCTCTATTGCGTCTTGAAGTGCTAATGCATTCATCGCTGTTGCAAGCATTCCCATATAGTCTGCTGTTGTTTTTTCCATTTGTTCTCCATTACGTCTGCCTCTCCAAAAGTTTCCTCCTCCTACAACTATAGCAACTTCTACTCCCATATCTACTACTTCTTTTACTTTGTCACAAATTTTTCCTACTACTTCAATGTTTATTCCTGTTTTGTCTGCTCCTGCTAATGCCTCTCCACTAAGTTTTAAAAGTATTCTTTTATACTTTGGCTCTGACATTTTTATTCCCCCTTATTTTTTAATATATTAGCAAATCTGTTTTAAATTAACTATTATATAAAACTCATTATACGCATTCTATCATAGTTTTTGAAAAATAACAATAGAGTTTTGAAGATTTTTAAAATTTTTGACAATTTCAAATTTCCTATTGACATTTATTCTAACTTATAGTATAATCATTTTACATTTGATTTAAATCAAATTTCTTTACATCCCAAATTTTATATCTCAAATCTTTATATCACTTTTTTGAGGTGTCATTAAGGAGGTGACAATGATGACAAACGAGCAAAGAGACGAATTATTAATTTCAATGGCAAAAGGATTAAACAATTTACAATGTGCTTTTAATGATTTTAGAGTTGAAATAAAAGCAGAACTTAACACTAAAATTGATGCGCTTGATAAAAAATTTACTAGCAAAATTGATGCGCTTGATAAAAAGTTTACTAGCAAAATTGATGCGCTTGATAAAAAGTTTACTAGCAAAATTGATGCGCTTGATGAAAAATTTACTAGCAAAATTGATGCGCTTGAAAAAGACAATGCTCAAATTAAATCTGATATTAAAGAGCTTGTTCAAAGAACTTCTACACTTGAAAAAGACAATATTCAGATTAAATCTGACATTAAAGAACTTGCAAAAAATCAAGCTGAATTTAGAGAAGAAACAAAAGAAAATATAGAAGCTGCTTCTGAAATTATACGAGATATTTATAAAACAAATTATGAAACAACTCAACATTTAAAAAGACATGACATTGAAATACAAGAGTTACAATCTAAATTAGCTTAAAAAATCCAAACATATACAGATTATATTATTTAAATCGTGATCACATTAATACAATTTATATAATTAAAAAAAGAATTAGATTCTTGATTTTATTGAACCTAATTCTTTTTTTATTTTTTAACAACACATTTATCATATTTTAAAAACTCCCTCATATAAATTAACTAAAGTTTAGTACAAACATTTTTGGAATTTACGTGGTGGAAGTTCGTTTTTAATATTACCCGCAAAATAGAACTGTCCCCATTTTAAAATTCCATATATTAAGGGAGGTAAAATAGATGGAAAATCTAGGATTATATGAAGATATCGCAAAAAGAACAGATGGAGATATCTATGTTGGGGTGGTTGGGCCTGTACGAACTGGTAAGTCTACTTTTATAAAAAACTTTATGGATTTGCTGGTAATTCCAAATATTGATAATGAATATAAAAAGGAAAGAGCTCAAGACGAGCTTCCACAAAGCGCTGCAGGAAAAACAATAATGACTACAGAGCCAAAATTCGTACCTAATGAAGCAATTGATATAACAATTGATGATAAGCTAAAACTAAAAACTCGATTGGTTGATTGTGTTGGATATTTAATTCCAAATAGTATAGGTGCAACAGAAGATGACCAACCAAGAATGGTTAAAACTCCATGGTCAGATGAAGAAATGCCTTTTGAACAAGCTGCAGAAATAGGAACAAAAAAAGTTATTGAAGAACATTCTACAATTGGAATTTTAATTACAACAGATGGTTCTATTACAGAAATTCCAAGAGAAGATTATGTTAAAGCTGAAGAAAGAGTAGTTTCTGAATTAAAAGCAATCAACAAACCATTTGTAATTCTTTTAAATTCTGAACATCCAAATGATTCTGAAACTTTAAGCTTGGCAAATGAATTAAATCATAAATATAACTCTACAGTTATTCCTATAAATTGTGCTAATTTAGGATTAAATGATATTACAAATATTTTTTCAAATATTTTGTATGAATTCCCTATAAGCCAAATCAATTTTAAATTTCCAGCATGGGTAAATGGATTAGATTTAGAACATGATTTAAAAATAAAACTATTTACAGAAATTAGAGATTCTTTTGGAGATATTAAGCTTTTAAGAGAAGTTTCACCTTGTGTAAAAAAGATTTCTAATACAGATATAATTTCAAATGCAAATACTGATAATATTATGCTTGGAACAGGAAATGTTAATATTTCTTTAAACTTAAGGGATGATTTATTTTACAATGTTTTAACAGAAATGACAGGAGTTCAAATAGATAATGAAGGTGACTTATTCTCTATTATTAGTGACCTTTCAAAAACTAAAAAACGTTATGATAAAATTGCAACTGCACTTGATGAAGTAGATAGAAAAGGTTATGGAATTGTTACTCCTTCAATTGATGAGCTTATTTTAGATGAGCCTGAAATGGTAAAACAAGGTTCTCGTTTTGGTGTTAAGCTTAAAGCAACAGCTCCAAGTCTTCATATAATAAAAGCTAATATTGAAACTGAGGTTTCACCTATTGTTGGCTCTGAAAAACAATCTGAAGAATTGGTAAATTACCTACTTTCTGAATTTGAAAATGACCCTAAAAAAATTTGGGAATCAAATATATTTGGAAAAAGTTTGCATTCTCTTGTAAATGAAGGTCTACAAACAAAACTTTCAAAAATGCCTGAAGAAGCTCAAATGAAACTACAAGAAACTTTAGAACGTATTGTTAATGAAGGTAGTGGAGGATTAATTTGTATAATTTTGTAAAACCTAAAAATTTGGCAACCAATTTAAGTTGCCAAATTTTTTATACTTCTTTCCAAAACCAATCTAAACTATTATCAAAGCTTTTAATATTATTTGCCTTTGCTTCTATGTCATCTACCCATAAATAAGCAAAGAATGTTATAAGTATAAATAAGAAATCTAAAGCTATACATTTATATAGTGTTCCAGATAAATAAGCTAACTCAGCTGATAAAGATGCTACTTGACCAACATGTATAATTAGTAAAACTAAAAATACAAATAATGGTATTGCAACTGCAATACTTTTTTTAACTTCTTGTCCTAAAAAAACTAATAAGCCTACAGCTAGTACAATTAAAAATAATGTTATTGGATTTGCTATATTTAATACTATCATTTTTATCCTCCTATCTTTAGTTTATTATTATGCTATAATTATAATAACACTTATGTATGTTTTTTTCAATATCTATTTTATTACATTTTTATTACAATTATGTTACAATAAATATTTGCATATTTTCTATCTAAAACTATTTCTTTTCAATAATTTTATTATATTCCTCAATTGCATTATCTATAGGTCCATCATATATTGCTTTACCTTTTTTCATAACAATCCCTCTTGTACAGAAATCTTTTGCTGTCATTGTAGCATGAGTTACGAACAACAATGTAACATCTTTTTTACTCATAATTTCTCTAACCTTAGCAACACATTTTCTTCTAAATGCTTCATCTCCAACACTTAATGCTTCGTCAACTATAAAAATCTCTGGTCTAATATTTACGTTTATTGAAAATCCAAGTCTTGCCTTCATACCACTTGAATATGTTCTAACAGGTTGATCAATATATTCTCCAATTTCTGCAAAATCTATAATTGTTTTTTCAAGTTCTTTAATTTCATCATTTTTTAACCCTAAAAGTTGACCTTTTAGATATATATTTTCTCTTCCTGTAAATTCTTGATCAAATCCTGAAGTAAGTTCAAGTAAAGCACTAACTCTTCCATTTACTTCTATCGTTCCTTGAGTAGGATACGTAACTTCTGTTATTAATTTAAGAATTGTAGATTTTCCTGCACCATTTTTTCCAAATAATGCGACACTCTCTCCCTTCTTTACTACAAAAGAAACATTATTTACAGCATTATTTTCTTTACATTTTATATTTTTAAAAATTAAACCTAAAAGTCTTTTTTTATCATCTTTATATAATTTATATGTTTTGGTAACTTTGTTAAAATTAATTACTACTTCTTCACTCATATAATTCACCTTTCTTGTATGCAATTGATTAAATTATTATTCAACCTAAAGTACGTCTGGTATATCCTTTCTAACCTTTCTATATGCCCACAAAGCCAAGATAAGCATGATAAAACAAGCTATTACAAAATATGCTAGTCTTTTAGGTTGTTGCCAAAACCAAATTTTATTTATTAAACAATTTCTAAATCCATTAACTATATATGTAACAGGATTTGCCATTAATGCTTTTTTTAGCCATGCAATTTTAACTTTTTCAGGATTCCAAAGAATACCAGATAGCCAAAATACTGCAGAAACAAAGGACTTAACCAAATTACCAAAATCTTTACTAATTGCCGCAAGCAATGATGAAAATAATGACCATGTAGTCCAAAGTATAAAGCTAATTAATATATAAAATATTATTTGTAGCCAATATATATCGGGCTTTACACCAAATGCTAAATATATAATTAGCATTACACCAATAAGCATAACATTTACACTTAACTTAGATAATGATACAAATGTTGGAATAGTAGAAACAGGGAATTTCATTTTAGTAACTAAATAACTATACTTTCTTATTGCATCTGTTCCTCCAGTTAACATATCACTAATATAAAACCATGGAATTAATCCACATATTAGCCATAGAAAAAATGGATAACCATTAACAGGTTTTCCTGATCTTAGTCCTATTTCAAATGCAAACCAATATACAAAAATAGTTACTACAGGTTTTATAATTGCCCATGACCAACCAAGTGCAGCACCTCTATATGTTTTTATTAAATCAGCTCTTGCAAGCTTAATAATTTGCTGCCTATATTCTATATGTTCTTTTATTATTTTTATAAAATCATTTACTTCTTCCAAATTTTACACCTCTTAAATTGCTGATTTTTTATATCGCATTAATTTTCTTGATTTATTACCCTTTTAACTTTTGATACGCTATCTGTTTCAATTTCATCAACATATTCAGTTACATAGCCTCTAAATCTTGTAGAAGATAATTCAGGAATTTTTGGCAAGAAAACAACATCACAATATTCTTTTAAATATTCAAATTTATCACTGCCTTTCCAATCATCTCCCATAACTAAAGTATCTACATTATATTTCTTTATATCATCAACTTTTTGATCCCAATTTTCTTCTGGTATAACCATATCAACATATCTTATGGCTTCTACCATTTGCTTTCTATCTTCATATGCTAAAAATGAACTTTTATGTTTTACTGAATTAAATTCATCTGTTGAAACTCCTACTATTAATTTATCTCCTAATTTTTTTGCTTCTCTTAATAAATAAACATGACCTGGGTGTAATAAATCAAATGTTCCATATACAATTACTGTTTTCATATTATTTTTATTCCTTTCATATTACTATTTTTTAAAAATTTTATTAATAACTCTTTCTGTCGCGTCTTTGTCATCTAAATAATTAAATTTTTTGTTAAATTTCTCATATTTTTCTTTATACTGTTTTGATATTTCTTCTATATTTTCTAAATTATGTTCTAATTCTTCCTGTGTTTTCGCAATTGGACCTGGTAGTTCATCTAAGTCCATATAAAAATCTCTTAAGTTATTTTTATAGCTATCTAAATCATACATATAAAATAACATTGGTCTCTTCAAATTAGCAAAATCAAAGAAAACACTAGAATAATCTGTCATAATTATATCACTTATTATATATAATTCATTTATATCATCTAATTTTTTGTTAGCATTAATTACAAATCCTTCATATTTACTTAAATCAATACTATTTGCAACAAAATAATGTGCACTAAACAAAATTACATATTTGTCTGAAAATTTTTCTTTTAGTCTGTCAAAATCTATATTTATACTATATGTATAACCTACACCTGAAGTATGTTGGTTATCTCTAAAAGTTGGTAAATAAAATATAACTTTTTTGTCATTTGGTACACCGAATTTTTCTTTAATTCTTTTTACATCTTCATCTGTATATGTAAACAATGATTCATTTCTAGGATAGCCTTCTTCTATAATTATATCTTTTTTACCTAGATTATTTAAATTAAAAGCAGATGTAAATTTTTCTGTTGCAAATTTTGATGGTGATAGAAAATAATCAAATCTTGATGAATCTCTATCATTTCTTTTTCTAATTTCCTTTATAGTATTTAAAACACTACCTGATACCTCAATATCATTTCTTAGTCTTTTTAAAGGCGTTCCATGCCAACATTGTACATATATTTGATTTTTCTTCTTTTTTATATGTTCTCCCATTATTGAATTAACTATCCAATATCTACTAGATGCACAATATTTATAATATTCTTTTGAATCATGTTTTACAAGAATAAGATTATCTGTCTTTTTTATTTCGTGTGCATTAACGTCTTTAAAAGACCATACAAATTTATAATCTTTAAATTCTGGCATAGTTATCATTTTTTCATATATATATTTTGGACTGCATGAATAATTGCGCCCTCCAAAAACTTCAAATAAAATAGTTTTTTCATCTACTTTGTTGAATAAATAAAATTTTGAGTAATATAAACATCTTTTAAAATATACTAAATTTCTAACTATTTTTCTGAAAAATATATTTTTTTTGCAATAATCAATAACTCGTACTTTTAAGCTCTTTTTCATTATCTAAGTTCTCCTTTCTGTCTTCCTCATTGTTATATCTATTTTCCATTTCTTCTAAATCAATTTCTTGTTTCTTTTCAATGTTTTTTAGAATGATTTCAGTAATAAGTTTTGTACTTGTTCCTGTAAGATTTGAAGCATATTTTTTTCTAAAATTTTCTAAAATTTGAGTATCATAATTATTTTCGTCAATAACCTTTAACAACTCTTTTATATCAGTTGAAGTATATTTAGGCAATTCCTTATACAAGTCAATGTTAATTCCATTTTCTCTTGTATATTGCTCTACATCACAAATATATAATAATATTTTTGTTCTTACAATTGCTGCTTCTATTGATAAGGCTGAATAATCTGTAATTATATAATCAACCATTCTCATTAAAATTTTATATGGTATATCTGAACAATTCAATGTTTTATCAGATAATTCATTATTTTTCTTTTCATCTTTACTATGATAAGTAATAATTAAATTATATTTATCTGAATCCACATTATTTATTACATCTTGAATGTAATCTCTTCCATCTCTTCTAAAGGTTGGTGAATACATTATATTGATTTTGTTTTTTAGTTCAGGATGTTTTTTATATGCTTTTTCAATTTCTTCATCTTCATTTTTTAATAAATCATCAATATATGGTGTACCTATAGATGTAACCTTTTCTATTGGTACATTAAAGGCTTCTGAAAAATACTTTTTCATTTCATCTGAACCTGATATTACATAATCATAGTTCTTGTGCATTTTAAGTATTTTAGCGATTTTTGGGTTAATTCCATCTGCATATCCTACTGTTTGATATCCGAATTTTTTAATTGCTGCAAGTGCATGCCATATTTGAATAACAGTAGTGTTCTTTTTGTGTTTTAACATGCTTACAGGTACATTATATCCATCTACTATAATAACAGTAGATTTTGCAATTAAATACATTTGTTTATATAAGCTTATGTAATAATTAAATGAGCTTTTAAACTGCTTTAATAATTTAAATATTACAAGATTTGCTTTTGAAACTTTGTTGGTGTCTCTAATAGTTTCATTTAGCTCACTTCCAACTTTTTTGCATATAATTTTTATTTTAATATCGCTTTTTTGCCTTTTTAGTTCATCAATAATATATTTATAGTTTAATGGAAGCTCATTAAATTGTCTACTTAAGAAAAAAACTTGCTCCCTTTGCCTAGTAAATAATTTAATAAAAAAATAAATAAATTGCATATGCCATTTAAAAATATATAATAAGATTAACATCTCTTTCCTCTCTTCTTTCTGCCTTGATTTTTTCTGTATGCACTCTTACCTCTTTATTTTATATTTATATTATATAATTGTCAATATTTTTTTGAAATTTTTCGGTGAAAGTTCGGTGAAATTGACAAAAAACGTTGAAAATGGTATAATATAGGTAGTGGTAGTTAATAACTTTTACACACATGGAGGAAAACATCATGAAAGAATTCGAATGCAACAGTGTACATGCAACTAAGACAACAGCTGAGAGTTGGCTGCCTTTCGCGCAGCTGGTAACAACCAGTTTCGACAATGTCAGCTTCCCGATGAAAGGGATCTGGTCAAAAGACTCTGTCATGGTCGTACCTTTCCGGTACGTGAACGGTGAACGTTATGTAGGTATAATAAAGGAAAAGAGGCCTCTCTTCTGTGGAGATCAGTGGTTAACGGCTTTTCCCGCAGGGAAGATTGAGGACAACCAGACCCCCGAAGAAGCCGCAAAGCTTGAATCCATTCAGGAAGGTGGCATTATCATTAAAAACCTCAAACTTATTGGGGTTGATATGCCTTTCCTTCACATCTGCAGTGAAAAGGTTTACCTTTTTATCGCAGAACTTGAACGAGAGAATAAACAGCAGCATCTTGAAGAAGGAGAATGGATCAGCGACAAGCTTACATGGATGCCCTGGAACACATTCAAAATTAGAATTCGTTTCCAGCAGTATATGGGGACTCCACTTCTTGAAGATGCACCCATGATAGGCGTGTCTCTCAGTTCTGCCAACAAGCTGTTGGTAATGGACATCTAGAGCAAAACACCTCCACCCGTCCTTTCTGTATAGGACGGCAGCGCCGGACATTACCTTTCACAGGTGATGCCCGGCGCTTATTATTTTTTATTTAAATATTGTTTTTAATTTTCTTTTTATTCTGTCCTTTAGACTAACTCTTTTTATTACAAGATTCTTATTCTCGAAAGTTATCTTATAATTCTGGTTTTTTAAACATATTTGTTTTTTATTTTTTGTTTTTAACTCTTTTGAAAATATAGGCATAGTTTCATTTTCTATTATATCTTTATATGCAAAAATAAAACTAATATTATTTACTTTTTTTAATGGTATATCTATATTAAATATATAATTATTTAATTTATAGCCATTAAAAGTAATTATTTCTTTACTTGTGTCTTCCTGTAAATTTATTATATTTTTGCTTTTTAAATCCGTGTTAAAATATATTTTGTATAGATTTATTGGAATCGCAAATAGTGCCTTTCCTTGTATTTTTAAAACATTATTTTTTATTTTTAAATCTTCTATTTTAATTGTTTCTTTTTTATTAGTTAATTCATAAACCATCAAATTATTAAAATAAAAAATTCCATCTTTAAATTCTAATTCATTTGTAATATCTTTTCCATATTTTAAACTCAATGCATATAACTTAAATTTTGAATTGATATTTTTTTGTTCAATAATAATATAATCATCTATATTTTTTAGCAACTCAATTATGTTTTCTATGTATTCATTTTTTTCTTTTTCATTTAATGCATCATAATTTGTTTTCTTTAATCGCCATTGTAAATCATACATTATAATAAATTGCACATAAGGTATTATTTTCCCATAAATATTTATAGAGTTTTCAATAACCTTTTTATGGAAATATTCTATTGTGTCTGTAAACCAACTTTTTGATTTCTTTGCAGTCTGCAATGCTGAAGTCTCGTCCAATCTTTTTCTATACAAATGTACAGCTTCTCGTATTACTCCATATTTTTGCTTTTTTAGAAGGATTCTATTAATATAATCAGCATCTTCCGCATATCTTAAAGCTTTATTAAACCTGTATTCTTTAACAATACTTGATTTTAAAAATACAGACGTAACATCCATTTGTGCAAAACTATAGTCTTCTAAAATATCTACAATCTTTGTTTTTTCAAATTTGTAATCTAGAATATGAAATCCTTCTTTTGCTTCAAATAGCTGTTTCCTTCCAACTACAAAATCTATTTTTTCATAGTTTGTTTCGAAAAAATCATAGATTATTTCTAATGCATCTAAACTCCATTTATCATCACCATCTAAAAAATTGACATATTTTCCTTCGATGTATTCTATACCATTATTTCTTGCTGAACTAACTCCTCCATTTTCTTGCTTTACATACACAATATTATCAGGATATTTTTCTTTATATTTTAAACATATTTCTTCACTATTGTCTGTACTTCCGTCATTTACTAATATTAATTGAATGTTTTCTTCAAAACCAATGGTTTGGTTGATTACGCTCTCTATAGTTTCTTCTATATATTTTTCTACGTTATATATAGGTACTACTATTGAGAATTTGAAATGTTCTTGAATCATTCTACACCTCTTTCTTTCAATTAAATACTACGTTTTCTATACTTTATTTACATCTTCAGAGCATTTTTGCGTAGCTTTATTTACAATAAAATTAATTATTTTTTCATATCTAATCAATTTCTTAATTAGTTCAATTGCTAAAGAAATGATTATTGACAAAATAAGTACAACCCCATAAATCTTTATTGGATTAATTAATGAATATGTAAATTCCTTTAACCAAATACTTCTTATAAATGTATGAGTAAAAAAAATGTTGGCTGAATGTTTACCTAAAAAGATTAAAATATCTTTTAAAAAAGGTATATTTACTATAAATTCATATAGATAACATATAAAAAACACTGGTAAAACACTGCTTATTATATAAAAAACATATTCTTTTGACCATTCTGTAGTTCTAAACTTTATTAAGACTATTAATGCTAATGTCATTATTAGAAATTTAATTATTTTGTTAAAAATATTATTTTTTATTATTACTACATTTTTTAATCTCTCAAAAATATTTTCTTTTGCAAAAATAACTCCAATAGGTATAGTAAGTAGCCATCTAGTCATATTAGTTAAGCTAGTAGCTGAGAAGAAATTTGGTCTAAATACTACAGGAAATAAAAATGGTAAAAATATGTACCATCCATATTTATCATATAATTTTATTGTTATTGGTGTAATTATTATTAGAATTATTGCAAAACTCATATACCACCATGTTCCAACCATTAATGGAGTACCTAATATTTCTGCCAATCCTAACATATCGCTAACCATATTAAAAATAAAATTAATTCCTTTTCCATAAGGATTATGATCAGTGAAAATTAATGTAATTGATGTACACATTATATATGGTATAATGAAAATTGAAAATAGCTTTATTAATCTCTTTATAATAAACGTTCTTGTACTTTCTATATTATTTTCAATTTTAGTAAATATTTTTGTCAATCCATATACAGACAAAAATGCAAACATACCTACACAAATATTCATACTTTCAAAAATATAGATAGCAGTTTTTTGTGGAATAATACCAAAATTCACTGGATAACCATATAGTCTTTGTACTGATGAAAAGCAATGATATCCAATTAGCATTAGAATTGCAATCCCTTTAATTATTGATGTATCTTTTTTACTGAAACTGGTCATTTTCTCTTGTATGATCTATTTATTAACTAAATAACCATACACTCCTTTCTTCATATTAATTAATAAATTAATTATAAACTAACTGTGGAAGCTATAAAATTTTGATTTATTGTAAATCATTTATATATTTTCTACTTTTTACAGTAAATATTGTTTTATAAGGTTTCACTTCACCTACATTACCAATTATATTTGTTTTAGTAATATTTCCAACTAAAGTAATAGCCAATAACAGAATCACTACTAACTTCTTTTTTGTTGATATATCACTCTTTTTTATAAAATATGGTATTGATATTATATTAAAAATTCCAAAATAAAACGAAAATCTAAATAGCAAATACATTGTTGATGTAAGAATAATAAAGAATAATGAACAAGCTTGCATATTTAGAAAAAACTTTTCTTTTCTTCCAACATTTTTTGTATGTTTATATAAATAGTAAATAATACCATATAAAATAGCATGTACTATAATATCTGTCCATCTTAATTGAGTTTTATCGAACTTAGAACCTATATATACAGCAAATCTTGTATGATTTACGATTAATTCGATAACATACTTCCATACATATTTGCCAAAAAAAAGTAATAATATTGATAAAATAATTGTTCTTTTTAAGTCAAATACTTCTTTGTCACATAATAACAAAGCTATTATAAAAATTAAACTTGAAGAGTGTAGCAAAAAAGCCACTATTCCACCTAAAAAGAATTCAATATATCTCTTATCCACTAAATATTTGTATGAAAACAACAATACAGATACTGCCAAAAATTGTCTCATCATATTTAGTGAATAGAAGAAATATCCAGCTAAGAAATAAATTAATACACTTAAAAATGGATATGGCGATTCTTTATAAATTGTATAAAATGTTAGTCCAACTATTATTGCAGATGTTACTGCAAATATAATAGCATAGTCTTTTGTTATAAGTAAACATATTCGTACAATTAACATATACCCTAACTCCAAATTAGGTATATCTATCCCTTGTCCTACTTTAATATAATGAGGAGCATAAGTGTAAAAATAATCTGTACCAACATCATATCGTATTGCTGAAACTACAAAAAAGCTTAATCCAGCTAATACATATGCTCCTATTTTTATTATTTTATTATCTTCATATTTCTTCGCAATAAACAACATTGTAAGCGAAAATGTAAACATTAAAATATATGTTAATGGCATTTTTTCCTCCTCTTATGTTTTTAAAACAATTACTAATTATTTTTTTCTTCTATAGCTCGTTTATATCCACACCTATAACAAAAATAGTAGGTAGAATAAAATATCATTCCTATACAAGCTCCTGTCATATCTATTGCAACATCTAAAAAACGACCTGTCCTTCCATTTACAAAAGTTTGATGGAATTCATCTCCTGCCGAAAATAATAGACAAATTATAAAAGTTAATATAAGCATAATTAAATACTTTTTTTGGTCAAACACAACTCCAAGAAAAGTTATTATGAAAAAAGCTAGCACAAAATAAACAGTTGCATGTATTACTTTTCTTATAGGTGCATTTATTAATTCTGATGCACGCATTACCTTTTCATCATTTGGATATGAACTTGTTATTCCATATTCATTCGTAATATCTAAAGCATCTTCTATAAACCAGCTTATAATCCCTATACTTCTTCCATTTGAATTACTAGAATTCATAGAAGATAACTTGTATATTACTAACATCCATAATATTGCTAATAATATTAATATAATAATTTTTATTGACTTCTTCATTACAAATAATAAAATCCTTTCCTTGTCCTAAGTTTATCGATTCGTATACAACCTTTAAATAATCTTTTAAATAATACTATTATTGTCCTAATTTTATAACTTCTTGTTTTAATTTTTCTAACTTGCTTTCAGCATCGTCTATATTATTTCCTACAACCCCCATATAGAACTTAATTTTAGGCTCTGTACCTGATGGTCTAACACAAACCCATGCATTTTTTTCTAGTTCATAATAAAGTACATTTGATTTAGGTAAAGTAAGTTTTGTTTCATTTCCGTTGGTATCTACTCTTATTTTACTTTCATAATCTCTTATGGCTTCAACTTTCCAATTAGATATTTCTTTAAGGTTGCTTTTTCTTAATTTTTCCATTATAGATTTTATCTTCTCTACTCCATCTATTCCTTTTAATGTAATTGAAGCCAATCCTTCTTTATAATATCCATACTTTTCATATATGTTAATCATTTGATCCCATAAAGTCAACCCTCTATTTTTATAGAATGCAGCAGCTTCGCAAAGTGCCATAACGGCAGATACTGCATCTTTATCTCTTGCATAAGTTCCAATTAAGCAACCATAGCTCTCTTCATATCCAAATAAATATTCATAAGAATTGTCCTTTTCAAATAATTTTATTTGTTCTCCAATATATTTAAAACCTGTAAGAACTTCTATTAATTTTATTTTATATTCTTTTACTATTTCGTTGGCCATATTTGAAGAAACTATTGTTTTAACTAGTGCTCCATTTTCTTTAATTAATCCTTTATTTCTTTTTTCAGATAATTCATATTCAGCAATCAATAGTCCTGACATATTTCCTGTAAAAGATTTATACTCACCTGTTTTTGTATCTTTTGCATACACTCCTAATCTATCTGCATCAGGATCTGTTGCTAAAACTATATCTGCGTCAACTTTCTTAGCAAGTTCTAATGCTAATTCAAATGCTTTTGGATCTTCTGGATTTGGATAGCTTACAGTAGGAAAATTTCCATTTGGTTTTTCTTGTTCAGGAACTACAAAAACATTTTTAAATCCTAATTCTTTTAAAACTCTTTGAACAGGTAAATTTCCAGTTCCATGTAAAGGTGTATATACTATCTTTATAGATTCTGCAGCTTTTTCTATATCTTGTGGATTTAAAATCAATTTTTTAAGTTCTTCCATATATCTATCATCAATTTCTTTTCCAATTATATTATATAGTCCTTTTTCTATTGCTTCATTTTTATCCATTGTATATACATTGGCATAATCTGTTATAGCATTTACTTCCTTTATTATTTCTTTATCATAAGGTGGTACAATTTGTCCGCCATCTTCCCAATATACCTTATATCCATTATATTCAGGTGGATTATGACTAGCTGTTATTACAATACCTGCTATACAATTTAATTCTCTTACAGTAAATGATAGCTCTGGAGTTGGTCTTAAAGATTCAAATCTATATGATTTTATTCCATTTGCATTTAGGCATAATGCTACTTCTTCGCTAAATTCAATAGACATATTTCTTGAATCGTAAGCAATTGCAACACCTCTATCTTGCGCATTTTGCTTTATTATATAATTTGCTAGTCCTTGTGTTGCTTTTCTAACTGTATATATATTCATTCTATTTGTTCCTGCACCTATAACTCCTCTTAAGCCACCTGTACCAAATTCTAAATCTTTATAAAATCTATCTTCTATTTCTTTTTTATTTCCTTCAATTGATTTTAATTCAGTTTTTGTTTTTTCATCAAAAACATTTGAATTTAGCCAATTGTTATATTTTTCTAAATATTTTTCCATTCTATTCACATTCCTTTCATTTAACGTATAAAAATTTGATTAAAAATAAGTATTAGTTACAATTATTTTTCAAACTTTCCTCCTTTCTCTTAATTATTTTTTTTATATTATTTTCTATTAAATAATATGATAATGTTGCGACCACTATATGTATTACAAAATTTGCAACTATAAATTTCCATGATTGAATATTTATTATTATCCAATTTGATTTTAGAATATATGTTATTGTTATTAAAATTGGAAAATTCCAAATATAAATACTATATGAAATATTACCTAAATATCTGCAAAATTTTGTATCACATATCTTATTTATCCATTTTACATCATATAATAGATAAAATAATGGAATAAACACTAAATAAGTATAAATAAATAAATTATTGTAATAATTTGTCATATTATTAGGATATTCAATCATATTATTATACTTACTATTTGCCAACAAATCATTATGTCGGCCAACTGTAGAATATATACCTATCATCATTATAATAATCAAACATACTTTTATTATTTTTTTGTAATTAGTATTTAATTCATTTATTCTATTTAGAATATTATCGCTAAAAATAATCATTCCTATAAAAAAAGCTATAAATCCTCTTGCAACATATCTATTTAATATAAAAAAATTATAGTTACATAAAATAATAGCTGAACCAATAAACACTGGTATTAAAAAAACTAATTTAGACTTATATTTTATATATAATTTAGTTAAAATATATGCTATAACATAACAAATCATTAGCGGCCCTATATACCAAAGTGGTCCATTAAGTGGTGTTATTCCTGTTCCTAAAGCAATGGTTCCAGCAAATAATATATCATAGATTAATTCTAGCATACTTACAGATCCACAACTATAAAACATTTTAAATCTTTTAAAATATATGATATTTGCTATGTACATAAAAATGGTGGAAATTATAACTAAAGGGAAAATCCTCTTGTATCTTCCTATAATAAATTTATCTAATTTCTCTCCTTCTTCAATTTTCTTCATATATACTACAGAGAAAAGTATTCCTGATATCATAAAAAACATTTCTACAAATACATAACTATATTGAGATAAATTCTTTGCAAAAGAATAATCTTTAAACCACCAATCTTTATCCATGTTAGGCAAAAAATGATCATAGTAATGTAAAAAAATAGCTATAGATATCGCACCAATAAATCTAAGTATATTAAAAAAAGCAAATTCATTTTTTTTCATCATTTCACCTTATTTCTATCCATTGTTACTTAATTTTGGATAAGATTTTATTTTTATAATCATTTATTATTTTCTTTACATATTGGAATTCTTTAGTTTTAAATGTAAAAATAACAATCATTCCATTTACGATTATTACAGAAACTATAGCTTTTAAAATAAACCATATAATTCCACTTTTTCCTATATAATTACATACTGTGAAATTAACTATATATGTAATAACAGCAATAATTAAATACATTGCATATTTTTTATAATATTTTGTAGGTTTATCTTTCAAAACATATTTAAATGCTAAATATGGTTCTATTGTTAAATCAACTGTTAAAATTGTAATAATAGTTCCTACAAATATACCACACATACCTATTAACTTAACTAATATTACTGATACCACTAAATTCACTATAACTTCCCATATTGGTTTTGTTTTACCTTGCCAATATATTCCTGCTGCTTCGCAAAACATCCATGGAGTTTTTCTCATAACATCCAAATAAAATTTTAATGATATTGAAGCTGTTACAAAAATTCCTAATAAATATGATTCATCGGCAATTATCGTTATAAACGAATTTATAAGTCCTCCAAAGCAACAAGCACAAAATGTAGCAATCCAAAAATTTATATAATTAATTTTATAAAATACTTTTCTTTGTGATTTTGCACTTTTGGTTACATGTAAATTTCCTACGCTTGAAACAACTGCAGCAAATATTTGATTTACAATATTACTTAATGCCTTTGTTATCATTGAATAGTTTGAATACAGTCCTGTTATTGCTAGTCCAATAAATTTAGAGATAAGTAAATTATCAGTTGAATCTCTAACTATTGAACCAACTTTATGAAAGACCATTGATAATACATTTTTTTTAATTTCTGTTGAAGTATGATTATCTAATTTTTGAACATCTTTTTCTTTTAAATATGGATATTCCTTTAATGCAATTCTTGAAGCTATAAAATTTATTAAAATCGTTCCACATATCTGTAATAACAAGTAATATATATAATTATGTGTGAAATATAATGTTAAAATCTGTGCTATTGAATAAATTAATGTTATTCCAGTTTGAATTGATATATCTATATATTTTTTTTGGTCACTTATTAATAATGTTCTGTAATATGAATAAAAATATGATATGCTGGTATTAAATACAAATAGCATATATATTAAATTCAAATTTTCTATATTGGGTATATCTTTTATTAAATAAGGATAAAATGGTAAAAACGCAAGTCCTAAGGCAAAAACTACTGCACCAATTATTCTATATGCTTTTTTAAATAAATTCATAATAGTTTTTACTTTTTCTTTATCGTTTTCTGCTAATGGCTTATATAAACTAAAAGCTATAGCTGGACCAATTCCTAGTTCTACTAATTGCAAAGCTGTTAATAAATCGGTGAATAAGCCATTTAGTCCTAGATATTCTCTACCAATTATTCTTATAAAAAACACTCTAGTTATTAATTGAAAAGCTAATTGAACTCCTTGACAAATTAGCGAAAAACTTGCATTTTTTATTGATTGTTTAGTTCTACTCATTATTATTTCTCCTTCAGTATTTCGTCAATTAAATTCATATATTTTTTTGCAATATTTTCTTCATTATATTCCTTTTCTAATTTTTTTGCAATACCATCTAATTGTTCTTTAGATGGTTTATTGTTTAATACCTCTAAAATCTTATTTGCCAATTCATTTTCATCTTTTGAATTTTTATAGTAATTTACTAATCCAAGTGTTGCCTCTTTTAATGATGTATCTTGTGATGATATAACCGGCACACTACACATTGCTGCTTCTACAGGTGTTCTACCAAAGCCTTCCTGTGTTGAAGTTGTAACAAACAAATCTGTATTATAGAATAAGCAATTTCTGTCTTCGTCAGAAATAAAAGACATTACTTTAACTCTATCTTGTAATTTATTTTTTTCTATATATTCTATAATTTCTGGATATCCAGACATACCTGAATCTAGCTCTGGTCTTCCCACTAAAACTAGATTATGTGGTATTTCGTCCTTTATTTTATTAAAGGCCTTTAATAAAGTTATTTGGTTTTTATGCTTATAAAATGAATTAATTGAAAAAATATAATGCATATTACTTTTCAGCATTATTTCATTTATATCTTTTTTTATATCTTTAGGTTTAATTATTGTACTTGGTATCACACTTATTTCCCCTAGATACTTTGGATTTATGTCTCTTAACCTATTTTTTGAATAATTTGAAAGCGTTGTAATGTGTTTTGAACGATTCATAATTTTTATGTATTCCTTTTTTATTCTTTTAGCCTTAATAGATTCCTTGTTCTCAATTATATCTAAAGGAATTATATCTAATATACCAATTATTTTCTTTTTATTTTTGTTGGCTATAGGCGTTAGTTTATCTACAAATGGATGTATAACTAAATCACATTTAGCTCTATTAATAATCAACAATTTAGGTATTCTAGAAATTTTATAAATATATATTCTTCTCAAAAATCTTATCTTTCTTAATATAGCTTTTAGAGCTATAATCTTACAATTAGGAAACTTCTTTTTATATTCTTCCTTAAGATAATCATAAACAAATAATATAATTTCATAGTTATTAGAATATTTTAATAAACTCTCGACTATTTCTTCTCCATATTTTTTTATTCCTGATACATTATTATCTTTTATATATGTAAAATCAATTCCTATTTTATATTTCAAAATATTCACTCCTTGTTTTCTATAGTATAAATTATTGCTTAACTAATACTTTTAATGTTTCTAATGCGCACTTATCCCAATTAAATTTTCTTGCTTGTTTATATCCTTTTTCAATATACTTTTTTCTTTCTATTTCTGAAAAATTTAATGTTTTTTCGATTATATCAGCAATATTTTTAGGGCTATATGGATTATCAATATATATTGCAGCTTCTCCCCCAACTTCTGGTAATGAAGATATATTTGAAGTTAATACTAAAGCGCCATTACTCATTGCTTCTATTACTGGAAGCCCAAACCCCTCATAGAATGTGGGATATGCAAAAATTTTACATTTACTGTATAAATATTGTTTTTCCAATTCGTCTATATAGCCAGGAACAATTATATCGTTTTTGTATTCTGATGTATTTATTAGTCTAAAAGTTTCCTCGCTTTTCCAACCTTTACCACCAGCAATAATTAATTTCAATTCTTTATTATATCTTTTTTTTACTATCTCAAAAGCTTTAATTAAATTATTAATATTTTTTCTTGGCTCTATTGTACTTATAAAAAAAATAAATTCTATTCCGATTATTTATTTTGAATTTTTTTTCTATTTCCTCTATTTTATAGTTATTAATTTTGTTTTTTTCTACAACATTGCTTCCTAAATAAACTACTTTAACTCTATTCTCGTTAACCTTATATACATCTACTAAATCTTTTTTTGTATTTTCTGAGTCTACAATTATCTCTTTTGCATTTTTACACACTGATTTCATAAAAAATTTATGCATGATTATTTCTTTTTTTGATTGTCTTGTCTCTGGAAATTTCTCAGTTATTAAATCATGAATTGTAGCTACATATCTTATTCTTCTACACTTTCTCGGCAAATAAAATCTCGGTCCCCATAAGACGTCAACTCCATCTTTTTTTAACAATTTTGGCAAATTGATAAATCTCCATGTTGCTAAATGCTTGCAATTATATAACTTTATTTTCCAATTTTCATTTAATTTAAAATCAAAATAAATCTGTTTATTTGAATATAATATATATTGATTTTCATTGTCTATTAAATTTAATTTTTTAATAATCTGGTATAAATACTCTCCTATTCCTGTTTTTGAATAGGATAATACTTCAGCATCAATTCCTATTATCATATATTTCTCCTATTATTTTTATATATTCTTTTGCAATAGATTCCCATGTATTAATTTTTCTATCTATTTTTTCTTTATTTTTTAAAGCTAACCTTATTTTTTTTTCTAAAATATCTTTATTTCCGATTTGTACATAATAAACACTATCTTTTAAGAAAGTTTTTCCTTTTGTAGTTGTTACAATTGGTATATTTTGATTATATGCTGCTAAAAAACTACTATTTCTTTTTGAAACACCACTTTTAAACGGTATTACACAAACATCACTACACTTTAGATAATTTGCTACTTCTTTTTCTTCTAGAAATCCCGTTATTATTATTTTATCTTCTAGGTTCAATCTTTGATATAGTTCAATTAACTTTTTATGGTATTCAACATTGTTATCTAACTCGCTAATAAATAATAGCTTTACACCTTGGATTTTTTTAATCATATAAAATAGTTCTTCAATCCCTTTTGTTTGATTTGCAAAACCAAAGTATGATATTAGCTTATCATTACTATTGTCAATTTTTTTTCTTAA
>Ga0247608_10000731_pt1 | contig 50757 bp, 38 predicted proteins | sample 176DNAGHGlowgp2_FD_193490 | JGI IMG/M metagenome (GOLD analysis project Ga0247608, IMG submission 193490) | Sheep rumen microbial communities from Palmerston North, Manawatu-Wanganui, New Zealand - 1766 DNA GHGlow gp2 | ecosystem: Host-associated > Mammals > Digestive system > Stomach > Rumen ...
AAAGGATTTGGATGGTACAGCCGTTCCTCTTCCCTTTGAAATCTATGCGACACTGAAAACGTGCAAGTATTCTGAGGTTGAAAAAGCCGTTCATGAGACGATAGATAGTTTGACTGATAAACGTATCAGGCAGAACAGAGAGTTTTTCAACATTACACCCCCTGAAGCATTGAATATCCTTAAACGTCTTGCGACAATGCTTGATGATGCTGAAATCAAGGAGTATAAGAAAGAAGAAACCCCTGTAGTCAGCACCAAACAGGAACGTATGCAACCGAGACATGAAAAGAGAAAGGCGTTTTGGAGGGAATTCATTGAATATTGCAAGGAACATGATGGTTTGTTTGCTAACCATACCCCTGTAGGTGAGAATTGGATGGGTAAGGGTATCAAGGTTCCTTATGGAATAGGCATGAATGCCGTTATTGGCTATGATTTTGTTCGGATGGAGATATACTTCAACTCAGGTGAAAAGGTGCTCAACAAAGAGATTTTTGACTACCTGTATTCTCGTAAGGATGAAATCGAAGCAGAATATGGTAAACCGTTGAATTGGGAGAGGCTTAATGATAAAGTCACCTGTAGGATTCATGACTATATTGAAGCGCACCCATTTGATTTGGAGGATAAGACTGAAGTCTTTGAGTTTATGAAGGAATCAAGTGATAAGTTATCCGTAATCTTCCATAACTGCATACTTGATTTCAAGCACTAAATCCACTTATACTTTCCCCAGGAACGATATAAAAGTATAATCTCACCAATTGCCGATATTGATTATCAGACATTTACACATTTGACTTATTTAAAAAGTAAAAGTTCAAGACAGTGCCAAAGGTTAGTAAGATAACATACAACCCTTCGTTATCGGTAAAACAGAATGCTGTTAATAATAAGTGTTCTGAATCTGCGATACGGTATTATATCAAGAACCATGATTTAGATAGAAGGCACGAGAGAAAGCAGAATATCATTGCAGAGTGCAAAAAATATCTAAAGAAAAATCCCAAAGCAACAAGAACAGAACTACACGAAAAGACAGGTTTTAGTTTATCTACCATTCGGCACTACTGGGAATATATTAGTACGGAAAAAGAACTGACAGATTTTAATAAAAATAAAATCCAAAAAAGATTACTTCGGCAGGATAACAATTTTTATGCAACCCATCCATCTATAGTTCAAGACTTGTTAGGCGTAGAGAAGTTCGGCTCAAAGATTCTTGAACCCTTCTGTGGAAATGGAATGATTGCAGAGACATTAAAGAACAATGGATATACGGTTGATGCGTATGACTTAATTGATAGAGGTTACGGAAAACAGGGTGATTTCTTCAAAACTGATTATGAAGAAGGTGTTTTTGATATCGTCACAAATCCTCCGTATGATGAAAACTTACCTATAATTGCTAAGCGTTGCCTTGAGTTGTGCAAAGACAAAGTGGCATTTCTATTGCCAATCAACTATCTTTCAGGGAAAACACGTTTAGAAGTATTATATACACCATTCCCTCCCGTAAGGGTGTATGTATATAGTGATAGAATTCTGATAGGTAAAAATGGCATATTTGCTGAACAAAAAGCAAACCTGTCAGTTTATGTTTGGGTTATTTGGGAGAAATGGTATAAGGGGAAAACGGAACTTCGCTGGATTGTTAACAAGAATTTCACCTCACAGAACATAATCGCAGAAATAAGGCAAAAGATAGATACTCTTATCAACATTGAAAGACATAACGGTGAAGTTATTGAAAAAAGCCATTTGGTATTACCTTCACCTACGGTACAGAATCTTACAAGATGGGAAGAGTATGATGCATCAAAGTACCTATGCTATGCCTTTAAGAAAAAAGGAGATTTGAGAAAAGGTGTATGGATTCCATTTGGGAACATGAACAAAGATTTCCCTTTCAATCTCTGTGGTTATGAGTGCCAAACTTCCGAATCAGCATATATCTGTGGAATGTTCTCTGATAACACACCTAAACATATAGAACTTCAGGATAAGTTATTGAAACTTACGAATGGGAAGTTAGCAAAAGGAGACATTCGATATCATAATCAACATATTGCACGAAAGGATTGGTATGAGTATAATGTACAATGGATGCTATATGTTGTATGGCAGAAAGTCAAAGGTAATGAAAAGTTCCGAAACCTTTTGTTGGCTGTTCCTGATGGTGCAACAATAATTGAAGATACGACATTCCAAAAAAAGTCAAGTACCAATGACACAACACAGTTTTGGGGTGCACGTAATCAGGAAAGAAAAGAATTCGACACAATCATTGACGATTATATCAAAAAAACGAAGGCTAATTCCACAAAGGGTGAATGGAAGAGGTTAAAGGCGGCATCATTAAATGATTTCACAGACTACGGAACATACAGGGGATGCAATGTTATGGGTAAGATTTTGATGATTTGCAGACAGTGTGTGAAGGATGGCACGGAGCCTGATATTGACTATGACTTGTTGAGAAGTAAACATATTCACTTATTGGGGAAAGAACTTACTTTTTAAGAGTACACTAAAATGAAACCACAGATAATCATCCATAGTGTTCTTAATATCCCCATTAAATTATGGCGAAGGCTCAGGGTTGAATTCCTGAGCCTTTTTTCACACTATATCTCCCGTTTCTATCCAACCATTCCCTGTGCCTTCATGACGTTCATCATCAGCAGGGAAATTTTGAGGATTACCCCAATATTTTTTCATTCCATTGCTAATGTTAGCAGCATGTTCCACTGACTTATTTCTACCCTTAAGACTATCTGAAATTTTCTTCTTGGTATATTCACTTGGATGACGTGATACACGTTTATATACTTTGTTTTCCATACTAAAAACTTCTTTCTATATAAATAGTTGAAAAGAGTAAAAAGTCAAGTAAGTTCACTTTTTAGAGGCAAAATTTTTGGGAAAAAATTTTTTGAGGGTGATGTTTTCTAACAGTTTTATCCTATCAAAAACAACCACCCTACAAAAAGTGGTTTTTTGAAGGCTATCTGATGTTCGACATTGATGCCGCCTTTCTGTACTTACCGTTCCTTGAAAAAACAAGAGGCAGGTTACAGTAGCAGAAAAACTGATTTATCCCATGTAAGGTACAGTTCCCATGCCTACTTTTTGACGTGAAATTTTAGAGAAATTATTGATGTTCTATTGAAGATGTATTTTGCATTAAATATACTTTATTTGTTTAATTTTCAATATTTTATATAAGTTGATAATCGTGAAATATATTTGATGGAATTTGTGTGAAGTATTTTGTATCGGAGGGTTCTTTCTCTGAGGTTATACAGGGGTAGTAAAAAGCATAATAATAGAGCAAAAAACGGAAATATTCATATATTTTCACCACATTATTTTGAGGTTAATATAGTAAATTACTCAAACATTATATATTATATATCAGGTAGTTATAGCAATATATTATTACTTCAGGTTAACTTAATTCTTTCCTGGACGAATTCTGCGAGGCGCCGAAATCGACGCTGGAGTCGCTCCGGGCACCGTTGGAAGACCGGGTGGTGAGCATTTCCCGGCTCAAGGCGAAGATTGAATACCCGGCCTCGTTCATGCTGGTCGCCGCTTCCAACCCCTGCCCGTGCGGGTATTTCGGCGTGGGGGAGCGCTGCACCTGCACCCCGGGCCAGCGCCAGGCCTACCTCTCGAAACTGAGCGGCCCTATCATGGACAGGATTGACATTCAACTGCTTTGCTCCCCTGTCGAGACAACCGCCCTCCTGCGGGGCCGGAAGGCCGAACCGTCGGCAGCCATCGCCGGGCGGGTGCTCCGGGCGCGGGAGATTCAGCGGAAACGGTTTGCCGGAATGGGCATTTTCACCAACTCGGAAATGGGGACGCGGGAACTGGAGCGTTTCTGCCCCCTGTCGGAGGAATGCAAGCAACTGCTGGAGCGGATCATCGACCGCCTGGGATTGAGCGCCCGCGCTTATACCCGTATCGTGAAAATCGCCCGCACCATCGCCGACCTTTCCGGAGAGCGGGACATCCAGCCCGTGCATCTGGCCGAAGCCGCCAGTTACCGCTTCCTGGACCGGCAAAATATCCTGGATTTGTAGTATATTTGCACCCATGAAGCACGAAATCACCATTCAGCATCTGGAAGATTTGCCCAGGGCGGCGAAAGAGTTCCTGCAGGCCATCGGCAATCATTCGCTGGTGGCGTTCTATGCGCCGATGGGCGCCGGAAAAACCACTTTCACCACCGCCGTCTGCAAGGAGTTGGGGGTGGAGGAAGACGCCATCAGTTCCCCCACTTTCGCCATCGTGAACGAATACCGCGGACGGGGCGGACGGCCCATCTTCCATTTTGATTTTTACCGGATCGAGCAGGAGGCCGAAGCATTGGACATCGGCCTGTACGACTATCTGGACAGCGGGCAGCTGTGCCTGATGGAATGGCCGGAGAACATCGAAGCGCTCCTGCCGGAAGAGACCCTGAAGGTGCACATCCGCGTGGAGGCCGACGGGACCCGCCTGCTCGCCTGGGAAGACTGAACTTGCTCAGGCATACGAGTGCATGCCGCCCAGAATCAGGTTGACGCCGAAGTACGTTATCAGCACGCAGAGGAAGGCCGCGATGGTGTACCCGTGGAAAAAGCGGGCGTTCCGGAAGGGCTTGAGCGCCCCGCCGTGCAGGGTGAACGAATACACCAGCAAGGTGATCAGCGCCCAGGTCTCCTTGGGATCCCAGGCCCAGTAACTGCCCCAGGAAATATTGGCCCAAACCGCCCCCAGGAAGGTTCCGAACGTGAGCAGGAACACCGCGGGGTAGAGCACCGTCAGGCTTGCATCCCGAAGATGTTCACTGGCCTCCCGGGAGGGGACGGCCACGCCCATGATTCCGTTGAAGGCCACCAGGCCGAACAGCGTGTAGGACATCATCATGCTGAGCACGTGGACGGACAGCAGAGGAGAGCGGAGGACGGGCATCAGGGGCGTAATCTGAAGGCTTGCCCCGGCCCGGCTGGCCAGCAGCATCGTGAAGCCGGAGAGCAGGAATCCGAGCGGCTGGATGAGCGGGAAACGCTTGGACAGCAGCAGGACAGCCAGCGTGGAGAACCAGGCCATGAGCATCATCACGTTGTATCGGCCCACATAAGGACCGGTCCCGGACGCATACCAGCGCAGGACCAGGACCAGCGTCAGGTACAGCCACATGAGCAGCGCCACCACGATTCCGGCCACAAGCACCCGGGCGGGGTATTTCTTCCCTTTGGAAATGCACACCGCCCCCGTCACAAAGAGCACGACGCCCAGCACCAGACACACGATGGACTGCACCATCGGCCGGCCGATCTGGACATAGAGTTGTCCGGCCTCCTGAACTTCGACAGGCTGCGCCGCCGCAGGCAGGGAAGGAAGCAGGGCGAACAGGGCGAGCGCCGCCGTAAAAGAGGCCACCCGGCGAAGGGCCGAGCGGAAAGCCGTATCCTTCTCAAAGAAGAAACCGATCATGGAAATGAGCAGCAGCAGGTAGCCTGCATAGGTGATGCCCACGCCCCAGGGATCGTGGCTCACCGCCAGGATGCTGCCTTTTTCGTCCTCGTCGTAATCGGCCTGGTAGAAACGGTAGCCGCGGTATTTGGCGATGTGGTTCATGGAAATGGGCACCGCCTTCCCTTCCGGCAGGAACACCACGCAGGAACGGTAGTCGGAAGGCATGCGGGAGCCGGGATGATAGTCGATGGCAAAATCGTCCAGGCGGATGTCGAAGGGGAGGGAGGCCGGTGACCCGTCGTCCAGCACGAAGGCGGAGGACGTTTCCCCTTCCCGCAGGTGGAGGCTGCCGCTGCTGCCGGAAAGGAAGGTTACCAGCGCCCCGGCCAGGATGACGGCCAGCCCGGCATGGATGCCCAGGGTGAAGGGTCTCCGGGGAAGGCCCCGCCGAATCAGGGAAATGAGCCCGCAAACGGCCGCCACGGCCCACAGGGCCAGGAAAAGGGGATTGTGGTACACCCAGCGGAACGCGGTGCCGGTGCCGCTGGTTTTTTCTACAACGGTGGCGGCCATCATCATCAGGATGAGAGCCGCCATGGCGCCGTAAGAGAGGTATTTTGTCCGTTTCATTATCTGTCGGAAGAGTCAGCGTCCCTTTTGCTGCCAAAGCCGTGCCACAGGGCTATAACTTCCGGGCCATCACCTTCAGATGCGTGTTATAATTGTCTTTCAGGCGTTTGACGGCGTTGTGGAACGAAAGGTTCTCGTCTCCGTTGATGATGTTTCCGCCGTTCTGGCTCCTGTCATCGGCCGGATTCCACATCTGGAAATTGAGCCGGGCGCTTTCGGTAAGAAGCGCTTCGCACTCGTCCATGTAGGCCGGAATGGTCTGCAGCCGGGGCAGAAGCTCCTGGAAGCGGGCTTTCACCTTCTCCTTGAAGGCGGGGTCCCGGAACAGCCGTTCGTACCAGAAGGCCTTGGCATTGACCAGGTCGTATTCTCCGGGAGAGGTATGGAAAGACAGGATTCCCCAGTCGAAGTCCCAGCAGGGCCCGGCGATCAGTTTGCCGCCCCGGTCCATGTGCAGGTAAACGCTGCCGGGGTTCCCCAGTTCGTGGTTGCACATCACTTCGAAGACCAGCCAGTAGTCCACGAAGGAATCGACATCCAGATACCGGGCGTAGCCGGTTTCGGGATGGGCGAAATCCTCTCCGTAAAGGACCTCCGCCGTCTCCGTAATGTATTGCCGGATATAGTTGATCTGCTCCTCGGTGATATCGTCCGGATCGGGATTTTTGATGCCGAAGGGAATGCCGTCTCCCCACTGGCCGTTGTGCCCGTGCGGGTCGGTCCACTGGATCTCGTTGTCATAATGGAAGTCGCACTCCAGCAGAAAACCGTCCTTCTCCGAAACGGGGACACGGTTTTTGTCCACCCGCACCTGTTCGACAAGAAGATAAGTTCCCTGGTGCTTCCCGTTGAGAACCAGTTCCACCGGGACGCAGCGCGGCGTCCAGTCCAGCCCCGTCATGGAGGCCACCTTCATGGAAACCAGGTTGCGCATGAGCGTCCGGTCCATGAAATTGGCCAGGAGGACCCAGCGTTTGTGCCTGGGCATCCCCAGGACGGAGGCCTTCTGCTCCAACTTGACCAGATAGGGCTTCTTGGGCCACCACCAGGTGGTATTGCCCCGCCCGCGGATGGAGCAGGCCGACGAAGGCAGACTCTCGTACTCCCCTTCTCCGAAAATGCGGATGCTGGCGGGGACATAGTCCTCCTTGGAGAGAATCTCCTGGCCGTTCTCGGTATCCACGAACACCACGGACAGCCCCGTTTCGGGCCCCTGCCGTTCGGAGGAAACCTTGAAAAAGGCCGATGAGACAAAGGACTCGACCCCGGTTTCGGCATTGCGCTGGGGGATGGCCAGGCACACCTGCCGCTTGTATTTCTTCCGGCGTCCCGCATCCTGGAGGACCGCCGTGTAACTGCCGGCCTCGGCCGCGCGGGTGAAACGCAGGAGGGAAAACTCTTCGGGGGTCGCTCCGGCATCGGTCTGCAGCAGGAGTTCCGTAAACACGAAGTCCGGGTCCTTTACCGTGAAGGACAGTTCGATGCTGCCGTCATCGGAAAGGACCACGGAATCCTGCATAACGGTGACCGAGCGCAGCAGGGGCTCCGGAACAGGCTCGGGAACGTTCTCTTTCCGGCCGCAGGCAACGGCAGCCAGAAGGACAAGGGCCAGTCCTGCACCAAAATACCTTCCCATCACTGCACCTTGAATGAAAGGGGCTCTCCGGAAGCGCTGTCACCGGCCACCCAAAGCCGGAATTCACCCGGTTCCACTTTCTTTACCATGTCCAGGCCATAGAAGGCCAGTTCGGAGACCGGCAGGGAAATCTCGACCGTCCGGGATTCCCCGGCCTTCAGCGTCTCACGCCGGAAGGCTTTGAGTTCCTTCACGGGACGGGTGACGGAGCCCACCAGGTCGCGGACATAGAGTTGCACCACTTCGGTGCCTTCGCGGCTGCCGGTATTGCTGAGGGTGAAACGCACCCGGACGGTATCGTCCGTCCCGTAGGTTTCCTTGTCCAGCGCGGCGCCGGAATAGGCAAAACTGGTGTAACTGAGGCCGTAGCCGAAGGGGAAGAGCGGATAGGCGCCGTAATCCAGGTAATAGGACGTATTCCCGAGGGAGGTCTGTCCGGCCTCCAGGTCGATGTCGTCCAGAAGGGTCTCCCCATTGTAAGGACGGCCCGTCATATGGTGGTTGTAATAGAGCGGAACCTGCCCCACCGTGCGGAGGAAGGTGACCGGCGTCTTGCCGGAAGGATTCACGTCCCCGGAAAGGAGGCCGGCCAGGGCCGGACCGCCCATGGTGCCGGGATGGAAGGAGTAGAGCATGGCGTCGCAATGGGCGAGGTCGCGCTCGACGGTAAGGGGCCGGCCGGCCATCACAACGGCCACGACCGGTTTCCCGCAAGCCTTCAGCGCGGCAAGCAGTTCGCTCTGGGAGCCTTTCAGGTTGAGGTCGGCCACGGAATGGGCCTCCCCGGAGAGAATGGATTCCTCTCCCACGAAGGCGAGGACCACATCGGCCTGGCGGGCGGCGGCCGTCACTTCGTCGAAACGGTCGCGCCGCTGGCGGCTGTATTTCAGGCCCGGCTCAAAACGGATCTGGCCGGGGTAACGGGCCTCCAGTGCCCGGAGAGGCGTAATGGTGTGCTCTTTCTCCCCGTCGAAGCACCAGGTTCCCAACTGGTCGTGCGGCGCATCGGCCAGAGGACCGGTTACCAGAATGCGCAGGCCCTCCCGGAGCGGAAGGACGCCGTTGTTCTTGAGCAGGATGGCCGATTCTTCGGCCGATTGCCGGGCGGCGGCCAGGTGCTCCGGCGCATACTGGACGGCCTTTGCCGCCGCCGGATCCACGTAGGGCTGCTCGAACAAGCCCAGCAGCATTTTGACCCGGAGGATATTGCGCACGGCGCTGTCGATGGTCTTTTCTTTCACCGCCCCGCTCTTGACCAGTTCTTCCAGATGGGAGAGGAAGCCGAAGGTCATCATGTCCATGTCCACGCCGGCGTTGGCCGCCTTTTCGGCCACGTCCTTGCGATCGGTTCCGAAGCCGTGGGGGATCATCTCGCCCATGGAGTTCCAGTCGGTGACCACCAGGCCGTCAAATCCCCACTCGTCCCGAAGGATGTCCTTCAGGATAAAGCGGTTGCCGGTCGAGGGGACCCCGTCGTTGTCGTTGAACGAAGTCATCAGGGTAAGCGCCCCGGCCTTCACGGCCGCCTCGAAAGGAGGGAAATAGACATTCCGGAGTTCGCGTTCCGTGAGGAAAGTGCTGTTGTAGTCCCGGCCGCCTTCGGCCGCTCCATACCCGACGAAATGCTTGATGCACGCCGCGATGGAAGTGCTGTCCGGCACGCTTCCCTGATAGCCGCGCACCATGGCTTCGGCCATCCGGGCGCCCAGGAACGGGTCTTCTCCGCTGCCCTCGGCGATGCGGCCCCAACGGGGGTCACGCGCGATATCCAGCATGGGGGAGAAGGTCCAGCGTACGCCCTGTGCGCTGGCCTCCAGGGCTGCCACCCGGGCGCCCCGGCAGACCAGGGCGGTGTCGAAGGTGGCGGCCAGGCCCAAGGGAATGGGAAAGATCGTGTGAAATCCATGAATGACATCACGGCCCACCAGCAGCGGAATGCCCAGGCGGGACTCTTCCACGGCGATGCGCTGGAATGCATTGATTTTATCCGGATCCACTTCATTGAGGATGGAGCCCACCTGTCCTTTCCGCAAGGCGTCGGCATAATGGGCGACATCCCCTCCGGCCGACACCTGGTTCATCTGGCCGATTTTCTCGGCCAGGGTCATCCGGGAAAGGATTTCGTCCACACGGGCCTCCACATCGGGACAGGAGCCCACGGAGGTACCTGCCTGAGGGGAACAGGCAAGTACCGCCAAAAGGCTCAGCAAAACGATTTTAGTACGCTTCATGGTTTATTTTTTCTGGAAAACGCGGACGTAGTCCACTTCATAGACAGCCGGAAGGGCCGCTTCGTTGGCGGTTCCTCCCATATTGCCACCCCACGCCAGATTGAGTTTCAGATAGAAGGGAGCGTTGAACGGCCAGTGGTCGTAGCCGCCGCCGTCGTTCTCGAAGGTGAGATGCGCCCGGCCGTCAATGTAGAACACCATCTTGTCGGCCATCCACTCCAGGGCATAGACATGGAAGGACGAGGCGGCATTGGAAACGCTCTGCACATGGGTCTTCTGGGTCCCGGCAGGCCAGTTGAAGGCATTGCAGTGGATGCTGGAAGAAGACTTGTCCTTGCCCTGCGTGCCGATGGCGTATTCCATGATGTCAATCTCGCCGTCTCCGGGCCAGGTCTTGAAGTTCTTGGGCATCATCCAGAAAGCCGGCCAGGCACCCTGGGCGTCCGTCACTTTGATGCGGGCCTCGAACCAGCCGTACAGCCAGCCCCGGGTGGTGTTCATGCGGACGGAATACACCGTGTTCCCTATTTTCTGGGCGGCGATTTTCAGGCTGCCGTCAGAGAGGTAGGCGATGTCTTTCCCGTCCTTGTTCTGGGCCACATACTCCTGCAGTTCGTTGTTGCCCCAGCCGCCGGCGCCGGTTTCGTACTACCATTCGCCCGAGGGCACGCTGCCTTCGTTGAATTCGTCGCACCAGACCAGTTCGTAGCCTTCCGGAGCGTCGATATCGACCACCCCGCCCGTCTGCTTGAGCGTCACCTTCTCACGGGTGGTGCCGCACTTGACGGTAATCTCGGTTTCCCGGTCCTTGTACGTGTCGTTCCTGCTCACCTGCACGGCGATGGCCGCCGTGGGAGAGGAACTGTAGGAGGGTTCGACCTTCACCCAATCGACGCCGTCGGCCGCATAAACCTGGAAGGCGCCGGATGCGGTCACGTTCAGCGTGAGGGTCTGGGCCTGATGGTCGCAACTGAGCGACGCGGGTGACAGGGAAACGGTTTCCGTCTCGGGAACCGGGTCTTTCCCGCCCCCGCCGCACGAGCAGGCGAGGGCCAGGAAAGCAAGCGGTATCAGATGCAGCATTTTCATGTTACTCCGCCTCCCGAAGGATAATGTCGGAAACCACGATCTCCGTCCCGGCAGGGAAGCGGCCGAAGTCAAGGACCAGCATGAGGGTCTCGCCCTCGCCGTTGTCCATGGAAACGCCCTTCTGCGTGTAAACGACGTTTTCGAAAGCGGTCAGGTTCACGGCATTGTCATAGAAGAACTCGATGCCGCCGGGATCGGTGTTGGAGGTCATCTTCACCGTAGCCGCGCCGTCTGCAGAGGCGTTGAGGGTCAGGGATACGGTGTACAGGTTGCCCGGCTTGATGGGAATGGCCGTGTGCAGTTTCACCTGGCCCTGCCATTCGCTGCCGCCCACGCCCTCGGGAACCGTCAGGGTGAGTTTGCCGTCGGCATAGGCCGCCTGCGGATCCAGGCCGCCGGACCAGTCGGCCGGGCTGAACCAGGTCTCCAGTTCGGCAGCGGTATCCCAGATGTTCTCGCCGTACGAAACCAGGCTGATTTCCTGGATCGTGATGTCGGAGACCGTCACCTCGGTTCCGGCCGGCAGGCGGCCGAAGTCGAAGACAATCATGATGGTCTCGTCCCCTTCGATGGCCATCTGGACGCGGTCTTTCTTGATGACCACATCTTCGAAGGCCGACACGGCGATGCCGTTGTCATAGAAGAACTCGATGCCGCCGGGGTCGGTGTTGGAGGTCATCTTGGCGGTGATGGCACCGTCGGCGCCCGCATTCACCTTGGCCGAGAAGGAATACATCTTATCGGGGTCGATGACGATGGAGGAGTGCAGTTTCACCTGGCCCTGCCATTCGCTGCCGCCCACACCTTCGGGAACCGTCAGGGTGAGTTTGCCGTCGGCATAGGCTGCCTGCGGATCCAGGCCGCCGGACCAGTCGGCCGGGCTGAACCAGGTCTCCAGTTCGGCGCTGCCGTCCCAGAGGTTGTCGCCGTAGGAGATGGCGCCGGACTGCACCTCGTTCAGGAGAATCTCGGAAACGCTTATCTCGGTTCCGGCCGGCAGGCGGCCGAAGTCGAAGACCACCATGACAGTCTCTTCTCCTTCGACGGCCATGCTCACGCCGGCCTTTTCGAAGGCCAGGTCGTTATAGGCCGTGAGTTCGACACCGTTGTCGTAGAAGAACTCGATGCCGCCGGGATCGGTGTTGGAGGTCATCTTGGCGGTGATGACACCGTCGGAACTGGAATTGATCTTGGCACGGAAGGCATACTTCTTGGCCGGATCGATGGCAATGTCGGTGTGCAGTTTCACCTGGCCCTGCCATTCGCTGCCGCCCACGCCCTCGGGAACCGTCAGGGTGAGTTTGCCGTCGGCATAGGCCGCCTGCGGATCCAGGCCGCCGGACCAGTCGGCCGGGCTGAACCAGGTCTCCAGTTCAACGGCGGAAGCGGCCCAGAGTTCCTTTCCATAGATTACGACTTCCTCATCCTCTTCTTCGTCTCCGCCGGGCTCCTCGCTGGGAAGGACGGTGCCGTCGTCGATGGCGTGGTCCTTGATGACGATGTTGGCCAGGGAAACGACGGTGCCGTCGGCATTGCCGCCGAAGTCGAAGACCATCTTCACGCCGTTAGGGGCGTCGATGCCCTTGAGGTCGGTGAGATAGTAGATGGTTTCGCCGGCTTCGATGGGTTCGCGGTTGGCAAACAGGAAGTTGCCGTCGTCGCCTACGTCAGTGAGTTTGAAAGTGACGCCCGGAAGAGCCTTGTTGGTGTTCACGATGACGGAGAAGTCATAGTTCTTGTCGGCCGAGAGCACGACAGGCTCGTCGGGGATGATGAAGAACTGGGCCTGCCACTGGTCGGAGGTGGCCGCCGGGAAGGTCAGGGTGTATTCGGCCCCTTCCTGGAGGGTCTCGGGATTGTCAATCTGAGCCCAGCCGGGAGCGTAATAGTAACTGAACGTGTGGGCGGCATCGGCCGGTTTCCAGAGGTTGGAATCGGCATTGTACTTGAAGCCCTTGAACACATAGGCGGCCGCCTTGGAGGTCAGGATGAAGTGCCAGGCGATGCTGCCGTTGTCGTGGACCAGTTCCAGGGTCTCGCGGGTGAGGCTGAGCACCTTGAATTCCGGAGCGGCCCAGAAATCGTCGTTGTCGATATACGGGAACAGGGTATGGGCCGGGAGGACCAGATAGAGGTCGTTGCCGCGGTAGGTGAATTCGTAAGTGGCGGTCTGGGCCGATACGGAAGCCACATAGTCTTCGGTGGCGCCGTCCTTCTGCTCCACGAACGGGGAGGCGGTGACGTCCTTGTTCACGTACACGCCGCCGTCCTCACCCGGATTGTAGGTATAACTACCGTCTCCCGTGAAGGTGACGCGGTCTTCGTACACGCCGAAGGCTGCCTTCTCACCGGGGGCGGCGGCCCACCAGTTGACACCGGCGGTACCGGGCTCACCGCAACCCATGTGCTCGGCCACGTCGCCGTCAATGCGCCATTCCTTGCTGTTTTCGGCAGCATTTCCGCCGGCGAGGAAGGTGACGAAACGGTCGAAGTTGGCGATGGTGTTGTCGATGTGGAAAGTGGTCTCGACATAGTCGGGGGTGACACCGGAGGCGTTCATGATTTTCATGCGCACCTTGTAGTCACCGGCCACGGCGAAAATGCGTTTGAAGCCGTTCTGGGCCTTGTATTCGGTGTACGCACCGTCTTTGTCCTGGAAGAGCCAGACGGGGATCACGGCTTTGGAATCAACGGAGAAGGTGACCTGGTTGATTTCCTGATCGACCGAAATGACGGGCGCGTAAGCGGAAGCGGTCTTGGGGGCGGCGGCCTCGGAAGGGTGGTTGATCTCCTCCTTGGCGCAGGCAAAGACCGTCAGGGCTGCGATAAGGATATATGCGATCTTTTTCATATTCTGCGTCGATTAATAGTTGTTCTGAACCAGTTCGTGCGTGAGACCTTCCGTGGCATCCAGTTCGTGCTGAGGGAAGGGCAGGTACTTCTTGCTGGCGCTCCAGGTGTTGGTGCGGTAGCCATAGGCGTCCGGCACCAGGACGGTAGCGGCGTCTCCCCAACGGATGAGGTCCCAGTAGCGCTTGCCTTCACCCACAAACTCCAGCCGGCGCTCCTGCTTGATGTTGTCCAGGGTCAGGGCCACGGTGGCGCCTCCCAGGGAACGGCCGTGAACGGCGTTGAGCCAGGCATCGGCCCCGCTGGTGTTGCCGGTGCGGACGGCCAGTTCGGCCGCGTTCAGCAGGCATTCAGCGTAGCGGTAGATGCGGAGGTTGTTGTTGAAGTTGAGGTCTCCGTCATACTGGGCGTCGGCATTGTTGGCCTTGTAGGCGATATACTTCTCGAGGAAGTAGCCGGTGTCCTGGTAACGGGGGTTGTAGGAACCGGAGCCGGTGTTGCGGGCATCCCAGCAGGTGGCGGCGCGGCGGGCGTCGGCGTCGTCATACATTTCGTACGTTTCCGCACGCACCGGAGCAAAGCCCCAGCCTTTGTCGTGTTCGCCGTCACCGGACCAGTCGGCCGGAGAAATCAGGCGCGGAAGCACCGTGCCGCCCACGCCGCGGACCCAGCTCCAGGAGCGCTGTGCGCCATCGTCCTTGTAACTGATCTCGAAGATGGATTCGCTGCTCCATTCGCCGCTTTCCTTGAAAATCTGGCCGAAATCGGGCAGGAGCTCATAGTTGGAATCATTGATGATTTCCTTCATGTAGCCCAGGGCCGTCGCGAAACGGCTTTCGTCGTTCTGGTACAGAACCGCCTCGGCATACAGCATGTAGGCCATGGCTTTGCTCACGCGGCCGATGTTGGCGTCGTCCCATTTCATGGGAAGGACGTTGAGGGCGATGGCGCCTTCCAGGTCGGCAATGAACTTTCCGTACACTTCGTCGGCCTGGAACTGCTCGCAGGTGAAGTCGCCGGTCAGGTTTTCCTCATAGTAGGGGATGTTGCCCCAGAATTTCCAGAGGATGTTGTAGTAGAAAGCGCGGAGAACGCGCACCTGGGCCTCGACCAGGGTTTTGGCCGATTCGGAAAGGCCTTCGGTCCAGCCGATGTAGGTGAGGACGTCGTTGCAGCGCTTGACGCCGGAATAGGCGTCGGACCAGATGCCGGACAGGGTATTGGTCGGGACGGCCTCGTAATTCATCATCATGTGCCAGTAGGCGTTGTCGGAGCGGTCGGCGCCGCCCACCCAGAGCTGGTCGGCCATGATGTCCGACATGATATTGAGGGGGTTGTACTGACCCTCGCACCAGTCAAACCACTGGAGCGGGTCATAAGCGGCCACGACGGCCTCCTCCAGATGTTCCGGAGTGGTGAAATAAGTTTCCAGCGGGCGGGCACTGTTGTGCTCCACGGTCAGGAACTTTTCGGTGCAGGCAGTGGTGAGGGCAAGCAGGGCTGCCGCAGCAAGAATGATATTCTGTTTCATATGCATGCCTGTGTTTTAGAATTTGAGATTAACACCGCAAAGGAAGGTACGGGCCTGGGGATATACACCATAGTCCACGCCCAGGGAGGTTCCACCGGAGGAGATTTCGGGATCGAAACCACGGTAGGAAGTGAGGGTAAGCAGGTTTTCGGCACCCACGAAGAAGCGGAGGGAGGAGATGAAAATCTTCTGCGTCCACTTCTGCGGCAGGGTGTAACCCAGTTGGATGTTCTTCAGACGCATGTAACTGCCGTCCTGTACATACAGGTCGGAGATCTGCCAGTTCACGCTGTCGCCACGGACAAAGCGGGGAATCTTGTTGGAGGTTCCTTCGCCGGTCCAGCGGTTGAGCATGTAGGCGGGAAGGTTGCTCTCGGAAATATCCACACGGCGGGTCACATCCAGGATGTCGTTGCCATAAGTGCCCTGCCACAGCATATAGAAGTCGAGGCCCTTGAACGATGCGCTCAGGTTCAGGCCCACGGACCACTTGGGCATGCCGTTGCCGATATCGGTGCGGTCGTCTTCGCTGAACACACCGTCACCGTTCACATCCACGAAGCGGACGTCGCCGGGAACGGCGTTGGGCATGATCTTGGCGCCGTCTGCATTGGTATAGGCGTCAATCTCGGCCTGGTTCTGGAAGATGCCGTCGGTCTTGTAACCGTAGAAATACGGGAAAGGCTTGCCGTTCTGGGCACGGGTCATGGCGCCGGCGCCCTGGAAGGAATCCAGGTTCATGAAGCCGCTGTCGTTGCCCAGGTTCACCAGTTCGTTGTGCAGATAGGTGGCGTTGCCGCCGATGTGGAAGTTCAGGTCCTTTGCGGGGGAGAACTTGTAGGAGAACTCCATTTCCACACCCTGGTTGCGCATGAGACCGGCGTTGCCCCAAGGGCTGGCTTCACCCACATAGGCGGGTACCGGAATCTGGATGAGCATCCCGTCGGTGCTCTTGTTGTAGTAGTCCACCGTGAAGGTGAGGGCGTTGTTGAAGAAGCCCAGGTCCAGGCCGATGTCGGTCTGCACGGAGCGCTCCCAACGGAGGGAAGGATTGGCCAGGCCGGAAGACTTCACGCCGATGACGGTGGCCTCATTGCGGTCGAAAATGTAGTTGTTATTGTTGGCCGTAAGGGTGGTGTAACGGAAGGCCTCGAAGGCGTCGGAACCGTTCACGCCCCAGGAGAAACGCAACTTGGCGTTGGACAGCCAGGAAGGAACGTTGATATAGGGTTCCTTGTGGATATTCCAGCCGATGGAGAAGGACGGGAAATAACCCCACTTGTTATTGGCGCCGAACTTGGAGGAGCCGTCCCGGCGGATGGTGGCCTGGATCATGTAGCGCTCGTCGTAGTTGTAGTCGGCACGGCCGAAGTAAGAGGCCAGGCGGTAAGGGCTGTTGAACCAGCCGTTTGCGTGCTGCTTGTCGGGCTCGTCGTTGTTGTCCGGGGCATTGCCGATATAAGGCTTGTCAAACCACTCCGGAGCCAGGTCGCGGCGATTGGCCCAGATGCCGTCGCTCGTGTTCTCGAAGGCGCTCTGGCCAACCATCACGGAGAAGGCGTGCTTGTTGATTTCCTTGTTGTAGGTAAGGTAGTTTTCGACCTGCCACACAAGGCCTTTCTCGTACTGGGCGTTCACGTCCGTGGTGGTAGCGTGGTTGTTACCGGACAGATAGTAGGTGGGATTGTAACCGTAATTGCCCCAGAAACTCATGTCCACGGAGAAGGACGTATGGAAATGAAGGTTGTCCCAAATCTGGATGTCGCCGGAGAGGGCGCCCACGAACTTGTGGCTCCAGTTGTCGTTGGCCGGACGGGAAAGGTCGGCGATGGGGTTGTTCATCTCATTGTAAGAGCCGCCGGGAATCATATAGTAGCGGCCGTCAGCGGCCTGCAGGAGCGTTTCACCGGGATAGATGGTGCGGTAATTCTCCACGTCGCTGTCGCTGGCATAAATCCCGAGAATCGGAGAGAGGGCGAGGGCCGATCCCAGGGGAGAACCCCACTGGGAGTTCTCGGAAATGCCCTTGGAACTGATCTTCGCATAGGAGAGCTGGTTCTGCAGGACAATGCTGTTCAGGTAGTTGCGCTCGCTCTTTTTGTCCAGCAGCGTGAAACTGGTGTTGGAACGGAGGGTGAGACGCTTGTAATTGGAACGGCCCCAGTTGCCGCCCACGATACCCTGCTGGTCGGTATAACCCAGGGCCAGATAGTAGTTGACCTTCTCGGAGGCGCCGCTCACGGACACCTCGTGGGTCTGCTGGGGGGCATTGCGGTTGAACACTTCCTTCTGCCAGTCGGTGCCCGTGCCGTAACTGTAGGGATCGGCATAGCGGGGAGCCATTCCGGCGTTGATGAGGCCTTCGTTGATCATGAGGGCATACTCGGAAGCGTTGAGCAGTTCACGCTGTTTCCAGGGGTTGGAAATACCATAGGTGAAATTGTAGTCCACGTGGGTTTGGCCCTTGGCGCCCTTCTTGGTGGTCACGAGCACCACGCCGTTGGCGGCGCGGGTACCGTAAACGGCACCGGAAGCGGCATCCTTGAGCACTTCGATGGACTCGATATCACTGGGATTCAGGTAATCGATGCCGCCGGAGATGGGCATGCCGTCCACAATATAAATAGGGTCGGAGGAGTTGATGGAACCCACACCGCGGATGCGGATACGGGAACTGGCGCCCGGCTGACCGGAAGCGGCCGTGACCGTAACGCCGGCGGTGAGGCCCTTGAGGGCGTTGTCCACCCGGGTGGGGGCCGTTACGCCCAGCGCCTCGGCATCCACTTTGGCAATGGCCGCCGTGACCACCGATTTTTTCTGGACACCGTAGCCGATGACCACGGTTTCCTCCAGCATCTGGCTGTCGTCGGGAAGGACGACGACCAGGTTCTGCTGACCATTGTTGGAAATCACCTGCGTTGTGTATCCGATACAGGAAACCTCAATGGCGGAACCCTGCGGGGTGGAGAGGACGAATTCTCCTTCCGCACCCGTCATGGTACCGTTGGCGGTTCCCTGCTGGACGACAAACGCTCCGATAATGGGTTCACCGGCCGAGTCCAGAACCGTACCCTTGAGGGTCACATTCTGGGCCATCGCCGACAAAGCCAATCCTGCAAAGAGGATCAGAGTTGCGATTTTTTTCATACGCGTTGGAAATGTTTGCGTTGGTTATTGGTTAAAAATAATTGTGCAGTCAGACACAAAGTCCAGCAGCAAAATTATGAGGATTGCATACCTCTCCCGCTCTCCGGAAAATAAAAGTAGTGTGCTAAAAATCGCAATTCCTTGAATGCCAAAGAATTGCGATTTTGTGCGGCGGGTAAAAAAGTAGTACCCCGATGAGTCAAAAATCTACTACTTTCCTATTTGCTTCACCCTTTCCTCAAAGGTGTCGCGGTCTCCGAGGGCATTGTTTTTGACCGATACCTTGTAGTTGTAGATGGTGCTGACGGAGTAGTCCAGCATGGCGGCGATCTTTTTGCTGTCGTCCACGCCCAGCCGGATCAGCGCAAAGATGCGGAGTTCCGTGTTCAGGCGTCCCTTGGGCGGAGAAAGGCGGGCCTGCGGCAACAGAAGGTCGTTGAAGGTTTCCACGAAAGAGGGATACATTCCCAGGAAGGTCTGGTCAAAGGTTTCGTAGAATTGGTCACGGGCTTTTTCGCTCCGGCTGCCGATGGAGAGTTCCTTCAGGAGTTCATCGGCCTTTCCCTGCTTGATCAGGTTGCGGTACCGGTTGTCCTCGTTGCGGAAGAGCGCAATCTGGTTGGCGAGGGTTTGCAGGAATTCCAGGATATATTCTTCCTTCACCTGGTCGGCCTTCGAAATCTGAAGGTTCAACTGCCCGAGGGTGGCGTTGGCGGCCGCCAGATCGGCATTGGCCTGTTCCAGTTCCCGATGCAGGTGGGACAGTTTGAGCGAACGGCTCACCAGGAACCAGGTGATGAAAAACAGCGCCGCGACCATGATGGCCAGCAGAATCAGGAAAATCTTGTTCAGCTGCTGCCGCTGGTCCTGTTTGGCCATATAAGCCTCCTCCGCATCCATCAGGAAACGCGAAATCTGCCAGGGACGGAGTTTGGCATTGTAGAAAACCGCATCCTCCTGGGCAATCTGGAGATAATGGAAGGAGTGTTCCACATCGACGGGAAGCACATGCATGGCCACGACGGTAAGGGAGGCATAGTCTTTCACGGCATTCATGATGTCGCACTCCGCCGACTTCACCAGCCACAGGAGCTGGTCTGCGTGCAGGCCCCGGTTCTCGCAGTTTTCGGCCAGGTAATAGGCGTGGATGGCATAGTTCCTGTCTTCCGGCTTCATCGAAGCGAGCAGCACCCGGCTGACGCTGTCGGCGCGATCCAGCCGGTCCTCGGCGACCAGTTTGTCCCGCAGCAGAACGCGCCACGCCTCCGAATTCCGGGGAAGGATGCCCAGCAGGCGCTCCCGGTACGGGGCTTCGGGCGGAATGGAAAGACGCTCCACCATGCCGGAGTTGCCGCTGAGGTCGTGGCTGAAGTCATAAAGCACCTGCAGGTATTCCGTTTGCAGCGAGGGGGAAAGCCGGTTGCTGTCCAACTGTTCATACAGAATCTGGTGGGCCTCCATGTAATTGCCCGACTTGGCGTACAGGTGCCCCAGTTTGAGGATGGCCGCCTGTGCCCGTTCCGTGTCCGCCCCGGCCAGTTCGATGCAGTGCTTCAGGTAGGCCTGGGTGGAATCGAAACTGAAAGCGAAGTACTCGTCGGCAATCCTCATTTCCAGGTCGTAGCGGCGTTCGGGGTCGCGCAGGTCACCGGCCAGGCGGGTAAGCACCTCCATCTGGTCCTTTTTCCGCACCACATACATCTCCCGCGCCTTGATGTACCCGTCCAGTTCGGTAAGCAGTTCGCGGGTGCGGCGGTCCGGACGGCTGTGTTGTTCACAGCCGCAGAGCAGCAGCGCCGCCAGAAGGGACAATATGGGCAGGACCGGGCGTTTCATGTTTTACAGGCTTCTGATCGCTTTTTCGATTTCTTCCCCGCGCCCTGCGGGAATCACCGGAGAAAGGAACGACAGCATCTGAAGGGTCCGGGCTTCGGCCTCCGGGATGCCGCGCGAACGCATGTAGAAGAGTTCGTCGGGATTCAACTGGCCCACCGTGGCGCCGTGGGAGCATTTTACGTCGTCGGCATAGATTTCCAGTTGGGGCCGGGTCTCCACTTTGGCCTCTTCGGTGAGGACGATGTTGTGGTTTTCCTGGTAGGCTTCCGTCTGCTGGGCCTCCGGGGCCACGACGATGGTGCCGTCAAAATGCACCTGGGCGCTGCCGCCGGCGATGCCGTTGATTTTCTGGGTGCTGTGGCAACCCGGGGCGCAGTGATGCATGCAAATGCGGAAATTCACCTTTTCGTCGGCCTTGCACAGGTACAGGGCCTTGATGTGCGCCTGCGCGCCCTCGCCCACGAGATCGACGGAGAGGTCGATATCGCGGCTCTCACCGGGCAGCACCACGAATTCCAGGTTCAGGACCTCGCCGGAGAGCACCTGATACTGTCCGCGGGGCGGAGCGATATACTTGCCGTGTCCCATGGGCTAAAATTGGTCAAATCCCTGTGACTCAATCATATCGACCAGTTCACGGCCGCCGGTTTTCACAATGCGGCCCGCCTTGAGCACATGCACCACATCCGGCTGCACATACTCCAGGAGTTTGTGATAGTGGGTGATGATAATGGCGCTTTTTTCCGGAGAGCGGAGGGTGTTCACGCCGTCGGCCACAATCTTGAGGGCGTCCACGTCCAGGCCGCTGTCGGTCTCGTCCAGGATGGAGAGCACCGGATCCAGCAGGGCCATCTGGAAAATCTCGTTGCGCTTTTTCTCGCCGCCGGAGAAGCCCACGTTCACTTCGCGCCTGGCGAATTCGGGCTTCATCTGCACCAGGGCCATCTTTTCCTTCATGAGTTTCAGGAAATCGCCGGCCTTGAGTTCCGGAAGGCCCTTCGCCTTGCGTCCCGCGTTCACCGCCGCCTTCATGAAGGCCGTGATGGTAACGCCGGGAATCTCTATCGGATACTGAAAACTGAGGAAAAGGCCTGCCCAGGCACGTTCCTCAGGCGTTTTCGCCAGAAGGTCTTCTCCCCGGTACAGGATACTGCCTTCCGTGACTTCATAGTCCGGACGGCCGGTAAGGACGGCACTGAGCGTGCTCTTTCCCGCCCCGTTGGGTCCCATGACGGCATGCACCTCCCCGGGGCCGATCGTGAGGTCGATTCCCCTGAGGATTTCCTTGTCGCCGATTTTGGCGTGCAGGTTTTTGATTTCCAGTAATTTATCCATTCTTTTGATACAATTTCATCCAGGTGGCCAGCGACCACACGCCGTTGACCAGATACAGGGCGCACACAACGGACATGAGCACATTGCCCACGCTCAGGTGCAGGACGATCTGCGCCACGTTTACAATGAGCCACACCACCCAGCAGTCCCATTTCTTGAGGGCGCTCAGCAGTTGGGCCAGCAGAATGAGCACCGTAACGCAGGAGTCCAGATAGGGATGCGGATCGGCCGGGAAAAGGCTGTCCAGCGTCCAGCCCCACAGGCCGGCCACCACCAGCACGCCCACGAGCGAAAGAAGCCTCTCCGTCCAGGAGAGCATCGTCACCTTGAGGTTGCCGTGGTGCTCCGAAGAGTGTTCCCCCGGGCGCGGATGCGTCCAGCGGTAATGGCCGATGATGTTGATGGTGAGCGCAACCGGCTGGAGCAGCAGGCTGGCATACAGGTTCCGGCTCCAGAAAAGGAAAAACAGGGCGGCCGTGTACAGGTAGCCCGTCCAAAAGTTATACTTTGAGTTCCGGCCCGCCAGGAACACGGTCACCAGCCCCAGGACCGAACAGACCAGGTCCAGGAGAAGCACCGGGCGGCCGGCGAGCGAAAACACGACGATATCCATCCAGTCCATCATCCCACCGAACCTTCAAGAGAAACTTGCAGGAGTTTCTGCGCCTCGACGGCAAACTCCATGGGAAGACGGGACAGCACCTCGCGGGCATACCCGTTCACAATGAGGCCCACGGCATCTTCCGGGCCGATTCCCCGCTGGTTGCAATAGAACAGTTGGTCCTCGCTGATCTTGGAGGTGGTGGCCTCATGCTCCACCGTGGCCGAAGGGCACTGCGAATGGATGACGGGGAAGGTATGCGCTCCGCAGCGGGAGCCGATGAGCAGGCTGTCGCACTGCGAATAATTCCTGGCATTCAGGGCATTCCTGCCCATCCGCACCAGGCCGCGGTAACTGTTCTGGCTCACCCCGGCCGATATGCCTTTGGACACAATCCGGCTTTTGGTACCCTGCCCCAGATGAATCATCTTGGTGCCGGTGTCGGCCTGCTGATGATTGTTGGTAACGGCCACCGAGTAGAATTCCGACGAGGAAAAATCGCCTTTTAATATAGTGGAAGGGTATTTCCAGGTGATAGCGCTGCCGGTCTCCACCTGCGTCCAGCTCAGGTGCGCCCCGCTGCCTTTGCAGATGCCGCGCTTGGTCACCAGGTTCAGGATGCCGCCTTTGCCGTCCGCGTCGCCGGGGTACCAGTTCTGGACGGTGGAGTATTTGACATCGGCATCTTTTTCCACGACAATCTCTACCACGGCGGCGTGGAGCTGCTGCTCGTCGCGCATGGGGGCGGTGCAGCCTTCCATGTAACTCACGTACGAGCCCTCGTCGGCCACGATGAGCGTGCGCTCGAACTGGCCGGTGCCGCGGGCGTTGATGCGGAAATAACTGCTCAGTTCCATCGGGCAGCGGACACCTTTGGGAATATAGCAGAACGAGCCGTCGGAGAAGACGGCGGAATTCAGCGCGGCAAAGAAGTTGTCCGATGCGGGCACAACGCTGGCCAGGTACTGGCGGACCAGGTCCGGGTGCTCCTTTACGGCCTCGGAGAACGAGCAGAAGATGATGCCCTTCTCGGCCAGGGTTTTGCGGAAGGTGGTGGTGACGGAGACGGAGTCGAAAACGGCGTCCACGGCCACCACGCCGGCCAGCGCTTCCCGCTCCCGCAGGGGAATGCCCAACTTGTCGAAGGTTTCGGCCAGTTTGGGGTCGATCTCCTTGGGGCGGTCTTTGTCTTTCTTGGGTGCAGCGTAATAGATAATATCCTGAAAATCAATCTCCGGCATATCCAGGTGGGCCCAGTCCGGCTGCGGCATGGCCTGCCACTTGCGGAAAGCGTCCAGGCGGAATTCCAGCAGCCACGCCGGCTCCTCTTTCCGCCGGGAAATGAGCCGGATGATGTCCTCATTCAGTCCTTTGGGAATGAATTCCTGCTCCACATCCGTCACAAAGCCCTCCTTGTACTCGGCGCTGGTGAATTCCTGTATGATTTTGTTGCTCTCAGACATAGGATTGCAAAGATACACCTAAAGCGCCAAATCTACAAGCACGATGGCGGCCATGGCCTCCACGATGACGGGGGTGCGAAGGGCGAAACAGACGTCGTGACGCCCCGGAATGCCGGCCTTGGCAATGCTGGATGTGGGCTTGAACGCCACGCGGAACACCAGCGGATTGCCGTTGGTGATGCCGCCGTTCACCCCGCCGGCGTGGTTGGTCACAGGCGGCTGGGGCCGTTTGTGGCGGCCGCAGCAGTGATGGCCCTCGCCTTCGCCGTGGTGGCAGCATTCGTGAGATTCTTCGCTCCGCTCAGAATGACAGGAGGACTGCTCAGAATGACAGTGACACTCATGTCCTTCTTCGTGCTCTCCGTGGCACTGGCATTCGTGCCCCTCCTCGTGCTCTCCGTGGCAACACTTGTGCTCCGGGAAAGCGTCGTTGTGCTGCGAGCCGAACATCGCGGCCGCGGCAAAACCGTCGCCGAATTCGATGCCCCGCACGCCCGGAATGGCGAAAATCGCATGGGAAACCAGGGACTCCACGCTGTTCCAGAAGGGTTCTCCCAGGCCGATGGGAATGTTCTCCACGGTGCATTCCACCACACCGCCCAGCGAGTCGCCTTCGGCCTGCGCCGCCTCCAGCGCGCCCTTCCAGGCCGATGAATCCTTGATTCCCCCCACCTCCGTGAGGACGGCATGGAACTGCGCGAAATACATCATTTTCTTGGCCACGACGCCGACCGCCACAATACCCAGGGTGAGCCTTCCGCTGAAATGGCCGCCGCCGCGGGGGTCGTTGAAGCCGCCGTACTTGAGGTTGGCGGTGAAGTCGGCATGTCCCGGACGGGGATGCTTGCGGAACTGCTCATAGTCCTCGCTGCGGGTGTTCTCGTTGCGGAAAAGGAGGGTGAGCGGCGCCCCTGTGGTGTGCCCGTCATAAACGCCCGACACAATTTCCGGAAGGTCGGACTCGATGCGGGGCGTGGTGCCGGGGGCTCCGGCCTTGCGGCGGGCCAGGTCTTCTGCAAAATCCGCTTCCCGGAGCGGAATGCCGGGCAGGACGCCGTCAAGGGTTACGCCGATATACGGGCCGTGGGACTCGCCAAAAATACTGACTCTGAATTTATTGCCAAAAGTGTTCATAGTTTGTCAAACATTTCGTTGAAAGCGGGAAAGGACTTGGATACGCAGGCCGTGTCGTCGATGACGACGGGGGAATCGGCCCCGAGGGAGGCCACTTTGAGGGCCATGACCATGCGGTGGTCGCCGTAAGACGGATATTCGCCGCCTCGGAGAAGCCGGCCGGTTGCCAGGCGCCGGGTAAGCCCCATGCCCGTAATGGTCATTTCGTCTTCCTCAATGGTCACGGGGACCCCCATCTTGGAGAGCATCGCCTCGATGGCGGCCGCCCGGTCGGTTTCCTTGTGGCGCAGGCGCTCCACGCCCAGGATATGGCTTTCGCCGGGGCAGAAGGCCGCCAGGACCGCCACCATGGGAAAAAGGTCCGGACAGTTGTTGAGGTCGGTATGGAAAGGGCTCAGCGGAGCGCGTTTCACGTGGATGGGGCCGTCGGGACCGTCCAGTTGGGACATGCTGGCCCCGGCCTCCATGAGGATGTCCATGACGGAGATGTCGGCCTGGAGGGAACGGGTGTCCAGGCCCGTCACTTCCACATCGCCGAAGATGGCGCCGGCCACCAGGAAAGGAGCGGCGCCGGACCAGTCGGCCTCGATGGCAAAATCGGCCGCCTGATAGCGCTGGCTGCCCTTTATGCGGAAATTCACCCCGGTACAGAGACTCCAGTCCTGGGTTTCCAGGAAATCATCCCCGCCTTCCATTTCCGAGCCCATCCGGATGCCGAACTTCTTGAGCACGTCCACCGTAATGAAAAGGTAGGGGATGCTCCGGGGCTCGTGCACATAGAGGACCGATTTGTCGCCGGCCATCGGAAGGGCCGACAAAAGGCCGGAAAGAAGTTGCGAGCCGCCCTTGCCGGACACATCGGCCCGGCCGGGGATGAGCGGTCCGGCCACTTTGAGGGGCAGGTAGCAGTCGTTTTTCCGGGGGCCGGTCTGTTCCTCCGGGTACAGCCGCACGCCGTAGGCGGCCATGATGTCATGGGCGTCGGTCAGGGGACGGTTCAGAAGGGTTTTCTCCCCGCTTACCCGGACCGGTTCACCGGACAGGACCGAGAGGATCGGAATCATGAGCCGGGTGAGAAAACCGGACTCGCCGGTATGGATCTCTTTTATCGGAAGGCAGCCCGCTTTGGCGCCGATTCCCCGGATGCACAGCACCGGGCCTTCCACTTTCACATCGGCCCCGAGGGCCCGGGCAACCGCCAGGGCACTTTCGTTGTCTCCGCAGGGAGAGTAGCCGGAAAGGCGGGACGTGCCCTCCGCGAGGGCGGCGGTAATGATGGCCCGCTGCGCAAAACTCTTGGACGAAGGCATGGGGAGGTTCCGGGCCTCGATGAAACGGAACCCGCCGTACACGGCTTCCCGCATGGCCCGGGTGGTCCACTGACCGGGAGCGGTGGCCTCCTCTTCCGAGAGGCAGGCGTACGTAAACGGGGCTCCCTGCCGAAGCGCCTCCAGGCGGGACGGCCTTCCCTCCTGCCCCATGCAAAAGGCCACGAGGCTGCCGGAACCGGCTTCCTGATACAGGGCCTTGATGGTTTCGTTATCGGCCTCCGAAGTGGCTGTGGTGACGATTTTCACCACTTCGCCCCCGAACTGGCGGGCGCGGTCCACGAGGGAGCGGAGCACCGGAAGGGCCGGGGTGTTTTCAAAGTTATGGTAGGAACGGATGAGCACGGTCCCCCACTCGCGGCAGGCTTCGCGGATGCGCCGGCCCACGGCGGCGGGAGCCTCCATCTCCAGATCGACATACTTGGCGCCGGCCTTGATGGCCAGTTCCAGGATTTGCGGCGCCTGCGGCTCTTCGGCCAGGCGGCAGGTGGCGATGAGGGGCACGTCGGACTCTGAAAACAACTGCTCGATTTCTTCGTCTTCCAGGGCGCAGCGGTCCAGGCGGATTTCCGCCATCTCCAGTTCCGGCAGCAGGTCCAGGATTTCCTGCAGTTCCTTATTTTGTATGGAGGTAACAATCATAGGGTAATTCTTGCAAAACAACGTCTCCGGGGGCGCGCAGGAGCACAAATTTCACCTTGCCGCCCGCAGCCGCCTTCTTGTCCTTGCGCAGGGCCTCCAGCAAATCCTCTGCCGGATAAGGGCTGTCCGTCGGCAGGCCCGCCTGGGCGAAATCGGCCCTCAACCGGGCCGAGAGGCCATTTTGCGCCACGCCCAGCCGCTCTGACAACCCGGCCGCGAGGATGATGCCCATGGCAACGGCCTCGCCGTGGGAGATGTCGTCCCCGTGCAGGCGCGCCTCATGCTCGATGGCGTGTCCGAAGGTGTGGCCCAGGTTCAGTTTGGCCCGCCCGCCGTGCTCTTCCGGGTCCGCGGCCACGATATCGGCCTTGATTTCGGCCGCCCTTCGTATCGCATCCATGAAACCCGTCGCGTCCAAAAATTGGGCGTTTTTCATGGACGTAATGACCTGATGATAGGCCGACCCGTCGCCGATCAGGAAGGTTTTGAGCATTTCGGCCAGGCCGCCGCGCCATTCCCGGGCGGGCAGCGTGCGCAGGAACGAGGCTTCCAGCACCGTGAATTCCGGCATCCGGAAGGCCCCCAGCATGTTTTTGTAGCCGTCCAGGTTTACGCCCGTTTTCCCGCCGATGGCGGCATCCACCTGCGCAAGAAGGGTGGTGGGAAAATTGGCATAGCGGATGCCCCTTTTGTAGATGGCGGCCGCAAAGCCCACGAGGTCCGTGGTGATGCCGCCGCCGACGGCCAGAAGGAGGGCGCCGCGGGTGGCATCGGCCTGCAGAAGCCAGCGCTCCAGCGACTGCACCGTCTCCAGGGTCTTGCCCTCTTCCGAGGTTTCGATGGCCAGCGAGCCGCACACCGGAAGGCGCTCCATGAGCGAAGAGGCCACCCAGGCGGCATTGCGGTCATACACGAGATAACACTCCGGCTCCGCCTGCAGGCGGGCCAGGGCGTCGGAAAGGGATATGAGCACAGGAGCGGTCATGGCTGTTCGGACTACAAAGATAGTGTTTATTCGTATTCCAATACAACTTTGATCAGTTTGTATTGGCTGGTCATGCCGGTGTGGCTGCGTTCATGCGATTCGCTGCGGGTGCAGTAGGCGAGGTAGCGCTCTCCGCCGATGATGACAAAGCCCGGGGAGGCTAAATACCAACTTTCGTCGGCCTCGACCCAGCGGTTCAGGTCACAGGGAAATTCCCGTACAAAGGGACCGTCGGCCAGATAACAGCGGAACCGGCAGGCATCGGTGGTTCCTCCGTGCGTGTTGTAGTAGGTGGGGAACAGCAGGTCGTATCGGCTGTCCACCTTGCAGGCGGCGCTGTTGTACAGGAAGTCTCCCGCAAGCACTTCGGTTTCGCCGGCCGGCTCGCCGTCCAGCGTCAGGCTCGTAAGCGTGACCCGGCGGTTCTTGTAATGCTCCTGCGTAACGCGGGAATAGAGTTTCATCTGATGGCCGCGCGGTACCAGGATATTCTGGGTGTCGTGTTTGAAATCATAGAGTTGCCGACGCTCGCCAAAGGAAACACCGTCCTTCGACTTCCACAGGAACATGCAGTGTTTTCCGTTTTCCAACTGATTGCCCACCAGGCGGTAAGGCCACTGCCTGTCTTCGGTCAGGCACACCGACTGCTCAATCAACGCATCCATGATCTTGCCTTTCAGCGTATAGTGGAAGCCATCGGCCGATTCGGCCAGATACAGGTTTTGCTGCCACTCGTTCTCGGCGATTCCATTCTCCTCATTCCCGCTGAAGTACATTCGGTACGTCCCGTCCGGGGTTTGGAGGATGTTGAAATAGTTGATGAGTTCCATCCCGAAATCGGCATTGCAGGCAATTTCGACGGGCGGCTCGGGAAAACGGACGCCGACAAGTTGTTTGCCGCCGCACGCACAAAGCATCACGGCCAGCAGGGAAAAAAGGACAAAACGTTTCATATTGACAAAGATAACGGAAAAATTTGGCAGTTCCCCGAAATTGCTCTAACTTTGCAACTCCAATCCCCCTGCCCGGATGGCGGAATTGGTAGACGCGCTGGACTCAAAATCCTGTGATAGCAATATCGTGCGGGTTCGATTCCCGCTCTGGGCACTATAAAACCGCTTTGTGGATATCTGCAAGGCGGTTTTATATTACAAGTGGGACAAATAGTGGGACTATTATAGCACGATTTCCTATTTCATTCTCACTATTTTCCTATTATGTGTATCCAAGAAAAAGGCCCAGATTGCGATATTTCCTTGTCCTGATTTGCCCGTTTTCCTGCCTTCTGGCGCCTTCTGGCCCAGAGATGAGAAATCTATTTCCCGTGTGATTTAAGTCGCTCTAACGGACAGGAAACGCCTCGTATGCCCCGATTACGCCCCCACCCCCGGCCCCCTGAACGCCCTCCCCTGGGGATACCCTGGCCACCCCGTCAAATAGCGAAGAACAATTGTGTGAAAACATTTTTACCCAATTTTTCGCTTCAAAAAAGGGCTACCTACCACTTCCTTTGTTCTTTTCAATACCAAGGACTATTTATTAGAAAAGAAATAGCAATGGAGAAATACCTACGAGAAAGAAAGAAGATGCCGGAAGAGCAGCGCCGGAAAATCAGTGAAGCCCTAAAAGGGAGGAAGAAGGATGCGCAGACCAGGAAAGCAATATCCAGAGGGCTCAAACGCTATTGGAGCAATGTCGTGTGGGAGGACGGCGAACGATGATTGTCAAGCTGAACCACCAGGAACTGAAACAGATGATTACGGAGGTAGTAAAGAGGGTTGAGGAGAGAATAAGCCCCACAGAGGTCTTTGCAGGGCTTATCTGGCATTATTGCATCAACGCCCAGGACCACTTTTACAAAGGGGAATACTATGACCTTCCCGTCAGCTTCCAGTACGATAACGATGGGGTCAATGTCTTGGATGTCAATTACCTGAAACAGAGAAGCACTTGGACCCTCATTTCCACCGACTATAAGCACATATTGCGTATCGCCCCTCTGGTTTTGAAGTGGATGGACGATACCTATTATACCTATGTTGCCTCCAAGCAGCAAATGAGCGCACCAGGGAAGCCAGGAAGAAGGAGGAGAGGAAGGAAAATACGCCGTACAAGACAACGCCCCAGGAAGAGTGCGATAGCCCAATCACCTTCCATCCTCACCACGCCGTTATCCCAGCCGCAATCCTACCCGCGACAAAGGCCCCAAGACCCAGGAGAGGCAGAAGGAACAGGGGCGCAAACCGACAGCAAACAGCCAAGTCCGTGCTGAATATGAAGGTCAAGAGCAGGCCACCTCAAACGGATAAAAACGATAGTCATAAGTTGCTGAAAATCAGCGGGAAAAATAATTGCGATTTTCTCGCTGATTTTTGTTTATTTTTGGTTTTTCGGCATATTGTTTGTATTCTTATAGTAGAAGAAATGAAGGTCCCAAGGCGGACTTTTGACCGGTGGCATTTATGGCAAACTTGGCTAATCGGGATAGAAATACAGGACTAAACATCTGGGGTCGCAAATAGTCCCCTCTTGTTCAAAAGCCATACAATCAGTGTGGCTCTTTCCGTTTCAAAGAGCGACAGACATACTTCAAGGCAAGTAGTACGAATGCAAGCGTATTATAGGCCTGTTGGACACCAAGGCAAGTTGCATATTGCCTTGCAAGGGCGGATTGCGCACCGCTTCTTGGGATTACTATGACTATGAGGTCATTTCCCGGAGTACCTCATCAAAACCTCTGGGGGCCAAGCACTCTTTTGAAATGAAGAAAAAGGTACTCCACAAGCAGCAAGGGCTTTCTCCGTTGCAGGTTTCTGGTCTCAATGAATTGAGCGATATCTACATAAAATGGTGTTATACCAATATCGCGAATGAGAAATATCCAGGCATAAAGAGCAATAATGGAGAAGAACTCCTAAACAATCTCAAAAGGTATGGTCTATCTCATAAGCGTTTTTTCCAAAGCCTTGAAAAGAGGATTATACGGGAGTTTAGCAATGTGGAAGATGCTCATTTTGAGTATGAAGACTTTCTTTCAACAGGCGTCTATATTCTCTACCTAACATATGCAGGAGAGAAATCAAAGGGTACAGAGGATAAGAAAGCGGAACACAAACGGACAACAAAGCTTTCAAGGAACACCTGTCCTGCCTTGTTCAACGAATATGAATTGGGAGAGAAGTTCAAACGCAAAGAAATCTCCACAATGGACATTCTTCACATACAATTTGAGGAAGTCCCCAATTCAGCAGAGGTCATTGCCGGGCTATCATCAAGCTATTGCCGTTCAACGGGCCTCACTGAACTAAATGAGCAGGAACGTCTGGAAGCCTTCGTTGGATATCAAGGCCGAGCATTTTCCAAACTCTATAACAAATGGCAAGTATATTCAGTCTCCTCGTCCTTCACAGATTGTATGGAAGACGATGATATACACGAGAGCATAGAGTGGGACACATTGTATGACCTGGTTGGAGAGTGTTCCGGCATCTTGGCTTTTCCCGAGGGGATAATGGAATATGTTATCACGAAGGAAGGCGATTATATGAGGTTCATCTACAACGACTACAAGAGAGGGCGGATTATGTATAGCTTTGAGAGTAGCTTTTTCCATTCTCTTCCTGATGACGAATACAAGGAGTTCTTTATCAAGGCGCTCAAAGTGCTGATAATGAAAAGATATGGAAAAGTAGAGACCTATACGATTGAAGGTAGGGAGCAGCGAAGGGTCGGGAACAACTATGTGGTAAATAAGGCGCCATTCCCTATTCATAGGCTTGACGGCTCTTGGTTCAAAACAATTATCCGCACAAATGGCTTCGGCGTGAAAGGACATTGGCGGCTACAAGCTTGCGGGAAAGGCTGGAAGGAACGTAAGCTCATCTATATTTCAGGCTTCCAGAAACACGGCTATGTCAGGAGAGCCCCAGCATTGGCTGCCAGGGCTGTCGCATAGGTTCTTGCCTTACGATAGTGGGAATAAGGGATGCTTGACCGGCATCCCTTATTCTTTTTCCAGCGTCTTTACCAGTTTCACCAGCTCTTCCTTGCTACTCACGATAACCGGGTCCCCATCAACGAAGATGCAGCCGTGAATATCCTGCTTTCCCCTCGGCTGGACAAAGAGTTCGCTGACATCTACTCCCAGGACATTGGCGACTTCTGTCAAGCGGCTCAATGTAGGGTTTCCGTTTAAGGACTGGGATAAGGTTATCGGGTTTATCCCTAATTTCTCTGCGATTTGTGCCATCGTCATTCCCTTGGACTTGGCGACATCCTTGATTTTTAGCGGCATAATTTCTCCATTTTCGGCAAAGATAGTCATTTTAGGGGCAAACCCATAAGAAAAATCAAAAAAGTTGCGAAAAATTATGAATAAAACCTTAAAAATATTTTGCAGATTAAGAATAAATGCTTAACTTTGCTCTTGGAATTAAGGATAAACCCTTATTGATTTAGATTGTTTCACTCATAACGCTTTTTGGATATGACTACCATCATCACCACCGCTACCAACAACGCTCTCGTTGCTCGCCACATCTCCGCCATCTCTGCAAAGACCGGCTCCGTCCTTATGGGAACCAGCAAGGCCCTCTTGATTGAAGAGGCCAAACGCCAGATGCGCACCACCTCCGGCTGCCACTTCATCTACCAGAAGGCCAACGGCGAAGTCCGTGAGGCTTTCGGCACTCTCAACGCTGCTATCTGCGGCAAGCACATCAACGGCAGGGGCATCAGTCCGGAGAACTGGGGCTGCACTCCGTACTGGGATATGGAGAAGGGCGGATTTAGGTCCTTCCGCTGGGAAAACCTGGTCGCAGTTATCTAATGTTTAACCGGGGGGCTGCTCTGGTGGCCCCCATAATCTCTTCTCGCTATGGAAATGGCAAAATACATCCTCGCAATCCTTCGCTCCCAGATGATGATTGTCTTCTCCTGGGGCTTCCACTCCGCTATGGCTATTGAGAACGGACTGGCTTTCCGGGTCCAGGGATACAAGCACCAGGGAAGAGTTGAAGTCATTTACGATGAAGGATACGACCTCTTCCGTGTCCGTCTGCTCAACCCCGATGGCAGCGTCAAGCAAGAGCAGGATGGCATATACCTGGACGGGCTTGTGAGCGCGATTGACGGAATGGTGGAGAGGACCGAGGACTATTCCGCCAGGGTGCGCAATCAGTACGGCCTATGAAACCGACAATTCAAATCCTCCGCGCTTTACGAAAGTTGGGCTTTGAAGGAGAAACCTTGAAGAGCCACTACATCTATTTCTCCGCCATTGACCCTCTCTATGCATCCGTCTTCTTATCCGCGATGCTCCAAGCCAAAGAGAAAAGCCAGAGACTGGTAAGGACAAGGAGACGGAGACGAGTGTAAGACTAATCGCAGAGTTATTACAAGTAAAGTATTGAATTATAGAGAATTAAGAAAATATCTTCAAAAGTCATACGATTTATGAGCAAAAAAGGCAGTTATACGACCGCAGAACCCCTTGAATGGCACGAGGCGATTTCCTTTATGAACCGGCTTTATGAAGACGGGAACTTCACCATTTCGCTCCTGGTCGGGTGCGGTATCTACTTCGGGCTCCGCATCAGTGATATTCTTCTCCTGACCTGGGACCACCTTCTCTCCGCTGATACCTTCATTCTCTTTGAGAAGAAGACGGGAAAGAGACGGATAATCAAAATCAACCCTTCTTTCAAACGGCACATAAAAAAGTGCTATGAGAAGATGAGGCCCAAGCGCACGGAAGACCTGGTATTCATCTCCAAGTGGAAGAAACCCTACACCGCCAATAGGCTGAATGTAATGTTCAAGAGTTACAAGTACAAGTATCGGTTGAGCATCACCCACTTCTCCACGCACTCCCTTCGCAAAACCTTCGCCACCAGGATTTACAAGATGGCCGGAGACAAGAGTGAAGACGCCCTCGTTCGTTTAAGTGAGTTGCTTGGCCATTCCAGTCCGGCTATTACCCGGCGCTATATCGGGCTCACGCAGCAAGTGATGATGGACACCTACGATATGCTCTAACGAAAGAGATAGGCGATAAACCTGTCTCTCGGTTGTTGGTTATCGTTTAGCGTCTTGCAAACATATCATCTGCGTATGCCAGGAACATTATGATTAAAAATGGAAGACCAAGGATTATTGCAATAATATCCAGCACCTTCTCACGAAACGTAGGAAACACAATAAGACAAACCACAAAAGAAATCAAGGCAACTGCTATAAAAATTAGTAAGCAAAGTCGCCATCCTTTTGTCCATTTATTACGTTTTTGCTGCTCCATATCTACCTTGCAAGTAAAACTATGCCCTCAATCTTACCGATGTGGGGATGATGATGTTATGAAGGTTATTCACGTAGTCCCGGACGGAAACGAGGTTCTGGCCGAAAATGGCGTACCAGTCATATTCACTGAACGGGGACACATTCACCAAGGTTCCGGCAGTGATATCGCCGTTTTCGCAGACGTAAGTGATGATAGTCTTCAAATATTCTTCCTGCATCGTGTTCAGGCTTGCCCCTGATAGGAACTTGCTGAAACGCTCCACAGCCACAACCCTATCCACTCCAATCTGTGCCCGGATGAAAGCTCCCACGCTATCTCCGCAAATCATATTGCCTTTCTCCACGTACCGCTGGTATTCCTCCTTGGTTCCCAGCTCTTCCCAGAGTATCCGTTCCAGCTCATCAATGTCCTTGTCTTCCAGCTTCTCCATCTGGAAGATTTTGGTCAGCACGGGAAGGTCTCTGTTCTTGGCGAGATAGTCAATCACTCTCTGCTTGTAGGTCATCGTAGGGGCAACTCCCTGGGACATTCCTCCATTGACCACGGCATCCTCAATGTTGATGGTGAAAGTCCGGTTCTCGGTTCCCAGAATGAACTGGACAAGCTCACGGATTTCCTTGCGTACCCATTCCAGCTTGCTCAATGTGGCGGTATCCCAGAACGTGTGGTCCGCAATCTCGTTGATGATGGCCATCTTCGCTGCGACCTGGGGGATGGATGCCCTTTCTTGGAGCTTCTGCGCCGTGTTCTCCACGTATATCTTGCTCTTCTCCGCCGACACTTCGCTATCCACGAGGGAAAGCTGGATGTTGAGCAGCAGCACGTCAAACTTTTTCGCTGCCTCATTCTCAAATCCTGGCACGAGAAGCGGAGCTACCTGCTCTTTGAGCTCAATGACATCCACGCTGGACACGTACTCCCAGCTCTCCTTCTTGCGGAACTTATCCACAGATGCCCAGCGCTGCCTTACGGAGATGTTCGCATCGCTCAAACCGGCAATCTGGTTCCGGAGGATTTCTTTCAGCTCATCGTGGAGGCCCTTCGCAAACGTGTCGCTCTGGTACTGGGCGTGTTGAAGCGTAGCAGCGAGGTCCAGACGGAGACCAAAGAGCCTTTCCGTCAGGGACATCACTGGCAACGGCTCCTTTCCCTTCGGGTTTTTGCCAAAGAACTCAAAATTGCCGCACCAGTCAAAGATGTAGAACTCCTTCTTGTCGTCCTCAATGTCAAAGATGTTCGGGGAAAGCCTCGTACCACGGCCAATCATCTGGTTGAACTTGATGTAGCTATGAACCGGCTTGAAGAACACGAGATTGAGGATATCCGGCACGTCAATACCGGTGTCCAGCATATCCACGGAAACGGCAATCTGTGGTAGTTTCCCTCTCACCTCAAAGGAATTGATGAGGCTCTGGGCATAATTGACGTAATTGTCTATGAGGACGCAGAAGTCATCACCCAAGCCAGGATACAGAAGGTGGAAACGCTGCACGATGAGGTCTGCGTGCTGATGGTTGTAGGCAAAGATGATGGTCTTGCCGATTGTATCTCCACTATTCACCCGGAGGCCGTTGGTCATCAAGTCAGCGAGAACTTTGTCAATGGTATCGGTGTTAAAGATGTACTTGAAGATTTCCTTGCTCTGGATGTCCCGGTGATACTTCTGCTCCGGGTCCCCTCCATCGTAGATATCCTTCTTGGCCTTCTCGTACTGCCAAATACCCTCCATCTGCTCCTTCTCTTCGTCCGTGAGGTCATTGTACCGGATGCCGTTCTTCAAGATGTCCGTAGTCCTGGACAAGACGTTGTAGGGAACCAGGTATCCGTCATCCACCGCCTCTTGGAGCTCGTAGGCGAAATTGGGCACTCCACTCTCCATCTGGAAGGTATCGTAGGTGCTCCTATCCACTTCATCCCTTGGAGTAGCCGTAAGGCCCACAATCAGCGCATCAAAATAGTCCAAAATGGCCGAGTATTTCCCGAAGATGGACCTATGGACCTCATCCACCACCACGAGGTCAAACCTACCCACGGAGAACTGCTTGCTATCCGTGTCAATGTAGTTTATCATCGTCTGGTAGGTGGAGAACATCAGCCTTGCCTTCATATCCGGCTCTTTGTCCTCGCTCAATACGCAGGTAGTAGCGCTGGGAAGGAGCTTGACAAAGTTCTTGTGCGCCTGATTGACAAGAGCGGTGCGGTCTGCGAGGAACAGAATGTTCTTAACCCATCCGTTCCGCATCAGTACATCACACAGGGAAATGGAGACCCTGGTTTTGCCGGTTCCGGTAGCCATAACGAGCAATCCTCTCCGGTGAAGAGAGTTGAAGTGTTCGCAGATGGCACGGATGGCTCTCTTCTGGTATTCCCTATCGGTGATGTTATCATCAACCTTCAAGTCCGTAATGGGTTTCCGGCCCCTTCTCTGTATGAGGACGTTGAGGTCGTCTTCGGTATGGAAGCTGAAAATCTCTCGTGCCGGGTAGCCAAGCCCATCTATTACGAAGGTCCGGTATCCGTTGGTGTAGTAGATGACCGGCCTCACTCCGTACTTCTTTTCAAGGCAGTCAGCGTACAGGATGGCTTGCTGCTTGCCTACTTCCGGGTCCTTGGTCGTTCTCTTGGCTTCCACGACCGCAAGGGGCTTCCCATTCGCACCGAACAGGACGTAATCTGTATAGCCGGTTCCGGTATTGTTCGGCATTCCGGAAACCTCAATCTCAATTCCGGCCTTGCTGGGAACGATGGCCCCTTCTTTGTCCAGGACATCCCACCCAGCCTCGTTCAGCATCAGGTCAATGAAGAACTTACGTGTCTGCGCCTCGCTATAATCCGTTCCCAGGTCAATGGGTGCAGGATGCTTGACCGCATCGGCATCCACGTTCTCCACGAAAGCCGGTGCGGGAGCCGGGACTTCCGCAGGTGTGAGTACCGAATGCTCTGTCTTGTCCGGAATGAGGTCCCTATTGAACGGAGCGAGGGTGTTGAGGACTTTCAGTTTGAGTAGAACGCCTCCCACCAGGTTGTAGATGTTAAGGAGGGCAAAATACGCTTCACCGCCCTTTACATTTCCATCGTGTGCAGCCTTATTGCCTACCTTGCGGACATAGTGAGCCGCCATCATTAGCCGGTCATCGTCAATGAACTGGACAAACGGCTCGCTGGTCATCAGCTCGTAGAGGCTATCCCTATCGCTGATTTCTATGTGTTTCAAGGTGTAGATGGCCTTCACCAGCCACTCCAACGCCTTCCGGCAGTTGAGGGCACAGGTGTCATAGTCCGTCTTCTGCGTCTCTTCCGCAGCAGAGCAGAAGCGATACAGGTCCCGGAGGGCATCTATGTCTTGCAGGTAGTCAAAGTTGCGCATATAGTGTCCATTTAGTCTGCCGACAGGACGTACCGGAAATTGGATGCGTCCATTTTCAGCTTATCCTTCAAGCTTCTCTGTGGTTCTCCCATCATCGGCAAGAAGGAAATCATATTCGTTATCGCAGCCCGAATTGCATCAATGCTTGCCTTGCTCTTGACCCAGTTCTGCGGAATAAAGTCCTTTCCTTCGCCTTGTGCCTTGTCCTTTGCTGCGTTAAAGGCATTGTTCATACAAGTCGCTGCAAGAGCCACAAGCTGGTTCGCAAGGTTATTCTGCTCCACGACCTTTAACACGGCAGAAGGGAAGGGAACGTTGCTATTGCCATTGCATTTAGCAACGATGGATGAAATAGCGAACAAGAAATGATAAGGAGCGTACGCCTTCATCGTGAGGATTGTTTCGTCAATGGAAAGAGGATTGTCTTCGGTCCAGTTCTCCATAATCTTCTTCATAAAGAAGTTCAAGGCATATACGTCCTCCGGCTTATAATCAGGATTAAAGAGCTTTGTGAAGTACTTGCTGAATATGTTAGTCTCTCCGTATGAGATATTCGGCCTCTGGGAATACCACGCCATCAAGTACTTGCCAAAAGAAGACAGGTCTATGACATAATCCTTGTCCTTATCAGCCGGGACGATATCGCCTCGTTTGGTTGCAAAGAAGCCCTGTGGGTAGTGGTTCTCATAGGCTTTCTTCAATGATAGAACTCTCTTATCGTTGCTATGAAGGTCCCTTGCTTTGACAACACTCTGGCTATTTGTGTTGATACTAATAGCCTCGGCTCTGTCTTTCTGCTGGATTTCATAGAAGCGGAACAAGACATAAGCATCATTCTTCTTTTTGATGCTTTCGCTACAACTCAAAATGGTATTCAAAGATTGGCAACCATTCACCACACTCATCCCGTGAAGGACCAGGTCGCCATTTTCTTTCTCTTCTATCCGCTGGCAAATCGCAGTGATACCATTGTGGAAGAAGAAAAAGTCTCCGCTATTGTCTCCTGTGATGGTTTTCTTGATTTTCTTGTTGATGCTATTGTTGATGCCTAAACTCTGGCGGACATTCTTCTGGAAGAGCGAGCCATCCTTAATGCCATTGATTTTGATGCATTCCTTCAAAGATACGGCAGAAACCACGACCTTGGTAGAGTTGAGCTCCGTTATCAAGTACTTTCCTTCCTCCAAGTGAATGGTGTTATTGACCACTGGATTATCTTTGAGGACAGCTTGTTCATAGGCCATTTCAAGGCCGTCCCGGTCAATTATCTCTAAATCGGCAGTGAAGGGAGCCGTGTCATCCTCCTGTGCCAGTTTGGTCTGGAAAGCAGCAGCATCATTTTGAGCCTCATCTGTGAGATACGATGTAGTGATGAGCTCATAACAGATAGAATACCCATCCTCTTCCAGGGCGTTGGATAATTCGCACAACTTATGTTTCAAGTGCGGATTAGCATCTTCTTGCATTTTCTCAATGTCGTGCAGTTGAGAATGAACGGAAACCAATTCCCGGACCGGTTCGGCATTGATGCTATCACCTGTATAATACTTTCCCTGGACAACATATATCTTGGCATTATCGTTATCAACATAGATAGCGTCAATCTGCTTATCCTTGGCACCATCGGTAATGGCATCTTTCGTTTGAAGCTGGTCCAACAAATGTATATTCCGCATATACCAAGCGACAAACCGCTGCCCATCGTTGGGATAGTTTGTCTTGTAGTACGGCTGCTTGATGTCTTCCTTGATTTTTTCAACAATATTCATCTCTGTAAGTATTTTAGTTGAACCAGTAATCCATCCGGCTATTGAAGAGCGTTTCGGTTTCCTGTATTGATTTCTGTATCAGTTCTTTCTGTTTCTCTATGGCTTCTATTTTCTGGGCAAACTCGTCTTGGAGGTCAATTGGTGGAACTGCGATTTTTATTTTGTCTATCTTTTTTAAAGTAAGACGAGTGATTGCAGCACCGCCCATATCATCCCTGACAATCTTAAATGTAGATGGAAAGTTTAGATAGTCTCGCAAATATCTATTGTTCAATCTCTTATTTCCACGTAATAGTGCCACGCTGGACAACAGACTAAACTCTTCGTGGAGCGTATTTATCATCGCTATTCCCGTAGTGGCTCCATCCTTAATGAACAATACATCTCCATACACCGGCGAACAACGAGAATAAATCTCTTTATGAACATCCTTCGGCAGATAGGTTAGTCCTTTGAAGTCAAATCCATCTTTCTTTATATTTTTTGCTGTAATGTACTTATAATCACCGGTCTCATAACTTTTCGGGGAAAAATGAGTACCATCCGTGATAGTTTCACAGACTTCTCCCAGTTTCTTCACCTCCCATCCCTTCTCATTGGTGATAGGGTCCCCAAACATATCATAGAAGATAGATTGAGCCAGGTTGTCCTGTTCTTTCAGTTGTTGTTTCTTCTTCTCAATGATGCCGGTCAAACAATCCAGTTCGGCAACAATCTTCTCCTGCTCCTGGACTGGGGGAACGGGGACGGATGCTTCTTTCAACAACTTGAAATGCCGAGAGTATCCAAGACTTGGAACCTTATACCAACGGAGGTAATAAGAAAGGAACTTCGCCGAAAGACCATCAACCGGGAGTAGGATTTTCACCCCGTCAGCACCAAGGACGAAGTCAAAATCCACATACTTAATAATGCGCGTGTGGTCGCCAAAAATAACAACAGGTCTGCTGTGATGGAAAACATCCGCTTCGTTATTCCAATAGCCGCTGATTAAACCTTCCTCTTGCGAAACAATGGGGAACGCTCCAACAGGAAGGTAATCACTACTTGGTACCTTCGTGGTGTATTTCACCTTTTGGATACTCTTTTCAAAAGGTATTATCTTCCAACCTTCTCTCATCGCCTACAAGAGCTTTGCACGGAACTCCGCAAGAGCCGCGCTGATTTCGGTTTCCAGGTTATCAATCCGGTCCAGGATGACTTCCGGTTTCTCGTACTCCACGACCTCTCTCTCCACTTCCTTGTATTTGTTCATTGAGAGGACATAGTCCTTCTCACGGATTTCCTCCACGGGAACCAGGAAGCTCTTGTCCTTCCTGGTTCGGGTCTCTTCTGCTGCAAGGTTGTTGAACCGGGCAACCACATCCGGTATATCGTTTTCCTGCACCTCTTGCCTTCTTTGGTCCAAGGAGAAACCATCAGCCTGCATCTCGTAGAACCACACCTTGTCAGTTCCACCGGCATTGGTCTTGGTGAAGATGAGGATGGCCGTGGAAACTCCGGAATAGGGCTGGAACACACCGGAAGGCATAGATATCACCGCCTGTAATCTTTGGTTGTCAATGAGCTCCTTCCGCAGAGCCTGGTGAGCGTTGGAATTGCCGAAGAGCACGCCATCCGGGACAATGCTCGCACACCGACCACCAAGCTGCAACATTCTCACGAACAGAGCCACGAACAAGAGCTCCGTCTTCTTGGTATTCGTGATGGTCAGCAGGCTCTTCGCCGTGTCTTCACTATCAATGCTCCCGGCAAACGGGGGATTTGCGAGGCACAACGTGTATCTGTCCTTGTCCGGATTGCTCGCTGAAAGGCTGTCCCGTCTGTCCAGGTCAGGCTCATCAACTCCGTGCAGCATCAAGTTCATCGCCCCGATACGCATCATTGTCGCATCAGTGTCAAAGCCGTGGAACATTCCCTTCTTGTAGTGGTCCGCATTCTCCTTTTTCAGCAGCTCGCTCTTGTAATGGTCCGTGATGTACTTGGCACTCTCCACGATGAAACCGGCACTTCCCATTGCTGGGTCGCAGATTTCGTCCTTCAAGGTCGGCTTCATCAGCTCCACCATCATCCGGATTATGTGGCGAGGGGTGCGGAACTGGCCGTTGTTCCCGGATGCAGCCATCTTTCCCAGGATATACTCATAGACATCGCCCATCGCATCCCGGTTGTTCATATCCAGCGCATCAATGCCATCCACGACCTTCACGAGCGTCCTGGGGTTCTGGATGAGGAAGACGGCATCCTGCATATACTTGGAGTAGGCTGAACTCTTCCCGGAATTGAGGTTCTTAATGAACACGAATACGTCATTGCGTATCGTAGCCATCATCGCCTGTGGCTCATAGTTCTTGAAGACGTGCCAGCGCAAGCTCTCGTAAGGGACATCTGCGCCTGTTTCCGGATTGTGCCAGTTTCCTTCCTTGAACACGGGGTCGTCAATGGCAGCTCCAAGAAGAGCAGCATTGGCTTCCTTCTTCATCTGCACATCATCCAGCAGTTTCATAAAGAAGAGATAGGTCATTTGGGAGACCACAGACATAGGGTCAGGGATACCACCGGACCAGAAGGTATCCCATATCTGGTCAATGCGGTTTTTTACTTCACCGGTTATCATCGTGTATGTTGGGTTTCTTGCTAATCATACAAAGTTAGCAAAAAATGCGGATTGCAACGCTGTGAAAATGTATGACTTATGTTTGAAATCAACGAAAGTCTTACATCGGCGCTATCCCAGCTATCTTCAAAGTGTTGATATTCAGTGGCGATACACGGAAATCGTAATAGTTTCCACAGAAGTCGTACATCTCGTTGGAAATGATTATCTTTGCATTAGTATTATTCTCACTACTAGATGATGGAGAAGAAGAATAAAAAAGAAGACATAATAGCGTCTATCGTGCTAGTTGTTGTTCTCGGGGCATTCATCTTTGGGATAACAACGTGTGTTCGCTCTTGCAATGAGCCTGACCCTTTTGAAAACGATGAGTTTTACAATCAGTCTATTGGTCGTCAATTGCTGATGGAACAGAATGGAATGTATCGTGAGGCAGAGCGGGAAAAGGAGTTGAGACGTAGTTATATGACTAGAAGAACCAAGGAAATAGAGCAAGAGAAACAGCAAGCAAAGAGAGCCCAAAAAGAAGCAAGAAGAAAAAACAAGAAGTAATCTTCCGTTTTTTTTGGGGGGGGGATAGATTTCCGCCGCTTCTCATCGTTGAGGTGGCTTTTTTGTATTCTGGCGAGCGTGGGCGTGGCCGGGGCGGAACTCCACCATACTCCGCCACTCCAAGGCGTCAAACAATAAAGGGAAGTTGGAGTGTTGTCGCTGCGCTATGCAGATTATGTTTTTTCGTGTTCCTGGTAAAGACCTTGTCTCTCTACATAATCTTTGAGATATAGTACGATACCTTGTTTCGTAATGTCCCTATGGGCTTGGAACAAAATCTGTTGATGTAAAGCACTGATTTTTATTTCGTTATTTTCCAAAAATTGTTGAGGATTGTCTTTAAGTAGTTGTATATCAATCTTTTCTTTCCAACTCTCAACAAAATAATTTAGACAATCATCCAATAGCCGTTGTTTCTCTGTTTCAGTTTCGGTACTCGTAGAATATGAGTACCTTAGCTCTTCAACAGAAATATTTGGTAATGATGCCTTCGGCACAACCGGCGTAGCCACCTCTGGTAATTCTATGCCATCCTCCGGAATACTTGTCTCAATTCCCGAAGGGTCTTCTTCTATTATTTTATTATTTAATAAATTATCTATTGAATATGAAGTATTTGAAGTATCTGGTGAAGTTAGAGTATCTAATATAGTTGTCATTTTTTCACCAATGCTTTCACTTGATGCTTCACTTACTCTTTCACTCTCTCTATCACCAACCTTTTCACAATACGAAGGGGAGAAGTGGTCCTTGTAGGGTAGCGTCTTGATGTGAAGGTCTGGGTTGTTGCGGATGTCGTTGAAGGAATAGACTTCGTACTTGGTGAAGCTCTCAAAGTTGATGTGTATCCGGTTGCTGGTGTGCCCTTTCCCCTGGCCAACGCTGAACACATTGATGATGCCAGCACGATAGAGGGTATCCAGCACCACCTTCACCAAGTTCTGGGAAAGGTCGGTATCGTATTGTAGGTCCTGGTTTGACCGGAAGAACCATCCGTCCTGGTTTGAGTAAAGGTTGTGCAGGTCAATAAGGGCAAATAGCATCGCCTTGCAGTTCTTATCCAAGCAGTAGCACAGCTTGCTTGGTACGGCAGTGAATTGGTATGGTATCTTTGTTTCCACGCGTTGAAATATAAAGGCCCCGAGATGCTTTGGAGGGCGTGGAAACTCCGCTGCAAATCAGGGCCCGATATCTATTATTCTTCTACTTGTTTTCCACGCCAAGTTATTGATTGCCTTACATATAGAATATACGAAAAGTTTTTGGAACGGACCAACTCTTTTTGCACTTCAATAGATAAATAGTAGTAGATAGTGGAAAAAACTCGTTGGAAGAGACGAAAGAAGCCCTGGACTTCACAGCCGAGGGCTCCCCAAAATTGTATGGTTAAATATGAAAATTACTTCAACTATAAATAGTTAGCAAAAGTCATTACACTACCGCCGATTTGGTTTCCTCACTTATTTTTCGTATATTTCTATTAGGAGTTGAGTTTGTACTCCAAATCGTGAAACCTTAATAGAAATACAAATGGAAGTAAAACCGGTATTTACCTTCTTGAACGAGATTACCAAATGTGAATATCACTCAAACAATGGAGAACTGACGGATTTTTCGTATAACGGCATTACTATCAGCCAGGGGTACGAAACTTACCGGAAATTGTTAGTGGCATCGTACGAGAACTTCAAACTTTGCGTATTAGAGCTCTCATTAGAGAATATCGCATCCGTTGCATCCATCCTTGCTATTTTGGAACGAGAGAGGGAGCAAACCTTTTACGATATTCCTGACGATGATTATATTCGTGCGATGGAGAGAGATGTTGAAAAATCGCCTTCTTTGCGTTTCGCCATTCAAGAAGCTCGGTTCCTCAATGAGATGGTTGGAGTTCAGCGGTGGTTTTTCAATGAAGCCATCATTTTTACTAAAATGTTGATAGGTGGGAAAGTGGAACGAAAGAGCAATGTGAAATGTGAGGAGAAGGGTATGGCTTCGCGAGACCAAGAGACGGAGCTTTCCAGGAAGCTCAACGATTATGGAGAGTTCCTATCAGTCAAGAACTTAACCGAAATCTTCAATTGCGACCGCCGTACAATCACGAATTGGGAGGTAGAGGGGTATCTCCACAATGTTGCCGAAATCTCCCAAGAAACTAATTGCGCAGGACGGAGAAAACGGGGAAAGGAAAAGCGATACAGGAAAGATGCGGTTCTCCGGCAAGTCAAATTGCAGGAGAAGTACAACGCAATGTTGGCTCGCTAATCTTTTTCTGCGTAATGCTCTGCAATGTAGTCGGCGTTCTCATCCGCAGAGACCTTGATGTACTTCAAGAATGTGCTCTCCCTTTTGTGCCCGCTTATCTTCATTATCGCGATGGTGGGTATTCCGCGGAGGAACATATTTGTACAGGCACTTCTCCTCGCAGTATGGGTTGATACAAGTTCCCATTTCTCATACGGCTCATCTCGCTTATTCTTCCCAGAGGTAATAACCACCTGTGCATTGATGCCTGCGGCTAAACAAGCCATCTTGATATACTTGTTAAACTTTTGCTCGCTTATCTTGGGGAGATTGTAATCGTACTTGTCAAGTATGTCTTGGAAGTGTTTCCAAAGGATGGGGATTACAACACGGATACCTGTTTTTGCAGCACGAATGACCAGAACAGGGTTTCCCTTGGGCGAAGTGGAAAAATCCTTCTTCCTTATGGATTTGTAATCCTCCCATCGCAAGCCGGTATAACAACCGACGAGGAAGATATCCCGGTATTTCTCCAAAAAAGCATTGCTATCTGTGAATTGGTAATTGTAGAGCTTTTCCAGCTCGTCCTCCGTCAAATAGACATTATCAACCTCTTCTTCCGGTATAACGAACGACTTGAAGGCAAGATTGGAGTGTAATCCTTCTTCATAAGCACGGCGCATCAGCGCTTTTAGGTTCTTAATTCTCTCGCCTATTGAGTTTGGCATTTTCCCGCATTCAAGCATATAGCCAACATAGTCATCGTAAAACGCCCTGTTGATATCGTCAAATGTATATTTATGCTTCTTATCCTTCTCAAAAACATAGAAGGCATTGAGGCATTTTTGATAATTCATTATGGCAGTCTTCTTGTATAGCTTGCCGTTATGATTGACCTTTCCTTCTTTTGCTCTGGCAATAAAGTTTTCCCAATATGGAACCAGCAGATTACTCTTTGAAGGCTCTGGCGTTTCCGTGAAAGCCTCAATGTGTTTAACCTTATTGTAGATGTTCTCTTTTGTAAAAACGGCAGAAGAGATATTCGTGTGTTTAGCCTCGCATTCCTGGATTATCTGCTTAACTGCTACTTGGATTTCCTTGATTTGTGAGTTGATTTTTTGGAGGTACTCCTTTTCCGCTGCATTGCCCTTTACGATGCAGCGTTTTTTTTGTTGGTCCCAAGAAGAACACGGAACCTTAAAAGGTTTGCAAGTAGATAGGTCCTGCAAAGCGAACCGGACCCGCTTGTTGTTTCCCTTGTCTATCGTGTAGTTGATAAACACGCAAACCCGGCCGATAGTGTCTGTTGCGTTTTTTTTCTCTATGGAGAAAGTTGGCTCTATGCTTTTGCTCATAGCGCAAAGGTAATCATAAAGCCTCAAATATAGAATAGGTGGGACGAAATGTGGGATTATTTTCTTTCCTATATTTTCCTATACTCGTTTCCTATTCATTATATAATGTCGTTTATTTATATGTATATCAATATATTAAAGCAATATCACAGGAAAGAACCATTTGGTATATAGGAAAATATACTACTCCCGCTCTGGGCACAGAACCGGAATCTCCAGAAGAATTTGGAGGTTCCGGTTTTTTGTTGTAAACACTTGGTTTCCTGGAAGATGTGGCCAGAATCAGTGTTGACAATAAGGGTTCGATAAAAATTAAGTAACTTTGCATTCGCAAAGATTTATGTCCCTTCTTGATTTCATATTCTCGCGGCGCAACAAGTCGAAAGAGGCTTCCAAGAAACCGGAGCCGTCCAACGTCATGTCTAAAGCACCTACAGCAGAGTATGCTCAGTTGCTCCAGTTCACCCAGCGATTGAATTCACTACTCCTCGAGGACAGGTATCTGGCACGCAGTGACTACAAGCAGCTGATTGACGAATATACTGACATCAACACCTTCTTCCAGAACCAGAAGACCGCAACAACTCTCGGCCTGTACTGCGAGAAGTTCGCCATACCAGCAGCATCCGTCGAGGCTTTCCTGCGGAATTATGCTGACCTCTCAGACCTAAGAGAAGGCTCCACTGGCATCCAGCAGCACAATCATTCCTTCCTGCAGAGGCACCTGGAAACCGATAAGCACTATCTGGACACGGTTCTATCCAAAGTCGATCCCGCTATCTCCCTGGACGAGGAGCAACGAAAGGTGGTTCTCACGGACGAGGATTATATGCTGGTAGTGGCCGGTGCTGGAGCCGGAAAGACTACCACGGTGGCCGCCAAAGTGAAGTACCTGGTCGAGAAGAAGGGCGTCAAACCCGAGCAGATTCTTGTCATCTCCTTCACGAACAAGGCCGTTGGAGAACTTCAAGATAAGATTAACAAGGCACTGAAAATCAATTGCCCCGTCACCACATTCCATAAGACCGGCTATGCCATCCTCCGTAAGCAGGATGCCGATAAGAAGAATGTGGTGGACAGCGGCTATATGTTTGATGTCATCAATAACTACCTCAAGAACGATGTCCTCCGGGAGTCGGATATGGTGAATAAACTGATCCTCTTCTTCGGTAGTTATTTCGATGCTCCATACGAAGGAGATGACCTTAACGCCTTCTTCAACTACATCTCAAAGGCCGATTTCTCCACGATGCGTTCCAATATGAATGAGTACGTGGAGACCATTACCAATAAGCGTACAGGCAAATCCATCACCATCAATTACGAATCCCTCCGCTCTTCGCAGGAAGTGATGATTGCAAACTTCCTGTACTTACACAAGATTGACTATGAATATGAGCGGCCCTACCCTTACGGATTCCGCCATTCTCACAAGCCATATACCCCAGATTTTGTCATCAGGCAAGGAGATCGAACCATCTACATCGAGCATTTCGGCATCACCGAGGACGGTAAGAACAATCGCTACTCCAAAACGGAACTGAATCGATACAAGAAGGAAGTCAACGATAAGATTCTCTTCCATCGTGAACATGGCACCGAGTTGATATATACCTTCTCTGCCTACAATGACGGACGTCCGTTCCTTGAACATCTGGAAGACCAGTTGAAGGAGAAAGGCATTGTCCTGGACCGCCGCTCCGATATGGAGGTATATCAGAAGATTGTCTCCACGGAGGAGAACAAATACATCTTCAAACTCACTCGCCTCATTTGTGCCTTCATCCAGAACTTCAAGACCAACGGTTACGATACCGACAAGTTCCGTGAGATGCAGCGGATGACCGATAATGTCCGCACCAAACTCTTCCTGGACGTTTGCCACCAGAGTTATCTGGAGTACTCTAAGAAATTGAAGGAACGTGGAGCCGTGGACTTCGAGGATATGATAAACGACTCCGCCAAGATACTGCAGGAGCAGGTGGAAATCGGCGAGAAACTCGATTTTAAGTACGTTATCATCGACGAGTACCAGGACATATCCCGACAGCGTTTCGACCTTGCACGGGCGCTTTCTAACGTCTGTGACGCCAAGATTATAGCCGTGGGAGATGACTGGCAGTCCATCTATGCCTACGCTGGCTCAGACATCACACTCTTCACCCATTTCTCCGACATCATGGGCTACGGCGAAGAGTTAAAAATCACCAAGACCTACCGTAATTCCCAGGAGGTAATCGACATCGCCGGCAGTTTCATTCAGAAGAACTCATCGCAGATTCAGAAGTCCCTTATCAGCCCGAAGCATATTCAGCGGCCGATTATCATTGAGGCGTACTCAGAAGAAGCCGATAAGGAGTTGGCGGAAGGAAAGGGCGGCAAATTCTATCTCCGTGCCCAGGCTGTAGAACGCTGCATCGGCCAGATTCTCGAATCCAATAAGGCCGAGGGGAAACCGGAGGGCTCTTCCATTTTGCTCATAGGCCGATACAACTTCGACGGATTCCACCTGGCCAAGACCGGCCTCTTCTTCCTCAATGACAAGACTGGCGAGGTCAAGTCAAAGGCATACCCAAAAGCGAAGATTACCTTCCTGACCGCACATCGCGCAAAGGGTCTCGGCTACGACAACGTCATCATCATCAATGCCGCCAACGCCGTCTACGGCTTCCCGTCCAAAATTGAAGACGATCCGGTGATGAAATTGGTCATCAAGGAGGACCGCACGATTGAATACGCAGAGGAACGTCGCCTATTCTATGTGGCGATGACCCGCACAAAGAATCGTGTCTATATTGTAGTACCCCAGCAGCGCCCGTCTCGATTCGTGGCAGAACTGATTCAGGACTATTCGGCAGTCCACGTCAACGGCGACCTGGACATCTCCAAGACTGACTCGCCGGACATCTCAATGATTAAACGCTGCCCGATATGTGGCTATCCGCTTCGAGTTCGACAGAAGAAGGACTTTGGTCTGCGTCTATGGCTCTGCACGAATGAGCCTGAAATCTGTGACTTCATGACCAACGACCTCTCCGGCGGCATACTCCCCATCCTCAAGTGTGACTGTTGCAAGGACGGCTATCTCATTGTTAGGAAGAAAGACAACACACCCTTCCTTGGTTGCACGAACTATAAACCCGATAAGAGCGGCTGCAACCGGAAAATCAACCTGACGTACTATGAGAATATGCTAAAGCGAGGCGACATTGAGCTATAGCTTGAAAAGGTTCTCAAGGATAAAGTGCTGCGCGTTGGCATCATAGGAAACAGCAAGATACTGCCCTTGAGAGCCATCTCTCCATGCGGATGTCATGCCGATGGATGTCCCGAGTTCTGTCGGAGCCTTGTATTTACGGCCATCATTGCTTTGCTGTTCTACAAGGTACCCCACCGAAACCAGCCACTGAGTTACTTTAGATGCGGCCAAAGGTTGCATATTTTCAGGAATCACTTTGTTGATCTCCTTGACGAACATAGCGATACCCGTTCTCTCGGCAATATAGACCTTTGACGCTATCTCCGGGGTAAGCTGAAACTCAAGTTCATACTGCTTCTGACGGGAGGATGATTTCTTCCCAGCATCTTCAAGCACATGGGATACGTAGAACAGGCAGCGGGAGATGTGAACGTTGTTCACGATGTCGCTATCAGGAAGTGTACTACCATCAAGCGGATTCATCCCGTTGGCGAGTTTGTTAATCCAGTCAATCGCGATTTTTAATTTGTTTTGGTCTATTGTAGTTATCATCGCTGTGTATGGTAAAGATAATTGCACTAATATAATTGGTTATTGCTCCTCTATCTCTTTGGGTGTTTCCGGATTATTCAACGTCTTGGCATTCTCAGAGGATATAATGCTTCTTCCCAACTGGTCTTCCAAGGCTTCGCGAGCCACTTTGGCCACGCCACCTCCTCTGCGGGCGATATCGATGCTATGGGTGATTGTCCCGGGGTCCTCATTCTGCGATATCTCCCTGGTTGCCACTTCGGCAAGCGTGGTTAGAGCACTTTCCGTATCAGTCATATTGTCTCTAAGGTTTTCTTTTTTCAGGCCTTTAAGATGCTTATATTCTTTCGCAGTCATGCCCGACCATACCTCATAAATCGCATTTGTCAGGATTGCATATTGCTTTTCCTTTACACCAACTCGTTTCCATTCATCGGTAAGTTTCTTACGTTCCCTTTTGCCTTGAAGTCGTTGATTGATCCACTCCTCCGAGTATCCCTTGCGCCGATACATCTCTATGGCCCGGTCAATAGAGATCTCCGGATCTATCATTTCATCAATCCGTTCGCTGGCAACTCGCGCAATCCATACTTTTATAGGTTCGACCTTCGGAGATGGTATTGACTGAACAAGACGGAAGAGTTGCTCTTGATCGGCAACATCTGTAGCATACATTTTTCCGTCCGACGATTTCATTTTCAGTTGTCCGATTTTTTCGGACAACTCACTCCCTTCTGCAATCAGTTTCCGTTTCAGGTCGGACCAATACTTTCTTGGGCGATCCGTATCCACCAGTGCAGCTATAATATCTATTACGGAGAAATACCACTTCTCCTCGGCATCGTTCCAGGCAGTTCTTATCTGCTTCTCTCCAAATAGTTGTATCTGTTCCAAGTTTGACATAGTCCGATATGT
>Ga0247608_10000733_pt1 | contig 50710 bp, 29 predicted proteins | sample 176DNAGHGlowgp2_FD_193490 | JGI IMG/M metagenome (GOLD analysis project Ga0247608, IMG submission 193490) | Sheep rumen microbial communities from Palmerston North, Manawatu-Wanganui, New Zealand - 1766 DNA GHGlow gp2 | ecosystem: Host-associated > Mammals > Digestive system > Stomach > Rumen ...
AAATACTTTACAAATCTTGCCTTCGTACCTTCGTGTAGCTTATCAATCTTACTATTCAAGTCACCACAATTATGTAGTCTTTTACTAGTATCCCCTTCATTGGTGAGTTTATCATATTCGTTATGTAATTCTCTTTCCAAATCTGTACGCACTACATGAATACCAATTCCTTCTTCTTGATAATATTTTATACTATCAAACATATCAGTATGTTCTTTGTAATAAAGATATGCACCTAAAAGTAATGCATTTACCTTTGTTGTATATACGAAAGCAGAACTACCATCCTTTGAATCGCTTGTAAGAACATCTATGAACTTGTTCACATCGTGCATCCTCATATTATCCAAGAACAGCATTGCCCTACCAATAGGATTGCTGCAAGCATAATATATTGGTGAAGAAAACAATGTAACACCAGTTGATGGTATAGTAGAATACCAATCACCCTCATTATAGTATTGAACTGTAGGAACAATAAATCCAAATTCTTCTGTTACATCAGTATTTTCAATATTTTCACAATTGACAAGCTTTTCAAGGTCATCATTATCAGCCTTTTTCCTTTCAATTGATATTGTCTTCTCCTTGCCATCTTCAATAACTTGTACCTCTCTTTCGTCATTGTCAATGTCTGATGTGAACCAACCTCCCCTTACTGGAATAACTGAATCAGATTCGGCTTCATTCTTGCTTCGTGGGGCAAGAGGGATTATGCCGTTGTTCTTATGTGGCAACAGCTTGATTGTCTCATCACTAACAGTCCATTTATAGCAAAAATTCCTCTCATATGTTGCGTGTCTATCATTACTGTTTGAATATGAAAACTGTTCGCCATAAATCTTAGCACCGTTATAATGACAATTCTCATCAAACATCTTATTGAATATAGCATTGTACGTTGAAGAATCGTCAAATCCGTGTTCCAATTTAAGTGCTGATGAGTTGAAGCAAGTATCAAGGTTATCCAAGAATCTTATGTTCTCATTGATATAAATTGTCTTGTCTTTACCATAATCTGAATCATAGTCATAGTAATAATATTCTGTAGAAGAACCTCTGCCATGTGTAAGCATTTCTGAAATTGAAATACCTCCACGCACAGTATTCTTGTTAAATATATATACTTTGAAAAACTCATCAAATTTAACCCATATATTAAATATGGATAATTCTTTTTGAGGATTTCTAATGTCACAAAGAGTATATTCCGTTTCAGTATTCAAATCACTCCAATAACTATTAGTGGTCTTAAAATCAGCAAATATTTTCTCGGCAGAGAAATCTGTGCTTATTATGTGGTTCTTAAAGTCGTTAGAGAATTCACCTCCGTACTTGTCATAAAAGTTAACGGCATCAATACGTCCCATTTGAGTGACCAAATCATCCTTTATATTGGTTGATTGATATTTGCCATTATCATTATACGGTCTTACATTATCCACCAAGAATAAGTTGAACATACGTGTGAACATATTTGCCTCCATATTGGCAACTGCACCCGATATTGTCCCTTCTCTATCGAAAAAGTCATAACCAAAAGGATTTATGTCCTCAAGAATATCTGAAGGAACCAAAGGATATGCAACCCTTGATTTGCAATAACTAACAGCATTAGAACCTTCGTTTTTGTTCAATGCTTGTGCTGCATTGTCTATCGATGCTTGAATATATCTTATGCCATTAAGCAAACCATTAACTGCATTTGCTTCTGGCTGTATATTTCCATTGTGTGGGAAATCACCAATCCATCCATTGTACCATTTGTTTGTAATAGGTTCCTTGGTTACGATTCTTGGCCAAGCTGGAACTTTCTCGTCAGCTCCAATATCCAAACCAGTCAGTTCTGCCTTTGAAATTCCAAATTCGGAAAGCTTTCTATACTCTGGTGTGTTATTGATATTATCCACCTCTTCGGTTGCAGTATATATTATATGAAGCAATGTCTCAAGATGTGCAAGAATGATAGCCATTATGTTTGACACAGTAGGTGTAAATCCAAGAACAGCTTGCATTATCTTCTCATCCAATTCAGAAATTGCAAGCTCTGCACCAATCTTGTCTGTTGTAAGACTTTGCATCAACTTGTTAATTTGCTGACAGAAATATGTTCCATCAAACACATAAGCATTCTGATATACATTGCCATTCAAATCCTTGAATTTGTTCGGAAAATCTGCAATGGCTTTTCCAATCTGTAGCTTGATGTCCTTGAGATTCTTCAAAGGAGTGTCGTTCTTTAATTTTGGCGTGTTGTCCAACACTTCTGCCCAAACCTTTGGCTCCTTTATGCTTGGAACACCATCTGGTAACCCATTCTTATAACTTGCTATCTGTTGGTTATATGCATCTAAATTAAGATTTACAACTTCAAGTGGGTCACTGTTTTCACTTTTTGTAAATGCCACAATACCTACTACATGGCTTCCTACAACATCACACGAAGAACCGTCACTTGTAAGTGTTTCTGTATAAACCAACGGATTGTCCTTCAGCTTTTCCATTATTGCAGAACACATACCATCATACACTTGCATAATGTTGCCCAATTGATGAAGATATTCTGTATTGTTGTTTGCCGCTTGATATACATCGCTGTTATTCTCCATATCTGCTTGCTTTGCAGATACCAAGTCATCCATAAGCGACAAAATCCTATTCAAAGTAGGCATCTTCACCTTTTCTCCATTTGCATCAACTATTGTGAATGCATCACTTTGGTTATCGCTTGACTCAATCGAATCGTTTCCTACTTCCTCACTACTTAACGAACCACCTCTATCAAGCCAATACTGTCTGCCAACGTAGTCTGACAATGGTGCAGCAAGAACTGCATTCAAGGTAATGTCATTCAATAGAGAATATGAATAACCAACAAACTCTGCCGTAGCATCAAAGTTACCATTCTTACTGTCGAATTTTGTAGTGAATTTGGAACAAGTAAGCTGATATGAAACTCCTTGTCCGTAAAAACCTTTCACCATCAACGTGAATTTAGGGTAAGGGAAAGTGAAAAAGCACTTGAAGAAAGAACCTGCAATATCATCATCAGCAAAGCCACCAATACCGTTTTGTGTCTTATGGTGTCTATGCTCTTCTGGTCCAAATAACGATGCACCTCTTACATCAGTAAACACAATCTGAACTTGAGGAACTGCATAATTATTGTAATCAATATCAATCGACTTTATACCAAATAGCTCTGGGTTTTGAGATTGTTTTTCAGTGTTTGCTTCAACAACATCATCATAATGCGTATTGAGAAAATTTGTTGTCAATACTTGGAACCCCTTGTCCCCATCTTTGCCGCCATATCTTATTTTTGAACCAGATAAGAATGAAGCTGTTTCGTTTCCATCCTTGTTTGTCTTCCAACTGAAGAGCAAAGTATGGCTACCATTCAACCCTTCTATATTCCTATCGAATATCTCAACCTCCAAATCTACATATATGCAGTAATCCTCCATATCGTGTAAATAATATGGAGTATTAATTTTTTCTTCAGCATTTGTATTGTAATTTGGTTCTACATATAATACTTTTGAATAATCTTGCGCGTTATTCATAATAAGATGCTTTAGTCATTAGTGTATGCCATACATTGCGTCATATAAGGCTATATCGTCATTGTATTGCGAAAGTGTTGTTGACAAAGGATACGGAATCCTCAACAACGTGTTTGTAGGTATATTGAACTCGTAACTACCAACTTCTGGGTTGGCTTGTAGAATAAGCCAACCATAGTTCGGATTGTCATAGTACTGATAAGACAACAAGTCCAATCTTGATTGCCCGTTTATGTAATACACGAACTTGTCAGTAGTTTTTTCCCTAATTTTGATGAATGGGACGAATTTCATCATCCCATCATCAACGAAGTTGTCATATCTGTTGTATGTACTCATTTTCTATCAATTTGTTGTTATCTTCTTGTTTATTGGATTGAATTCCTTGAACTTGACATAATTGCCTTTAGAGTCATACTGAATCATTTCAGCTCTGTCATCATATACACCAGTGTTAGCGTAATAGTTGAATGAAACAGCATTCTGCAATCTTCCAATAGGGCCAGCCAAATCACTACCACCAAGGAACTTGAATGTAATTGAGATGTCAGCAAACATTGGCTGTACACCAATACCTTCTGGGTTTAAATCCCACTTTATGCCATCAGTGTCATATGTTATCTGCAAACTCTCTATGATTATCTTCGTGTAGAAGAAATCGCCAATCCTCAATACACATACTGGTTGTCTACCGAATGCCAAATTGTTTGCAATCCTATTTGTACTGTCAATATTGCTGTTTCCTATTGTAGGCCCTTGTCGTGTGCACTGATGCAAGAATGTAAGCCTTGCATTGAATCCTTCTGGAGATATTGAATGATATGCTGGGTCAAAATATTGAATCTTTTCCCTAATCCTATGCCTCAAGAATGTATCATTTATATCTATCTCCTTGAAGAATCTATATTCATCATCATATCTGCCATTTGTACCTACGCTTTCATAATGTGATTGAGGGTTTGTGCTTTCCATCAAATTGCTTTCAGTATTAACTGTATTTGCGCTTGGCTTTTCCCTTTCAGCAACCTTGAAGTTATCGTCATTTCCCTCCGTGTTGCTTGACTCTTGCAAGGTTGTGGTCTCTTCATTTGACAGATAAATTGTTATCAATGCACTTCTACCTATTTTAGCCTTAAGTTCAGACTCGTCCTTTTGAGCACCCTTGTCTGCCGTTGTTGGGACAATACCTTCAGATTTAGGGTCAGTAACCTTTTCAAACTTTACCTTCAGCTTATCGAAGAAGTTCTTTGCTGTTGTTGCTCTATCAAGTCCAAGCTGAATGTTACTTGCCTCATATCCTTGTCTTGAAGCCCAACCATTTGTCTCCAATTTGGCTAATTTCCTCTTTTCAAGTATTCCCCTTAATATATCCAATTTTTCTGTGTCACAATAGTTTCTTGCAAGTTCTTCTGTCAATTTGTTTTTAGTTCCATACTTTTCAGTAAATGCAACATAAAATTCTGTGAAAGAGAACAATGAATTCTCGCAATCTTCTTGAGATAAATTAAATACGGTGCAAGCATAGGAATTCTTGTAATCCTCATCATTGTAAATGAATCCGCGACCTTTACTGCTGTTCAAGCCAAAGCTTCTGCAATCCTTGTGACCTTCAACATTCTTTAATTTCTTTTCATCCTTGAACAGTTTCTCACAGTCAACCTTCTTGTTCCTACTCTTTATGTTGGCACAACTGATATTGCTTTTTCTTACATCAACCCTATACCACCAGTCATTCAATGGAGATGATTCAGAGTTCTTTTGAGGAACCAATGTATAACCATTGTAAGTACAAGCAGTAACCTTGTTTTCCCTCTTGTCTTGGTCTGTTACAATATCAGCTGGTGTAATACCGCCAACGTAAGCCTTTGGGTCATTTCCAATATTATCTCTAATCTCATAACCGATAAGCTCATTTGATTCACCACTTGCAGAATATCCTAACACATTTGGATTAGTTGGCAAATCCTTGACTACTTTTCCATCAAGATATTTTTGGCTACCAATACCATTTAAAAGGTATATAATTGGGTCAACATCATCCTTATCATAATTGCCAGTGTAATTGTTTGGGAAGAACATCAAGCACATAATCTTGTCACAAGAATCTTCTCTCTTCTGTTCTGGTTGTTGCTTTTGTTCTTCAGTTTCATTATTATCATTCTCTTGCTTGCTTATGTTTGCTGGTACTGGATGACCGCATCCTGCAAAAAATCTCAATAAATCATATTCCAAACCAGTCTGATGCAAATCACTGTCATTCGTACCTCTGAAGAAATTAATTATCGAAGGATGGTCTACCAAAATCTTGAAAGATAACTGCCCAGTTCTTTCTGTATCTGTATATGTATATACCTTTTCTCCCCTACCGATAAACTGATTTGCATTCCAAGGGCTTGAAACATTTTCTGAAAATTTCAAGTCATATGGTGGGAACCACATTATGCGTCCACCAAAAGGTCCGACTTGAGATTTGGACAATGACTGTGTGCATCCCTTCCAAGCCAAATTTTCAATTGAGAACATACACCTCTTTATCTTGCTTGCAGAATCCCCATTTTGTTTTGGGGTAATGTTCACAAAGCCGTTCTTTTGAAGAACACCCATTTGTCCAAGTCTCGCTTGACCATTCATAAAACCGCCAACAGCCTTTGTTCTCACCTTGTTGAATCCATAATCGTTCATAAGAGCCTCATCGGACACTTCTTGAGACACATCGTATTCGTCAACTGTCGTAAAAGGACGAATCATATCGTGAACGCAATTGTACTGATGGTAGTTTGTCCATACTCGACAATATGGGTCATTGTATGCTTCTGTAACATCCGCTTGCTTGTGCTTGAATTTTCTCTTGTCAGCCTCCTTCAAAAGGTTTCTACCGTGTGACATTCCACGTTCAGAAATTGCGGTGTTGTATTCACTGTAGTCATCACTTTCCTTGAATGTTCCATATGAGCCATCAGCGTTGTTGCCAAACCTAGCAATCATTGTCTTGTATCTTCCCACCCTAAACATGTTGTTGGTGAAAGAAATCAAGTCGTTCTTGCCATTGGGCAAGTTTCGGAATGATTTGGTGGTTATGCCATCAAATGATTTTGAATCTTCATACGCACTTGTGGTGTCGTTGTTTGAAGCTTTGCCTCCTTCATTTCTATATACATTATCCTCGGCATATGTAAACCTTGTGCGGTCACTTATTGAATCAGTGAATTCAGTAGACTTGTCAAATAATAAGCCGATAATGCTTCCTCCAGCCAAAGTGCGAACCTTTGTGTCTCCTTGGAGTTTGCTGCCATATCGTCCTTCTATGCTTTCATATTGGTCTTGGATTGTTTTGCCTATCTTATCATTTTTGCTTAACCCCCAAAATATATTAGACTTGTTTTTTTCAATTACTTTATTTTGGTGCTGTTTCGCTATTTGTAGATAAACATTTTCAAGTCTATCAGTATTGTCTGCTAATGTTTTAGGTATGGTTGCTGATATTTTTGAGAATAAACCGTCATTTACAATAGAAAGATTTCTTACACTTACATTATGCGGAACCAAATCCCAATATGTATATCCACTCGTAAGCTGATGAGGTACTTTTTCAGTACCTTCCCAATAGTTGCCATACATAGACTCATGCATCTTGGCAGCAACCAAAGACACATACATCTCACTTTCCATTGACAATGGGTCATATGGGTCGAATTTCAATATATTATCATTAGAATATGTGTTGACAGTATCGTTGTTTAGACTCAACAAGTTATCAAACAATATGCTACCATTCTTTTTGATATATAACGACTTGACTGTGTTTTGATTTATATATTTGGCATATGTCAAATAGTTGTCAACCTCTTTCCTCTTTTCTGTTACTGAAAATACAACTGGGTCTCTTACCAATCCAGTATGAACAATTCTGCCCATTCCAATATCAGACCCAAGCAATTCCTCAACCACTGCATAGGCATAATGAACATTACCGATGTTCCTAGTCAACACGGTATTGATGAAGTTGTATTCTTGCGAAGTAGGCTTGCTCTTGCACAACCCCTTGTGTATGTATACTCTAAATTGTCAATCATACTTGTTATAATAAACCTTGTTTTTGCGACATATAGGCATATTAGAAAATATATGTTTATGTGCCGCAAAAACAACCGTTATTTTATTTTTCTTTATGGCATCTGTGACATACCCAACAGCATATTCCTTGTCTTGCTGAATGCAGTGTCCTTTGCGGTCTTGCCATTGACCTTTGAGAATTCAGTCATTATGATGTCGATTATCTTGCTCTTAACCGCATTATCCTCCAACAACTGATTTATATTTATATCAACCTTCTTTCCACCAAATGCGCTTGCATCAAGCTTAATTGTACCGCTAACGTTCAAGTTTACATCAAGCGGCTTTTCACCGCCAATCTTAACCTCATATGAAGGTGCAACAACCATAGGCGCACCTACAACTGGTACTGACATAACATTTGGCTGTACTGCATCACTCTTTTTAACACCAATAGAAGTTGTGTCTTGTGCGATGGTAGGATACAAACCGTTTCCTACGTTTGCAACACTAACATTACCCATAGCATTCCTACCATACATATAGTTGCTGTAGTTGGCTGTGCCATTCATAGCGCTTCTGTTGTATCTGTAGCTCCTTATGTTTGTGTTGTTTGCTTGAATAGGTTCAACCTCTGGTTTAACTGCGACATTGTTCTTCAAAATCTCAAGAATATCAATGGTTGACTGATAAGCCCTATTCTCAAGCTCATAATCCTTTGTTGATGTTTCGGTAGGGTTCTCTTCTTGCACAACCGCACTTGATTGTGGCAAAGCCCTTGTTGGTTCTTGTACGCTTCCACTCGCAACGCTTACCACTGTTGAAGCAACACCTCCAATTGTACCTCCGACAACGAACTTTGCAGCATTTGCCAATCCTCCAAGCAATCCTCTATCTGCCTTTTCTCCATTGCTTTGCAATCCGTTAAGTCTGTACCATATAGAAACAAGCAAATCGTGCATCTTGACAGTGGCTTGTGCTGCAAGCAATTTCAAGTTTTCACCAGTTGGGTCTTGCTGTATAGATGCTTCAATTACATCCATACCGAATTTGGACTGCTCATATTGCTGCTGTGCAACATCTGCCATAGACATATTGTCCTTTCCAACGAAGAAGCTCTTAATTTCTTTTCCGAAATTTTCAGACAAGCTCTTTGTCAAACCAATCGCACCACCAATCAAACCACCAACTGCATTACCTATAACTGGAATAAAGCTACCTATCATAGCACCAGTAGCTGCATATCCAAGTGTGTCTCCAACAACATTTAGAGCCTTGGCTGTGTTGCCTCCTTCTTCAATGATGCCAAAATGTTGACCAAGAATGTTTGCTGCATCAACTGCTATACCAGCTAATGCTGCTGGTCCGCCACCCTTGACTAACTTGCCAACCATCTTTGTAGCAGCCTTTGATGCTAACGATTTGCTTGCCTTGCCAACTACTGAACGTCCAACCCTAGCATTTGCCTTTTGTGCAACACTCTTGACGGATTTGCCAATAGCCTTTACACCAAACCTACTGTTCTGAACACCTCCATAGATTCTTCCACCCAAATGGCTTGCATTGGAAGCAGTTGCAGAGCCAAGCTTAATTAATGGGTTTACAACCGCCCTTGTTCCTCTTGCCACACTACCACCAAAATTTGCAACAGAAGTGACAACCCTTGAATTCCTCACTGCGTTTGCAATTCTTGTTGTCTGTGTTGAAATGCTTGTAGGTACTGTACGCAAACTGCTGATTATGCTTTCCGTTGTGTTGTGTATTGCGGTATTCATTCTCTGTATGCCGCCAACAACCCTTGAGTTGGCAATTGTGTTGTTGATTCGAGTAATGTTATTGCCTATACGAGTAATACCATTAGTTACTGATTCATAAGCATTTACAGTAGTATTTCTTACCCCTGTCACGCCTCGTGATGTAGCTTGCCAAACTCTTGTATTTCTTATACTTCCAAATACATCTTTTTCTTTTGATATAAACTCTCCCCAAGTACGACTTTGCGCTTCAGTAAATTCGTTGAATACGTTTCTCAACTTTGTTGCAATGTCTGACCTTACAGTCATTGTGGACGTTGCACCTCTGCTTGCTGCTGCTTCTTGCGCTACGCCTCTTCTATACAATCCTTTTAACCAACTTTCTTCACCACTTGTAGGTTCGCTATATGAATCTACAACGGCTGGCATAGCACCGTTAGCTATTTGGAACAATTGGCTCTGCTGTTCCTTGGTAAGAACCATTTCGTCAGAGTTGACTCTTGCGAACAATTGGTCGCCAGTAGGATAGTTACCACCTATAATACCACCATGCTCGAATCCAGCTTTACCGAACTTGAATACATTTGATACGAGTTTTCCTAATGGCTTTGCAACACCCTTTGCCGATGTGAAACCTTTGATAAACCTAAGAGCACCCATACCCATAATAAGTGAAATCATAACCTTTTGGTTGGTTACAATATCAGTTACCATACTATGTATATCATTAACAAAGCTAGGTATGTCAAGTGTTTGTGTTGCCTTCGCCCTTGAAGCTTGTATGCTCTTCTCATAACCTTGTTGCTGCTCGTTGAAGCCAATCATTGCTCTCGCTTCATCGTGCGACCAACTAGCAATCTCCGCAACGTGACCAGCTATATTCTTTATGTTTGTGTCCCTATCATTGGAAACGGTATTTGCTGCGATTTGCTTAAGCAATCCCTCGTTTTGTATTGATTCAACATCATGTCTGTTTCCAAGTGCATCTACAATCTCCCATCTGTTGGCATCTGCATTGAATTGAGCCATATTAGCTACAGCTTGCCTTTGCTCTTCAGACAAGGCTCTACTTATATGGCTGTCAATATCGTGGAACTTTGCTTGTTGATTTGCCATATTTATAAGCTCTTCAACTTGTATACCAAGTGCTTCAGCATAGTGCTGAATCTTTGCTCGGTCTAACCACGATTCGATTCTGACAGTACCAGTTCCTTTGTCAAAAGTACCCATATCGGCAACTGTTTCAGCAATGCGTTCACCAAACGACTTGGTATCAGACATTGCCTCTGCCATCACCTCCATAGGATTCATATAGTTGAATGACATCTCGCCACCAAGCATCTGAATCTTTGCACTGTTCTCAATTGCGCCTTGAATTGTGTTGAAGTTCTTTGTTGCGGCAGCTATTGACTCGAAATTGACCTTAAGCCTCTGTGACCACAAGGTCATCTGTTGAATGTCAGATATGCCTTCCTTGAAGCCGAATTTGGAAAGTGCATTAACGTTTTTGCTAAGCTTGTCAGCAGCTTCAGCCGCATTCAAACCCAACTTCTTGGCTTGTTCCCTTGTTAAGGACATGTATGCAAGCGATGTTTCAACCGAAGCACCGAACGCATCCATATTCTTGACCATTTCTTGAATGGCCGTAGTCTCAACAAGCATCTTGATGGCTGCAAAGTCCTCACGAGCTTGCTTGCTCAACAGCATTACTCTACCGTAGCCTTTTGAAACAGCTTCGGTAAAATCAGTAATCTCCTTTTCAGATGTATTGTACAGCCTACCAAGTTCTATTTGGGCATCAATTATGCTGCCCCTAAACTGTTCTGCTTGCTCACGAGTAAGACCCATTGAACGAGCTGTCTTCTTTGCAGCATCATCAAATTCTCCCCACTCCTTGGCAAGCCCCTCAAGATAACCATACAAGTCTGATAAACCACCAAATATACCACCAACGCCTCCCTTGAGAAGTTTAGCTAATGATAGTAGTTTATCCAACGCACCCGCTGGAATTTTACTCAATAAACCTAATAACCAAGCTGGCATATTCTAATTCTTTTTATCTATTCATTTATAAATAGATATTTCATAAAATTTTATAAAAAAAAAGAGGATAAACATTACCCTCTTTTTTTAGCATTAAGTATATTTTGCTGTTCCAAGCTAGCGAAGCTGTTCAATGCATCACCCATATTGGTTGAATTGTTTCCGTTTCTCATTGCATTCTCTTCCTCTACCTTCATGTTATGCCTCATTATATAGAATTTTCTATCTCTAACTGGCATTTCATTCAATACATTGAACGGTATCCCCATATGCTCGAAACAACCGAACAGTTCCTCCTTAAGGTTCCTCTCGTAATCAGGCGATATTGAGGAAAACAGAATCGTTCCATTCAAGAAAGGTGTCGAAAGAGCCTCCCCCTAGACTCTCTGGTCTTGTGACCTTGATATTAAAATCAATTCCAGGCTCATTTTCATTGATATATTTCCTCAATTCCAAAGAATCCTTTGCCCTCATATTGTTTACATATTCGTGGATATATTTTCTATCGCTGTTTCCGTTGATTGAAACGATATTCATCTCCATTCTGTTGGTGATAATCTTGTTATATCCTACAGAATCATTCGACTTGAGTTTCTTTCTGAATTCGTCTGCCTTATCCAATAGTTCTGTAAATGCTGTCTTTTCCTTTGTTGTCAATTCGTCTTCATATTTATCTACCATCCTTCTAATCTCGAAAATATCCCTTGCAAGAAGTGTGGCATTTGATTCCTTTGTCTCAATCTTTGAGATAAGTTCAAGGTTCTTTTCATCCCTTCTTGTCAAATACTTGAATTTTACCGTATCCTTTGCCAATGGCAAAACATATTCGAAATGACCGTTTTCATCACCCTTCAACTTGAATTCCTTTGGCTTAAGGGTTGACAAGTCAACAACGCTTTCAATTCTCTCACCGCTTTCTGGGTCTCTTACTGTAATTGGGAATTCAACACCGTAGCTTGTTGCTCTCAAGAAGAGCACTATTGCATCAACATCACCGCTCAGCAATTCATCTGGGTCAATATCCTTGTTTACAATCTTGCTTCTAAGCAAACAGTCAATAACAAGACCGTCCCTATAAAGGCTTGGTGAAGTGATAAGGTTTTCATCATATGCTGTCAAATATGCTACTGGTAATCTTGAAATCTTGCTCTTGTATCCCTCACCGTTGCTTGGAAGGGAAATAACGTCATATTGCACATTGCTGACGTTAGTTTGTGAGAACAGCTTCTTTGTTTCCTCGTTCTCCTTGCTTTCACCGTTATTAAGCTCGTTAAGCGCATCAAACACTGACTTATCCTTTCCTATATTGACTTGGAAGTCATCAACAACATCCTTCTGATGTTCTGACATTTCTTGCGCTTGTTTTGAAGCCTCTTCGTCAATAAGGCTCATTTGGCTGAACACATCTTGTGTCGCATTATCTATTAGCTCAATAACCTTGCTTTCGCTTCCTCTCTCTTGTGCTTCCTTCTTTGTCTTTTGAAGCATAGCGGCATTTGCTTTAAGGATATTAATCTCCTTTAATTGGTCTTCTGTTAGATTTTTCTTTGCCATAACCTATAATTAAAAACTTTTTGTAAAAATTACTTTATCAACTATTATGAAGTAATGCTCTGCATCACCCTTTTCAAACATCATAGTGTTTGCAAGTGTGCAATACGTGTCATTACCCTTTAGGTTCTTGAACACAATCTTCAAGTCCCTCTTCGGTTCAACCAAGAACCTATCATTATCACATCTCTCAAACTTTGAATCAAGCCTATAATGGTCATTGACCCAACCATTTAATTCACCTTCAAATTCCTCTTCAGCACTTGACAAGTCTATCTCAAGAATCATCATAATCAATTCATTCTTACCATAATATCCCAACAACTTGTCAATTGTCATAGGGTTGTTGTCCTCATCATACAGTGTACATTTGCACTTTGCATATTTCGTTTCGTTCTTTTCCAATTCGTACTGCATTTCTTCTGAATCTTGCGTAGCATATTTCCTTAACGCATCTATGTATGAATTGTTTTCAGAATAGAAATCATTCATATCAAACTTTTTGTCATCGTAACCGTAGTAAGGTATATACAAATCACATTTCATTTCTTTAGTATCTTTCTTTTTGGCTTGTTAGTATTCTTATTTGCATCTTTTATGTAGAATCTTTCCTTAAGCATTTCAAGAACCTTATCTGGATTATGCCTTATATCGTACTCCCATATTCTCAAGATTGGATGACCGTGAGCAATTGCCCACTTGTCCTTATGTTCGTCAATCCTCTTGTTCTTCTTCTGCATCGTGCTCAAATCCTCTTCCTCGTAAATCAATGGGTTTGCGTGATAATAGTCACCATCAATCTCGATAAGCACATTGTTGCACTTGAAGTCATAAAATCTTCCAATGTCCCTTGCTTCGAACTGATACTCATATTCCAAACCAAGCTTATCAAGAAAATTGTGAGCAAAATCCTCTTCAAGTTTTGATGTGCCATATTTGGGATGCTTGAATTTCCTTGGTTTGAAACGTGGTTTGCTGTCAGATTTAACTTGAGCGTTCTTGTTTTTCAAAACTTGCTTCATATCAGATTAGTTTACAAATAAATATGGCAATTACCGTTTTTTAAAAAAAATAATATATAAAATAAAAAAATCCATACTTTTCGTATGGATTTTAATTATTTGAAATTTATTCCGTTTTGTGTCAATATCAAGTCAATTGGTATATATTCAAGAGTTGCAATTGGTCTCAGCCAAATCTTGCAAGGAATCTCGTCACCATTTGCATTTTCGTCAATCTCATATCTATAATCGGTTATGCCTCTGTTGGCTTGTACATCACCCATAACACCGATTATGGCTTCGGACAGACTGCTCTTGGTATTGGCATCGTTAAGCTCGAATATAATGCTTCTGCAAGCTACAGCAAGATTTCTCTTTATATGGTTGAGCAACCTTCTGATTGAAATCCTATTCAGTATATTGTCCTCAATCTGCAAGTTCTTCTGTCCCCAAATATATGAGCCTTCATATGCAAAAGTCTTGATTGGGTTGATTCTTCCTTCATAAAGTATATCCTCGTCTTCCAATGTAGTCTTCAATCTTGGCTCAATACATTCAACATCACCTCTGTTCTTACCCGCTGGTGATAGCCAAGCTGACGAAGTGTTGTCTGAAATTGCTATATTCCTTACCACGTCCTTTGTTGGTGGCAAATAAATGTATTGTGAATGTTCTGTATCATCAAACTTAACCCACGGATAATATACGCAAGTATAATTACTGTCAAGACCAGTATCATATAAATAATCACTTATCATACTTGGATGATACATCTCATTCTTACCGTCATTTGCACCAAAAGGCTTATCTGGTAATGTCATTACATAAAGGCTGTCACCTCTTTCCTCTTCAATCATATCAATTACAGAATCACTCAATGTTGTACTGTTGATACAATCAAAACCTGGTGTTGCAAACACATTTATACTTATTGATTCTGGGTTTGAATATTGGCGTGCTCCACGCAAGAAAGCATACCAATCAGATGTAATGGAGTCAGAAGGCAAATCAAGCGCCTTGCTATTCCATATCTTGCCAAACGAGAATCCTTCACCGACAAACTTGTTGTAATATCCCTTATAGTTGCAAGTCTTGAATCTGTCCAATGTTGACCTATAGCCCCTATGCTCGTCCCAACCATCAAATCCACCGTAGAAATATACTGTAAACTTCCTCAAATTCTTGTTTACATAGATATTATTAATCATCTTCTCATCAGTATCTATGATAGGCATTTCATAATATATGTTTGATTGATTTGTAATATCAACAGTATCAAACTTATATCCAACTTTACTGTCAACTGTTACTGAAATATTTATGAAATCGTCACCAGAATATGAATTTTCACTCAAACGACAATCAAGATGGAAACCTTTGGTAAGTGTCTCTGGTTTGTCATCATAAGCGCAATAGCCCTTATATTTGAACAAGTCATAGTCAATACCTTCCAAATCAGACAAACCGAAATACTGTTTTCTATTGCTTATTGAAGTGTCATATATTGTATTGTATTTCAAGTTTGGTGTATTAATCAAACCTTCAATATATTCCATTGAATCTTCTTTAAGGTCATATTTTCTATATGGATTGAATATAGAGTCATATACAAATGGCACACCCTCAAAATGTTCTGTAGGATAACCCAAGAAACCGCAAGGAACTGCATTGCTTACTTCAAGTCCTTCCTTCATTTCAACTGTGATATAATTTGACTTTCTAGCAAAAAGACCATCTGAACTACCAATCCTATATGCGATATAGTCTGGTGAATTAGGCGATAAGTTGCATTTTGTATAGCTTTCCAATATCCTTGGGTTGCTATCAGTGTCGTTTATGTCTCTGACATATACTGTGAATGTACAATCATCCACAGAAATGTCTGCAATTGAAACCTTTACCAAATTTGTTGTATCAGTACCATCCTTATATGTATGGAATCTGAACAGCTTATTAACCTCTAAATTCTGACTGTCACCCTTAACATTTGATACAAGCCAAGGTGTCATAGCGTTTCTATACGGTTCCTTGTAATTGTTCAAGTCACAAGTAACTTGGAATGTACCGTTTGCCTTGTCGTAGAAATACATATCAGTATAATACGCTGTATTATGGTCTACCCTCAAATTGCTTAATCCACCTCTAGTTGAACCGAAATTGAAATAATAATCATACTTTGGATTTGTTGTTGTTTTGAGAGTTGCATAGTTTGTATTCCTTTGAGGTGTTGTAACTGTTGTCATATTCATAACCACAGTCCACCCAGTATACTTTTGTGCGCTTGATAACTTGCTTGAATCAACAACCCCAACAGAATTACCACTGGCAGCAAATCTTACATCTGATTCTGTACCAGACAAAGAGCACACATTTGTTGTATATGTAGTACTAGTACAAGTGTAATTTGCAACATCTCCAGTTCTACCAACCAATACATCATTAGCAAAATAAACTGGATGTGATGAGTCTGATGTTGCGCTTATCACAGTGCTATTTGGGTTTAATGCTGTAGGATTATTTAAAGGTAACTTACTAATAAAATCATTAGTAACAAGAAAACCATTATATGTCAAACCACTGTTGGTTGTAGAAGGAGCTGGCCTTACATTACCATTTGTGTCATATATTGTAACATGCACCAAATAACCACTTTGGACTGTATATGGTGAAACTACTTCTGTCTTCTTGACTTTTCCGTCTGCGCCATAAAAACGTCTGACAGATGTTGGATACCTTGCGGTTCCATACACTGTTGTTGGATGTCTTAAAGTACCAGAATAAAGTATATTATCCAATACCATACCAGTAGTTTTCTGCAATTCATAATGGTCTGGAGTTAATACATAATATTTCCCATCCTTCTTGTTTTTTACTGCTACAGTATTGTTAAATATGTTTCCATTTTTATCAATATTACTCAAAATATCCAAACCACCGCCACCTTTGTAAATATCATCGATAAGCGTCTGTTCTTCACCTTCGCCTTGCGACCATATATTTTTTGGTACATTTAAAAGATTATCAAAATATTCTTCATCAAAACCTTGAGTATATTCCTCCTTTTCTTTGTCATATACCAACTCTTCAGAATTTCTCTTATGAACCTTTCCATATACTATCTTTGTTCTTCCGTTGTCCATATATGAAAGAACCTTGTATATTTCACCATCTTTCATTGGTTCACCCTCATATTTAGAAAGACAGTTTCCATCTTCATCCTTTTCAGCACAAGAACCGTATTTCTTTACAATGATATACTTGCTTCCGTTTGCTATGAAGTTATAATAAACATAATCATTCTTATCTGCATTCTTTGAATACAAGAATCTTTTGCCAATATCTGACTTGACAAGAGCACCATCACCTTTAGTAACCAAACCATCTACTGGTGGTACTGTCACTAGGTCTGCCGCATAGCATACATCATAAAACAATAACTTGGAGTTTAGATACTTGATTGTACCGTTTTCAATTCCTTCATTTAATGCATTGTCATACAATGTCTCAACATATATTGGCGCTTTACCGTTCTTTGGGTCTGTACCAAGAACCTTCAAAATATAGTTAGAATCCGCTGGATTAAGTGTTACAGAATATGAGAAGTTGCCACTGCTGCCATCACCAATCCCAACAAATCCGTTGATTGAAAATCTTCCGTGATTTGTATAGTCAACATCAAAAGCCTCTTCATTAACCCTACCAATATATGTAGAGCACTCATCACCAAAATTATCAGTATTGTGATAAGTCCCTAAAGTAATGGCGCTTGGATTATAGTGTGTAACGTACAAACATTCTGGTTTTAACTTTAATTCACCAACATTAAACCTAATCTTGTCATATGCAGCAGTATGCCCACAATCACACATTTGGGATGTAGTTCCACTGTCTTCGTAATATTCACTTGCATATCTCTCATAATCAGTATAATACGCACGAGAACGCAATACGGCAACTACCATATTGTCATACTTTGTTTCAACCATTGTATCACCGCTTGTTTCGAGTGTCCTATGTGCTGTTATTACCCAAGCTGGGCCAGCGTTATAACCGCTCATACCTAGAACCCTTGTAACCTTCATGTTGTTTGACTGTTGGGAATATGTCTTGGCAATAGAAGGAAGCTCATATCTTGGATATTTGCTTTCCTCGAATATCTCTGGATTTGTATTTCCGAACTTTTCGGTAAATTCATCCCATTTTGATATTCTTGTAGGTATGAAAGCTTTTCCATTTTCAGTTTCACCTACAACGCCCAAACTTGTCAAACCATCGTCCTTTTCCTCGTTAACGGTTAAATCTATGATTTCCCTAGAATATACTCCAGGCGAAACGTGATTATATATTGAACTTCTTGGCATAATATTTAATTTATTATAAATATATTTAATTATTGTTTTCAAACCTATTTTAACAAAAATAGTGACATTTGAAATTTTGTTTATTTTTCAAATGTCACCTATCTTTGCCTTGACAAACGGATTGTCTGACAGTGAATTAATCATCTTTTCCAAATCAGAGCATTCATTCTCAAAATTAAGTACCTCATCATCAGTCAACAAGTACCATTCACCGCTTATCTTGCTTCCAATATGGTGCTCGTGCAGCTTCTTCTCCAACAAGAAAGGCATTTCAGACTTGTAATACTTTCTGATTGAAATTTCATTTGAGTTGCCAGTTTGCAAAGCCTTTATTCTGTTCTCGATGGAACCCCTTGTGACACCAATCTTGTAAATCCCTTCATTGCCAGATTCTGACAACAGATAAACATAACCACATTTTTTCATTTCATATTCTTTATATAAAGAATATGATTTATTATGTTACTTATCAATACATTTTGTCCCTAAAAAATATATTTTGGTATACTTCTTTTACATAATGTATTGCTTGTTCTGATATTTCTTTTTCAACACCATTCTTTGTTAATACACAAATACTTCCGTCATTTCTCTGTGCAAATATAACCGTCCCATTTAAACTATATTCATTGTCAAATACAATTTGTTTGTATAATTTATCAGTTATAAATTCACCTTCACTGTTAATTAATGTACGCAAGACACTGTTACCAGATTGTAAACCAACTATTGCAAGCTTAGTATCTCTATCAAACCTTGATATTGCGCTGAAAGTCTTTTCCCCAAGAAGTCTACCAGTCTCATAATTGAAATACCCTAATTTACCATTCTCAAGTTTAACACCTTGGACGTTTAGCAAATTACAATCAGCAGTTTGGACAATCTTGCATGGCAAACCAAAGACGTGATTTGGAAAAAGGCTAATCTTTCTCACATTATCAAAATATACTATTATGAAATCACCTTTATCTAAAACTGTATGTACTTCATTAGTAAACATCTCTTTACCTTCACTATCAATCAATGTTTTATATTTTGAATTGCTATTTGGTTTAACTAGTGCATATCCACTTGGATAAAAATCCCACGCTGAAAAATAATTTCTATCACATAATAATTTGCCATTTTTGTCAATATAATTACAACTTGTTTTTGGACCATAAAAAGTATACCCTTCATAAATTTCAACAACAGCAAAACCGTTTTGGAATTTATTTATAGAGTGAAATTTATTTTTCACAATCACCCTACCATTCTTGTCAATTACAGTCCATCTGTTCATTCCTTGTGGTTCAATACAAACAGTTGCAAATCCTTCGCTAAAATCTGTTGCGTTAAAAAAATTTGTTTCACTTATTAGGTTTCCACTCCTATTAACGAAGTTGAATTTAATAATATGAGAATTCGTATCTTTTATTGCTACACGTCCAATTCCATTTTGGAACGGAAAGGTATTTTCAAACCATTCATCACACAACAATCTTCTTTCATTAATCACCAAATAGTTCCAACCAAGCTCATAAATTTTAACCTCAACTATCCCTTCGTTTGGCATAGCAACTATATCAAATAATTCATCAATATCTTTACATTCCTTTAATTTTTTACTAATATCAAGTATAATTTTCATCTTTGCAACATCACTTGTAGAATCCTCCAATCCAACAGCATTTACACATTTACTTCCAACGACCTTCTCCAACGAACCAAAATTAAACATTTTGTCAACATCATAATAAGAATTGTCACCGTGGTTCCATCTTACATTACTTGTTTCAATATTACCAACACTTGACACTACAATGAATATCATTGACAAACCATAATTGTCATATGGATAACCTTTGCTTGGTTTTCTTTCCTCATTCTGCCAACCATCTCTCAACAGTATATACATAGTATATTTACCATTATTGGTATAATCGTCATATGTACCTTTACTTTGTGTATAGCATAAAGGGCTTGAACCATTACCACCAGTAAATGAGCCAATCTCTTTTAATGTACACCCCAAGCCTTTAATTGGCGTGTCATAATCTTCAACCTTATATACACTATAATGAAAATCTGGTATTACATTATCACCATTCTCTTGCTTTCTATTGTTCAGAAGCTCGTTGTATCTTTCGTTGTCTCTCCAAGAATACAAATCCTCGTCATCACCTATAAAGTTGGTATTGCGCACCTTTGCCTTCAGAAGCCTTTCAAAGCTATCCCTCAATCTATGACCATTGTCAATATAGAAATTACCTTCTGCATCCTTTTTAAGCGCATATGGCAAAAGCCTTGGAATAATGTCCCTTATAGGCCCAATCTCGTTGTTCTGCCTATGATGATTTACAGCAGCCTCTGGATGCTCAACGAAATTGTCCCATACTTGTTGAGTCAATTCTTTTACTTGTTCAGAATCTATTGGCATACCAGTTTGAGTAGAAATATAGTTAAGTATAATATTCCTAATCCTATTCCATCTTGAATCTTCTGTCAAAACCTTTTTCTTGATACGCTTATTCCCATTCAAGCATTCATTTATGATATGTTCAAAATTTACCACCATTTATAGTTACAGTTTTATTTCTAATAAATAGTCTGTAAGACACTAATTATAACAAAAAAATGAGTGAACCTTTTTTTTGATTCACTCATTTTTTATTAATTACCATTCATCTGTATATTCATTTGGGTCATTTGCATCATCCTCGAAATGATAACCGTCTATATTGTTGTCTGATGACACCAAATCAATAAATTCCTCAAGCAACCGTATATAAAATTATAATAAAATCTATGATTCTACTACATTTTATTTCTTGCTTCAACGAAACACTGCTTTTTAGGAACATAAAGTTCGGTCATCCACAGTTGGTTTCTCCACAAGCGTAAATTCGGTAGTACGGCTACCTATTATTTATTAGATTTTATTAGAATATGTGTTAACTGTTACAAACCCTCCAACACAGTTCGTCCCATCTGCCCTTCAAGGTTGTAGATTCCATACCTTCCTTCAATATTCTCTTAACGCTTCTTTTCACAATCCTTCTAATATCTGATTCTGTAAGTCTGATTCTTCTTTTCATATAGCTATTATTTATTTTTATTTCCAACCTTTACCTTTGACATATCTTCCGTCACCATGATACATTTGGTTAGCAACATTTTCTCCTTTGTCTATAATTGCTTGATTTTTATTGGTAAATTTTCCATAATCATCACGATGTGCGCCACCACGATTAGATAGATGCGAGCCTTGTACATATAAAGATTGTGGGTTTCTACGATTTATCATTTCGGCATCTGGTCTTCCATCAGCACCTTTTTGGCTTGCCGCTGTTGTAAAATCATCAAACATGTGATAATTAAAATTATTTTCACCTCTATTATATCTTGGATACATAGTTGTAGACCCATATTGGTCATCAAACGCATCAATTGCTGCATCATAGCCCTTTCTTGCTTTATCATATTGTCCTTGAGCCTTTCTCTTTTGAGCGTATGAAGCATAAGTTCTAGGGTCAAGTTCATTCAATTGGCTTTCTTTCAATATTCTTTTCACTGAATTTTTTACAATCTTATGTAAATCACTTTCTGTCAATCTAATTATTTTTTTCATATTATAAAATGTATTTTTAATATAAATATTGTTATTTAACAAAAAAAATTAGAGTAATAAAAATATATTACCCTAATTTTTTAAAAGGACATCACGAATTTCATGTTTCCGCAATCCCAAATTCTATTATAGCCCAATGATTTCATAAGCTCCCATTCTGTTTTTGATGAATCTAGTTCATGATGCTTTTCCAATATCCTTTGTTTTGTATAGGTGAAACGATGCTTTCTTTCAAGCATATCTGTTTTATGCATATACCAATAATTTGGCTTTGTCTGACCATCATATTTAAACCCGTTTACATCATAAACAGAACCATTTGGAATGACTGAACTCCATCTTGAATCTGCATAAGTTGTTATCTTTTTAGGCTTGTATTTCTCAATGAAATATTTTAGCAATTTGCTGAACGAGCCTATTACATTTGTATTCAATATGTTTGCAAACCTTATCAATTCATAATTTTCATCACCATCGCTTTTTTTGTAAATGATTCTCTCCTTTGAAAATGTCATAACAGAAACAAGCGTATCTTCATAAAACAACCCCACATTTATTTTGCTGTTTGTATCACCTTGAATATGGTTTTTATTTAAAAATTCGTGTTTTTCAGAATATTGTATTTCCCTTATGATGCATTTCCTTGCATAAATCTTGTTTTCAGTCATATGTACAAGATTTTTCAATCTGCTTGCAACAATATCAAATTTCTTTGCTATCTCATCTTCAAAGATGTGTATCAACTTTATCCCCTTTTCAGCACATAATCTTGTTTTTCTGATATGGTATTCCTTGTCTTTTCCGCATAATTCACTGTGCCAAAAATTTCCATTTACTTCTATACCCAAATTGAAATCATATAGATATATATCAATCTCATATGGCTTTATTATATCTCTAACATTCTTGGAATATTTCACACCCAAAGAATCCAACAGTTCGTATATCTTTATTGACGGATTATAATCTTTATATTCATCACTGCAATTCTTGCATGGTATATGGTCATATGACAGATATGACAAATTGTTTGTAACAAAGGTTTTGCCACATTTTCTGCATTTCACAAGCAAAACGTGCTTTTCAATAAATTCTATCAAATCCAAATCAGATTTCTCGCATAAATCCCTATATTTGGCTTCCCTTGCTATTCTATATTCCTCAATCTTTTGCTCTGAAACTCCATTTCCAACAGACAATTTCCCGTATTTTGCAAGCATAGTACTTTTTCTTTTGTTCTTGTATTCGTCTGTCTCCATATATTTCTTTCTGCATTCATCAGAACAAAACCTTTTTTCGGTTTTCTTGTATTTCTCGAATTCTTTTCCGCACATTTCGCATTTCACAATCTCCCTTGCCTTTTCCTTTTGTGGAGTTTTATCAAAAACATTTTTAGAATTTGTTTTCAAATATTCAAAATAACATTCCTGATTGCAAAATTTTGGAATAAGTTCAAGTTTTAATGACTTGTATTTTTCATATCTGAATGTTTTTCCGCAATTTAGACAAGTAGAAACTGGTTTATCTTCTTCTTTTGTTGAAAGAATCCTTTTTCTCAACAAGCCAAGACATTCATTTGAACATACCATTTTGCCCTTTCCATGAACCAATTCAAACTGCTTGCCACAAACGCAACATTCTGCAAATTTCTTTTTTCCAATACCTTTATGTTCAATATAACATTCTTTACAACAATATGTTTTGAACCCACCACCCTTGCTCTGACATTCAAATTTTTTTCCGCAATTAGGGCATATTCTTTCAATCTTCATCTTTTTTTGCTTTTAATACAAATATATAAAAAAACTAGGAAAAATAAAATTTCCCTAGTTTTTTTTTGTTATATAGATTCATAATTAAATCTGGTCAAATGACACACCTTCTGCTGTTAAAATAAAATCGAGCGGAATATACTCTAATGCGTTGTAAGGCTTGAAGAAAATCTTTGCTGGAAGCTCTCTTCTGTCTCTTGCCTCTTGTGAATCATCAACCTCAATCTTGTAGTCGCTGATACCTCTGTTGGCTCTGATGTTATCCAAGATTGGAGTAACTGTTGACAGGAACTTTGCCTTTGTTGTAGCATCGTTTGGCTCGAAAATCAATCCAAGGCAAGCGATTGCAACCAACTTACGCATTCTAAGAAGCAACCTTCTGATAGCGATTCTGTTGAGTTGTGACTCGTTCTTCTGCAAGTTCTTCTGACCCCAAAGCTTTACACCTTCTGCTGCGAAAGTCTTGACTGGGTTGATTCTTCCCTCATAAAGAACATCCTCATCACCAATCTTTGTGATTTTCTTTGCGCTTACGCATTCAACATCACCTCTGTTTGTACCAGCTGGTGCGAACCAAGGATGAGCGACATTATCAGTCTGGGCCATATCCCTTACAGCATCCTTTGTTGCTGGTAAGAAGATGTATTGGTTATTCTCAACATCGAAGTACTTAACCCAAGGATAATATGTGCAAGTGTAGTTGCTATCAATCTCGGAATCTTCAAGGTTGTCAACTGCTTCTTCTGCTGAATACATTTCATCGAAGTAATCTCCAGCACCCGCTGGTTTATCTGGTGTTGTAACAACGTAGATTGAGTCAGCTCTTTCCTCTTCAAGCATTTCGATTGTTTCCTCGACAAGCTTCAAGTTGTTAACGTAGTCAATACCTGGAGTTGCGAATACGTTGATGTCGGTTTCTTCTGGGTTTGCGAACTTACGAATTGCTGCCAAGTAAGCATACCAGTCAGAGGTAATACCCTTTTGGTTCAATCCAAGAACTTCTGGGTTGTCAATCTTGTTGAAAGCAAAACCTTCACCAGTCTTTTCGTTATACTGTCCTTCATACTTGCTATACATAAACTCGTCAGTATTTGTCCTTGAGTCTCTGTATACATCCCATCCATCGAAACCACCATAGAAGTAAACGGTGAACTTACGCAAGTTTTCATACTCGTAGATAGTTCCATCCATTTCAGCTTCTGTTGCTATGATTGGGAAACTTTCAAGAGTTTCAGTAACGTTGTTGATTGAAACGGTATCGAATGTGTAACCAGATTCACCGTCAACGGTAACAGTAACCGAACCGTCTTCGTAAGAATTCGGGTCAACACGGCAATCAAGGTGGAAGCCATTGCTGATTGTTGCTGGGTCATTGTCATATGCTGCATTTCCCTTGAATGTGAACATATCAACATCAACACCTACCAAGTCCGACAATCCGAAGTACTGCTTTCTGTTCTTGATGTCCTCGTCATAATCACAGTTGTATTTTATGATTGGAGCGATAGGCTTCTTCTTGTCATCTGTAATTGCAGTTGAAGTAGCTGATGAATTAACCTCAACAATAGTACCCTTTGCCATTGGATTACCGTTAAAATGAGCAAGAGGATAACCCAAGAAACCCGCTGGTACAGAATTTCTAGTTGGCAATGTCTCATTTACCTCAACAGTGATATACTTTGACTTCGATTCGTAAACACCGTCATAAGAACCAATCTTGAATGCGATGTAGTTCTTGTCACCTGGAATTAAGTTACAACGTGAGAAGCTTTCAAGCACGATTGGAGACTCGTCTGTGTCGTAGATTGCTCTTACTTGAACATTGAACAAACCTTCATCTGGCAAGATATTTGTAATTGATACCTTGACCTCGTTGTTTGCATTGTCACCATCAGAAATGGTATGGAATCTGAACAATCTTGAAAGGTCGATATTGTTGTAGTCACCCTTTACATTTGATACAATCCAAGGAGTAGATGCAAATCTATATGCTGACTTGTAATCGTTCAAATCGCAAGTAACCTTCTCAACATTGCCTTCACCCTTTGTATAGTAGAAGCCATCCTTCTTGCATTTTGCAATAACAGAATTGTTATGTACAATGTTGTTTGTTGTAGCACTAGTTGCAAATGCATTTCTTGAAATTTCTGTTTTAGCGTAATCAACTGCATCTGAAATCAACTTGTCAAAGTCTTCTGGTCTTGTGTAGACATAGAATCTCTTTCCACTGTTGTTGGTATATGACCTTACAGTATAGATTTCACCTTCAGCCATATCTTCCATCTTCAAAATGTTAGCTGTACAAGTCTTTGTACCACCGCTTCCATCTGGGCAATCATATGTACAAGTTTCAGTCTTATACTTGATACCACCGTTCTCAACCGTAAACTTGACATACTTTGGTTTTACATCACAGAAGTTTTCAGCGTACATAAATCGCTTACCAAGGTCTCTTCTTGTCAAGCTTCCTTGTCTTGCTGAACATGCTCCATTTGTATTCTTGAATGTTGCACCATACTTGTCAACGAAATCGTCAAATGGTGGGATTGTGTTCAAGTCGGCTGCATAAGCTACATCATAGAAGACAAGCTTAGCGTTTATTTCTGTAATTTCACTAGCATTAATTCCTTGAATCAATGCAACGTCATAAAGTGATTCAACATAGATTGGAGTATCGCCATCGAATTGGCTTGTACCCAATACCTTCAAGATATAGTCATTATCTTCTGGGTTCAATGATACAGAGAATCTGAACAATTGTTCAGAAGGCATTGTTCCCCAAGCATTACTTACTGCTGTAGAACCACTAAGTGTGAACCTACCATAGTTACCTACAGATACATTGAACGAAGAAGTCGCACTTGTGATATTGTATTGTGAACATTCATCACCAACAGCATCAATTGGTACATATGGTTGGATTGTCAATGCTGCTGGGTTGTAGTGTGTAATTTTTTCGCACTCTGGCACATGTTTCAACTCACCTACATAGTAACGTAACTTGTCATGTGCAGCCAAACCGCATATACAATCATCTTTGGTTGCCTCATACTTTTCGTATGCATTGTAGTAGCCTCTCGAACGAATAACTGCAATCACCATATCCTTGTCACCCCTCTTGGCTGTAATAGCCCAAGCTGGTCCTGCGTTGTAACCACTAAGTCCCAAAACACGGCATACCTCCAATTGCTTGGATTCTGTAAGATATGATTTTGCAATGTAAGGCAATTCATATTTAGGGTACTGTGTTCCCTTAAATTTTTCTGTACTTGTTCCACCGAAGGTGTCCTTGAAACGTGCCCAATCCTCGATTAGCATTGGTTGGAAGGCTGGACCTTTAAGAGTCTCGCCAGCAACACCAAGTGTTGTCAAACCAAGGCTTTTTACTGCATAATTAAGGTCAATTTCCCTTGAATATACACCTGGTGATACATGTGTCTTTCTTGCATTGTCTGCCATAGTTATGTTTATTTTAGTTTAAAAAATTAATTATCTTCTTGTTATTTAATTATAAATACTTTTCAATTTTCAATAGTTTTATTTTCCAAATTAAAAACTATAGAATATTTTTCAGAAATAATATTTATAAATCCAATAATTTCTGTCATATTTATCAAATCTGTATCAACTTCGCTCTGTTGAAGCAAGTCGTTGTAATCATACATATCATTTACAATATCAGATGTCGATACGCTGCCAGAGGTTGGATATGCAATATCCTTGTGATAACTGTTTATCAATTCGAAGTAGATGTTGGTTATCTCACCAACCTTTCGCATATATCCCTTCAGTCTTACGACCTCGTTGAATGTAAGCTTGTGCTTGTACTTGTCATCAATCTTCAACAGTTTCTCTTCTTGTTGTATTATTTCCTTTAGTGTCATAAACTTATGCATTATAAATGATGTCCTCTTCGACTGGTTCCTCATCCGTAACGGATTCCTTTTCTTCAGAGTCTACCATTTCCTCTGAAATTCCATTCAAGGAAATCGAAGCGGTTTTCATCTTATCGTCTCGTTCGACCTCTATATTTATAGTGTCTCCACTATAAATATTAATCTCTTCTTCAAGATTCACATATTCCTCGTTAATCTTCATAACAAAGTCATATACATTGTTCGTAACAATATCTGTAACTGAAAAATCAACATCTATATCGAACTTTGCAATAAAAGTGCAAATTGGGAAATTAATCTCCAATTTAATCTTCTTGTTAACATATCTCGGCTGTTCCTTCTCCCTTATGTTGCAGCACGAAAGTTCTTCCTCGTAATCCTCTATCACTTTTACTTCTGCCTTTTTTTCCTTCTTATTGTTGTTCCATCCTAAAACTCTTCCGATAACCCTTGTTGGAAGTTTAGTCACCTTGAAGTCCTCCTTCCTTATGATGTAACCAAGCAAGTTTATCTTATACGTCTGTGAATAGTATTTCCTATCATCTATCGCATTCTCTGACTCGTCTGAAATATCCTCAAGCTTCATTGGCATATAATGCCCATTTGGTGCAATATAGCATTCCAATGCCTTGAATTCATTAAGTATCTTCTGATTCACATCGTTCAACAGCTCATACTTGTTGGTTATAAGTGTAAGAGAATAAATCAAGTCTACACAAAACGGCTGCTTCATAGAATACATATCATATGCCTCTTCACCGTTCTCCAAAAGGCTTGGAACCAAGAACATAGGATAATCCCTATCTCCAGGTATATTAAACATACCACCTTGGTTTCTACCTTGCTTTGGGTTGTTTTCCCTTGTAACTGCAAAAAAGTTCAATAATGGGTTTCCAACCTCGTCCAAGTGCTTCCAAGTCTGTGAATATTCTCCTATCCTCTGGTTGCTGAAAAGCTTGAATATTGGAAGAAGCTTGCCATCATAAGAAACTTCAAGGCTGTTCACCCATTCGTTGAATGAATTGTCTATGTCGGACAGTTCAGTATACAATGGAAAAGGTGTTCCCTTTTCAAGGATAATCTTGTCCATATTCAACCTACGTTCCTTTCCAATAGCCTTCTTCCTCATCCTAAAGTTACTTAAATATGGTTTTGGTTGTATAATCATCTCTTTTGTATTTATTTTCCGTTAAATTCATTTTCACTCGATACTGGTGCGGCTTCAATGCTTCTGTACGAAGACTTGTAGCCGAATGTAGTCCTCGCGTTGTTGAAGTTGTTTCTACCGTCATTAGTAACTGTATAATACTCTATGTGGGTATTCGAAACAACCACACCTATATAATCCCCAATCTTTATGTCACAGCCCAATTCGTCAAGAGTCGCTTGGAAAACACCGAATTTAAGCTTTCCACTCTTCACATAAGTTCCCAAGTTCTTGTTCTTCTCATAGCTCATAAGCTCTGGTTCTTCCACAGTATATAGACAATGAAGTTCAACTGGCGGCTTATACACTATTGCATCACTCTTGGATTCAACATATGTGGCATCAAGGTTTGTCTTCTCCAAGTCAACTTGGTACAATATCAACGTTTGGTTAACGTCTTCCTCCAAATAGTTCTTTCCTATTTCCAATTCGAACAAATAGTCTTGTTCTGAATAGAACATATTGTTTCTGTTGATTGGAATCTGTCTATCGTCTCTAAATTTCTTAATTATCTCCATATCAAATAGGTTTATTACCGCTATCAATTATTACCAATACTTCCTTGCCGTTTCTTCTTGCCATACCGAAATTACCTTTATGCAAGTCAGAACTACCACCAGTCATTATAATATATTTATATAAATCTTTGAACCATTTTCCATTTGGACCTTTCATCAGTGCCATAAACTTAAGGTTTATTTTCCTTATTTCCTTATCGGTAAAATGCTTGAAAATAATTTCCAATTTGCCGCTTAAATATTTAGAATGCCAAGCTCTTTGTTCTGCCCACCATATAAAACCCTCCAATGTTACGTTATCACGTATTTCATTTACAATATACTTTTCATAATCTGGATTCCACCCATATATCTCTGAATGGCTATTTGTGCAAAATGGAATACCTAATATAACTTCGCAATCTGCCATATCCATAGGAAGTACACTCTCACAAGTTATCCAAGAAAAATCATCGGCATGTTTATAATATTTTGGGAAAATATCAAATTTAGCAGACAATTTAGCAACGTTGTTCCATTCATTTTGATTTGAATTATCGTGATAACTACTAATATTGATTTTCAATACAGTCTCTTCATCCACATCGAATACAGCACGAGCAATACCCCTTCCAACTGGTTCACCCAAATACTTACAGCAATATTTATACTTCTTATTCGATGTTGGTAATGAGCTAAGTGTTTCATATGAAAAACCATCTTGCATATATTCCTTCAATAACAGGTATTGATTCTCATTGATTATATATTTCATATATAAAAATTATCGCATTTTACTATAAATAGATTGTTTTTTTTGTTTAATTATTTATTTTTTATATAAAAACAATATGACAGACAGTATATTAAAAGTAAATAAAGCATATGACATTCTAAAGAGTTATAATGGTGCAAATCCACTGATAAAACAACTCAAAAGAAAAACAAAAACACCTTTGACTAACTTTGAAGTGGAATATATACTCAATTCATATGAAAAAGACCCTATTTTCTACAACAAGACTGTTAAAATAGCAAAATGGTACGGTGAAAAGCTTAAAAATGAATATAACATTGAATTTGTACCAGAAAAGTTGTACATAGGATACGTTTTCGGTGAAACAGAAAACACATATCATATGTCTATTCTATACAGAAGAAGTCAACCAGAGATTTTGCAGCTTTTTGTACCTAAAACAGCTATACTTGCACCTCTGTTCGTTGAAGACTTCAAGTCTTTGGACGTTGACTTCAAGAAATATGACGAAATGGGCAAAATAACCATCAAAGAGCACCAAAAGAACGCAATAAAGTTCCTACTTTCACGTAAAAAGGGAATAGTTTCACTCGATATGGGAATGGGAAAGGAAATTGATGCCAACACAATGCTTCCTACGCCAAACGGATTCAGAAGGGCTGACACATTGCAAGTTGGTGACTACATGTTCTCTTCATATGGCTTGCCAACAAAGATAATCGGAAGATACCCACAAGGTATCAAGGATATATATGAAATAACATTCAATGACGGTCTGAAAGTAAACTGCGGTCTCGAACACTTGTGGATTGCAAAGAGAGATACAAGAAAGAATTGGGAGGTTATTTCACTTAAAGACATCCTTAAAAGCGGCATTCACCCAAAAAACAACCCAAACAAGAACTGTTGGAGGATTCCAATGTGTAGACCAGCTGAATATGAGGAAAGAAAATACTTGTTCCCACCTTTTGCAATGGGAAAACTCATAGATTCAAACGAAAATGTAGCTGATGAGGCATCTTGGGAAAAACGTAGAATACCAGAAGTATATTTGTGCGGTTCTGTACAGCAAAGGCTTGAACTTTTGGCTGGTATATTGGATGGAAAAGCAACTTTCAACAAAAAGGCATTCATAAAATACGAGACGAAATCAAAAAACATAGCCCACGACATTAGAATGCTTGTTAATTCGCTTGGTGGAATTGCAATGCTTGAAAATAAGGAGGATTGTGTTGAAATAAATTTAATGACAATGTTCAATCCTTTTGCTGACGAACAAAAAAACAAGGAATATGACGAAATTGCTCAAAAGGCAAAACCATTTGACAGATACATTACCGATGTAAGACTCGTAAGGGAAAGCAATGCAATATGCTTCAGCGTTGATTCTGAAGACCAATCATTCTTAACAGAAAACTATGTTGTTACACACAACACAGTATGCTCAATAGTGGCTTCAATAGAGGGAAAATACAACAAGATATTGGTTATTTGTCCAGCTTCATTGAAAACAAATTGGAAAAGGGAGATTGAAAGATTCGTTCCATCTGATGATATAACAATTGTGGAAGGTTCAAAATGGAAAGAGAACAAATATACCATCATCAACTATGATATTCTGAAGAATTTCTATGTTGTGCCAAAGGTAAACAAGAAATTCAAGACAAAAGTATATACCGAGGACGGAAAAGTCGAATGGAAAACCGTTGAAAAGATTGTAAAGACAGAAAAAAGTGAAATAGTAGAGGAATCACTTGACAATTCACAACTGTTTCAGTCAAAATTCGACCTAATAATCATCGATGAGGCGCACAGACTGTCAAACAACAGTAGCGGTATGTATGAAATTGTAAGTGACTTGCTAAAACGAAGCAAACCAGATGGGGTTTTCGAGCTTACTGGTACAATGGTCAAGAATAACCCAATAAATCTTTACAATATATTGAAGCTAATTGATGCCGATGTTACAAAGGATTGGATAAATTACGTAAAAACATACTGCGATGGTAAACAAATAATCCCAAACAAGAACGAAAGGGATTATTTCACAAAACAATTCTTGAAATCTGTGCAAAAAGATTCGTGGTACGACTTGACAATTAAAGAAAAGGATGACTTGGACAAATATCTTGACAAGAACTGCAAGAAAATATGGCTAACAAACGGTGCAAGCAACCTTGACGAGCTTGCTGAACGGATAAAGCATCTGTACTATAGGGAAACAAGCGAAAACACACTAAAATCAATACGTACTGAAAGAAAGGTAATCGAATATGAGCTATCCCAACAAGAAAGGGTTGACTATGAAAACGCTTGGAACGACTTCATACTTCATAACGAAGAAAAGGATATAACCAAACTCATACAGAACCACAAGCTTATAGAAAGCTCAATATTCAGACAGCTTCTTGCCGACCTTATGGTAAAAAATACCATCAAAATTACTGAACAAGAATTGAATGAAGGAAGAAAAGTTGTAATATTCTGCTGCTTCGACAAGGAATTATATACACTTCAAGAACACTTCAAGGACAAGTGCGTTGTATATAACGGCAAAATGACACCAAAGAAAAAGGATGAGGCATACAACAAATTCAAGACAGACCCAAACTGCACTGTGTTAATAGGAAACCTACAAAGCGCAAGCGTAGGTCTAAACCTCAACGAGGCTTCGGTTGTAATATTCAACAATATTTCATTCATTGCCGCAGAAAACAAACAAGCCGAATACAGAATATTGAGAATAGGACAAGACAAGGATTGCAAGATTTATTACCAGAAGTTCAAAGACACATATATGGACAGAATGTTCGAGATTCTTGCAGTAAAGAACGAAATTGCAGAAAATACAATACTTGCAGAAGATAAAAAATAATCAATTAAAACATATACATTATGACATTTTCAATTAACGACTTAAATAAGTTGACTTCACTATGTTATATCGAAAACGGTATAAAAGTTGTGTTAACAAAAAGAGGAACTGATTCTTTAGAAATCAATGCGTTTCCTTGCAATTATTATATCAACGGTGAAAAAATAAAAACTATAGACCAAGAAGCTGCCACAAGTAATGCTTCTACAGCAATAAACGGAAATAAAAAGTGGTGGGAAAACAAGAATGAAGCAAACAAGGACTGTCGTGCAACCACAACAAAATATGAGATTGCTCTTGACAACTTCAACAAGAAACTAAACGTATCAAAGAATAACAATGGATAAGAAACTCTGCTTTATAAAGCATATTGGTGAAAACATTGGTGGGCAGAACATATACAAGCTTCTGTTCACTAGTGACGTTGATTCATTCTTCGGTGAAAACTTCGAATACAAGCCTTGCGGACTATGCAACGAGCTAATTCCAAACGAAGGCTCGTATGACGAGGAATATACTTTCATAACAGATATTAAACTAGACTTGATTCAAGACTCAACTTGTTTCGGGTTTCAAGACTGTATGGATGGGTGTGTTGCTCTAGCATACGAGAATATGGATGACTACGATGAATATCCAGAACCATGTAGATTGGTTCTGCAATACGGTATGGATATTGATGAAGTTATGGGAAAACTCGCCCAAAGAAACATAATAATGGAAAAAGAGGTTAAAATATGAAAATAAATTTTATCACGTTTGCCAACACCGAATCCAATTTTTCTACTGAAAGAATTTCCTTTGAAGCAAGAAATATGAATTTGTTTAGTGATATAAAAGTATATACAGAAAATGACTTTGACGAACAATTCTTAAAGACTAACGGCTCTTTCTTTAAAGAATACAAAAGAGGTTATGGCTATTGGTCTTGGAAACCATATATCATCAAAAAGGAATTGGAAACATTAACAGATGGTGATATTGTTGTTTATGCTGACTGTGGATGTATGTTTATATATAACAACAGACTTGAGTTGAAAAAATGGATTGATATAGCTACAAATTCAGAAAGTGGAATATTAAGCCCTTGTTATGGACCTTATGTTGAGAACAACTTCACTAGAATGGATTTATATGATTATATAAATAAAACATACAATAAGCACAATATTGATATTTTTGACAATGCCATACAATGTGGAGCTGGTATATTAATTATTTCAAAAAAACCAAAGTCAGTTGATTTTGTAAATCAATGGCATGATGTAATGACAAATCATTTCCATTTATGCACTGATGAAAAAAGTTCAATACCAAATCATCCTAATTTTATAGAAAACAGACACGACCAATCTGTTTTTTCTATGCTTTCAAAAATATATGATATAGAGACTATAAATTCTGAAAATGGTATACTGAACAAGAAAACAAGCCCAATAATTGCAGCAAGAATCAAAAACGATAAATACACTTGGAAAAAACCAATTGAAGTTTTATTCGATGGTCAAATATATAGTTTACAGAAATTTGGTGGAATATCTCGATTATATATTGACATTGCAAATGGTTTAAATAACAGTGAAATAATAAATAATTACACTGGTATTGGGTTAACCAAAGGAAATTATCAAGATTTCGTTGGCAAATTTGCTATTTCTAAAACAAATAACAAGTATTTATCTGAATTAATCGAAAGTGGTGATACTTCTTTTTCACAAGATACTATTGAACAATTATCAAAAGGTAATTTCGATATATTCTATCCAACTTTCTACAATACTTATTTTTTGGATTATATAGGTGATAAACCTTTTGTTATGTCTGTCCACGATATGATTCCAGAAATATATACTAGTATGTTTCCACCAAATGGCCTACAAATTATAGGGAAACGAAAAATGGTACAAAAAGCATCTGCAATAGAAGTAAACACAGAATGCACCAAAAAGGATTTGATTAGGCTATTAAATGTAGATGAAAAGAAAATACACGTAATAAGCCGTGCTTTGAACCCAACGTTTGGAACTTCATATTATAACAATAATCCGTTTGATTATGATTACATATTGTATGTAGGTACAAGATGGGGTTATAAAAGATTTGATTGGTTCTTGAAACACATTTCTCCATTCTTAAGAAAGCATAAAAACATACATCTTGTATGTACTGGTTCAGAATTTAATGAATACGAAATCAAATGGCTGAAGCAAAACAAAATATTCAAGAGAAGTCACACTATTTTTGCTGACGAAACAATGCTTGCTACACTATACAAGTACGCAAAATTCTTTGTTTTTTCTTCTGAATATGAAGGATTTGGAATGCCAATACTAGAATCATATAAAATGGAATGTATCGCTCTGCTTAATGAAAATGAATGTTTTAAAGAAGTAACTTTCAATAAAGGGACTTTCTTTAATTTATCAGAAAATGAATCAAATTTATCTGAAGTGGCAGAAAGAATATTATCTTTAAACAGCGTAGAAAGAAAACAAATAATTGATACACAGAATGAAATTTTATCTCATTATTCATACGACAAATTTATGAATAATGTCAAAAACTTTCTTAAAAGCGCTGTCACAAATAAATATGTTGACAATCAAAAAAATACCAAACCAAACGATTTGGACATTTTCATTTGCACCCACACTGATTTCAAACCACCTCTCACGAACAACATATACAAAATTGTTGACTCACGGTTAATAAACAACGATTCGTGGGGTGACTTAAAAGGTAGCTTCTATTCAGAGATAATGTCTTATTTCTATGTGGCTGAACGAGTAAAACTAAAAAAATATGTCGGATTCTGTCATTACAGACGATATTTTAATTTTATGGATGATATTCCAAATATAGATGAACTAATCGGCAAATATGAAATAATAGCACCAAAAATACTTACATTTGATACAACCATCAAAGAGCAATACAAGAACGCACACAATATCGAAGACCTATACATTGTGAGTGGAATAATTGCCGAATTATACCCAGATTACATAAATGGATGGAATAAGTTGTTAAATGGAAAGTCAATGTTCCCATATAATATGTTCATAATGAAAAGTGACGAATTCTTGGAATATGTCAAATTCCAACAAAGAATACTATACACTTACATCTCAATAGTCGGAATTGACATAGAAAACAGAATAAACAACAACAAGGACAAATATCTTAAAGACTTCAGCCCAAATAATGAAATATCATATCAATACAGAATTGGAGGTTACATTGCTGAACGACTAACTAGCCTTTGGATAATGCATAACCATAATCAAGCATTAATGCTTGATGTGACAATAACAGAAGACAAATATAACTAATATATGAAAATAGGGATAGACGAACTAAAACAACTTCACGAGCATACAATAAATTTCAATGGAAATCAAATATCTCTATCTTTCGATGAAAAGGAAAATTCCATCGAAATTATTTTCAGTGAAACTATAAAACAAGAAGATAATACTGAAGAGCATCAGCCAAAAAGCCTTACATTGGAACTTGTTCAAAACGAAAATGGTACGCATATTCTGCAAGAAACAACAGACACTTCAGATACAGAAAAAAGAACCTTGAAACTTAACAGAGACGATTTCTTCAGACTGCTAAATGCAAAACCATATAGCCAATCTGTTCTGAAGGGAATATACCCACTGTTAGATGAATCAAAAAATTATAAACTAAAATTGGAGAATTGGGCTAAAAAATACAGCTATTTCATTGGTGAGGACTTTGCTAAAAAAGAATATGTGGTATTATAATAAAAAAAATAGATGACAAATTAATGTCATCTATTTTTTTATTAAATATCAAACAATTAGTATGTACCACAATCAAAGATGCTCAATTCACCTACGACCTCGGTTGCGCCACTAGTCTGTCTAACCTCCTTCAAGTATACATTGTGACGTTCTGGATTCTCGTCTGTTGCTTCAGAATGAGCTACTGGTACGACAGAGCCAGCTTCTGTTGAAATAGCAAATTCAAATTCATCAAGAAGCCCAGCCAATGGGATTCTTACTGTATCTGTTCCACCACTGAAGTTGACGAAATCCAATACAAGTTCCTCTGTAGTTCCATCAAAAGTTGAGCTAGACAAAATCTTAGTACCAGTCAACTGAATGTCTCTCTTACCATTTGAATTGATGAATGTCAAAACATTTGTTGCAGGAGCATAATGCAAATCAGCCAAAGCGTAAAGACCTTCACTTGATGTCTTAATGATGTTTTTATGAATTGGTTCATCAACAGTTTCTGACACAGAACTATCTGTAATCACATTGTCAAGCTTCAAGCTTACATCAGTTCCACTAGTTGTTAATGTTGCTAGTATTGGGTTAATTCCATTAACCTTGTTGCTTGCAACTGTGCCACTCAATTCAAACAAACTTGAATCAAGGTCTGTTAATGCACTAACAACTGTTGTATCATCACTTATATAATGTTGGCCACTCAATGTCAAACCACTAGTACCATCAACATTCATACCACCGATTGTGTCTCTTGTAGCCTTTTCAACATCATCCAAAGTATCCACAGCAGTTTGGACTGTCATAACAGTGGTTACATAATTTCCATCAACACCCAAGGTCGTACTAGTTGTTCCAAGTGCTGTTTGAGCGTTATCAACCTTACCACTAACTGTATCGACATCATCACGAACACCCTTAACGGTTGAATCCAATGTCATCAATGCACCAGAAACAGACGTATCTGAACCGATGTAATTTGCACTTGGATATGTCATTCCAGTCTGACCTTTTGTTGCACCAACTGCTGCTATCAACGCATCAAGATTACTATCACCAGATGTTATTGCAGCATCCAATGCTTCTACAGCACCCTTAACTGTTGTTTGTGAACTTGCAACAGTACCAGTTGTTGTAAATTGAGTGTCTGTGTTCTGAACACCAACTACGCTGTCAATGTTACTAACATAAGTCAATGCGCTGTCTGCCTTTCCACTAACGGTGTACAAGTTATTATCCAATGCAGTAACTGCTTCCTTAACTGTATTTACAGTGGATACATAATGTCCATTAACCTCCAATGTTTCCGCAGAACTACCAATTGCTGCTCTTACTTCATCAACCTTTCCACTTGTTGCATACAAACTTGTGTCCAAACTTTGAATTGCGCCAGATGCTGAATTAGTTGTTCCTACATAATGAGAGCCTTCATTAAATGTAATTGCTGTTGCATTATGTCCAACACCAACAGCCTTTTCCAAAGCTTCAGTGCTGCCAGTTAAGCCACTAATCTTTTCTTCTAATTCTCTTTGGTCATAGAATACAGTATGAGCTTCATTTGTACCATCATCTACTCTAAAACCTAAAGCAATTGCGGTATTTGTCTCTGAAGGTGTACCACCAGTATCAATCAAATATCTTGCAACAATAAGTTCGCCATCCTTCAAATCTGCTGCTGCTGTTTTTGCCGCATTCTTTGCTGCTTCTCTACCTTGTTTAGCAATAGGCTTGTTTCTTAAAAGTTGTAAATGTCTAAGTGCCATTTTTTAAATGTTTTTATTTTTTAGTTATTATTTTTTTTTTATTCACTTACATATAAATATGGAATATTAATCAAAACATCCACTATTTTTTTTATATTTTTAAAAAAAATGTTGAATACAGCGTACAAACATCTGTATCCAACATTTTTTTATCATTAATCATCGTCATATGAACCACAGTCGATAATACCTCCAAAATACAAACCGTCATTAAGGATTTGAAGTATATTCTCACCTCTTTGGCTTTCACTTTCATCGGTAATGTTCTGTTCGGACAACTTGACATCAACTTGGATTGTGGTTGGTTGGTCAGTCCTTGCACTTGTAGTCACCACTGTAATGTCAGCAGAATTGGTGTCAATTCCCTCAATTGCGGTCTTGTTCTGCAAGTCCATAATCTCTTGTGCAAGCAATGCATCAGCCTCGTGCAATTCTTCAATTTCACCAGCTGCCTCTGCCATCTTACCGTCAAGTGTAAGCAATGCTTCAACAACAGTTTCTGCTTCCTCCAAGTAACTGCTTCCAGACATATATTCTGTAAGTTCGGTATCGGCACTTGTAACGCCAACAACCTTATATATGTTATCGCTGTTGCTGTTTACCAACCTCTCCAAGTCGGAAATTGCCTCTTGAACAGTTGCGGTCTCGCCACTATATATGCAAGTATAGTTGGTTGCCTCCTTTGGAACATACAACTCATTGTCACTGTCCTTTGTCAATACATTACTGTCAAGTGTTGAAATACCGACATAACCCAAAATGGTGTTGTCAGCACTCTTTCTGAACTCAACTTGAACATACTTTGTGAATGAATCACCAGTGCTAATGATTCTATTGACATCAAGATTTGCAGTAATTGCTGTTGCAACATTCTGACTGCTACCAGATGGAGCCAAATAGGTTTCTACCTTAACGTTTCCGTCATAAGTACCAAAGATGCCCTTGAAGAATGCAGTAGCATCAATTCTTGTGGTCTTCTCAACACCTTCTGCTGTGTATACGAATACAAGTTCATTTGATGCACCATCATAATAGATGCTCTTTACAACATCAACTGAATTCAACCTCAAGATTGTGCTTTCTCCATTTGAGTTTGTAAATGTAAGTTCATTACCAGCTGTACTGTATGTCAAATTGGACAAACCGACATACAAGCCGCTTGTGTCTGCCTTAAGAGCATTGTTTCTTGCTGTTGAAATCTTGACATCTGCTGTCAACGTAGAACCACTGTTTGTGCTGTCACTCTTTGTCAAATCAACTGTTGGAGAATCTGCAACAATCCAATTGTACTTCAACTTGATTTCATTTGCTAAATCAAGGGCATTGTTTGCAGTACCGCTTACTGTTTCAACTTGTCCACTGATTGTCTGTACTTGTCCGCTCAATGTTATAACTTGACCGCTCAATGTATCAATCTTTCCATTAGTGGTTTCAACTTGTCCACTTACTGTTCCAACTTGACCACTGATTGTCTGTACTTGACCGCTTAATGTACCAACTTGACCACTTACAGTATCAATCTTGCTGTTAGTTGTTTCAACTTGTCCACTGATTGTCTGTACTTGTCCGCTTACAGTTTGAACTTGTCCGCTCAATTCGGTAATATCTCCACTATATGAAGGTATACCACCAATCATAGAGTCAATCTCTTCCTTGTTATATACTTCACTCTTGGTGTATACGTCACTAGCATTTGCCTTCTGGTCAATTGCTGTCTGCAAAGCACCACTTGTTGAAACCAAATCACTTCTAAGGTTGCCAATACTTTCGTTGCATTCAGCGATGTCTTGGTTCAATTCTTCGACCTTCTCATTAGTATATGCATTTGCACTGTCAAGTATGCTATATGTATATGCGCTCAATTCGGAAATATGGCTTGTATTTGTTGCAACATCACCACTTATTGTATTAACTTTTGACTCAAGTGCATCTACTCTTGGTGTAAGACCATTCCTTACAGCATCTGCATACTGCTTTGCAGTGTAAGCTACGGAACCCTCTTGCAACTCGTTTCCGTTCAACGTGGTAATGGCTTGCTCATTTGCTGAAACCCTATTTCCAAGTGCATCCGTTACGTTGTCTGTATATTCCTTGACAGCATCGGCATATTGCTTTGCTGTATAAGCTACAGAACCCTCTTGCAACTCGTTTCCGTTCAATGTGGTAATGGCTTGCTCATTTGCTGAAACCCTATCTCCAAGTGCAGACAAACTGCTTCCGATGGTTGCAACACTGTTTTCAAGTGCTGAAATATTTGTTTCTGCATCTGACAATCTTCCCTCAATTGCGCTTGTTTCCTCCTTGGTTGCGTACTTGGCATCGCTTTCAGCCTTTGTATATACGCTGTCTGCATCAGCCTTGCCGCTTGTTGCTGCGCTAATAGCTTCATCCACACCACCTACAAACAAACCATCTGGGCAAACCTTCAAGTATTCGTTGTGCTCGTGGTCACACACCTTAACCTCAATGATATGATTTTCACTTATGGTTGTTGTTTCACCGCCATAATATGTGTCAACCAAGTCTCCAACGTTAATCACCTCTGTAGTAGTACCGCTTTCGACATTGAATACAAATGTGATGTTCTTTGTGGTTGGGTCATAAGAAACACTCTTCAAGAACTTGTCTTTTGGAATGTTCAAAGTACCACCAGTTATTGCAATACCGTTATTCAATGTATATACCAAGTCATATGTAAGCTCGTTGTCATCGTGCTTGCTCAAGGCAACATTCTTGACACTCTCGTCAATTTCTGTTTGAGCATCATCAATCTTGTCATTCAACTCGCCCTTAACAGTGTCTGTGTAATCCTTCACTGCATCGGCATACTGCTTTGCTGTATAAGCTACAGAACCCTCTTGCAACTCGTTTCCGTTCAATGTGGTAATGGCTCTAGCATTTTCATTAATCCTATCAAGAAGGGAATCCTTCATCTCATCTGCATAATCCCTTACATCATCAGCGTACTGCTTTGCTGTGTAAGCCACAGAACCTTCAACAAGTTCATTGCTGTTCAACGTAGAAATGCTTGATTCAGCATTTGCCAAACGTTCATCAATTGCGCTTGTTTCCTCCTTGGTTGTAAACTTGGCATCGCTTTCAGCCTTTGTATATACGCTGTCAACATCAGCCTTGCCGCTTATTGCAGCCGAAACTGCATCATTGATACCGCTAACATATATACCATTATCACTTGACTTCAAATATCCTTCGATGTTCAAGTCGGCATTGATTTTAAGGCTTACTGTCTTGGTTGAATAATCAACTGTGATTGCACTTGAGCCTTCGAGTGTCACTGCATCAACCTTCTCGTCTGTATAGCCCTTTGCTTCTGCCAAGGCATCTGCTACAGACTTTGCAACAGAGCCTTCAACCATTGCATTGCCTTGCAATGTGTCAAGCCTTGATTCTGCCGAAGCAACCCTTTCTGACAAATCCTCTATTTCGCTTTCGGCTGCTGAAGAATTGGTTTCAAGAGTCTCTATTCTGCTTTCGTGTGTAGAAACTGTCGCAGAAAGTGCAGAAATGTTGCTTGTGTTTTCAGTGGTCTTGCCGCTCAATTCCGCAATTGCTGCTGCATTTGCTGTGATACCACTTGATGGTACGTACAAACCGTCATTTCTTGCAGAAAGCATATTACCTTCATTATGGCTTATGTTTACATCTGCCGACAATACATCACTACCGTCCACATTTCTCTCCTTGGTCAAGTTTACTGTATTGGTATCTACAACTGTAAGCTCGTTGAACAAGTCTCCAACTGGTACTTCAATCTTCTGCATATCACCACCAGCATCCTTGTAGTAAATCTCAAGCTGCTCCAATTCTTGGTTGTAGTCGATATGGTCAACAACACCGAACGAATTAAGTTTCAAAGTCTTTGATGCCATTGTGGAGCCGCTTAATGAATCAGCAATAGTATATGTATATGTCAATTCATTTGTTGCGGTATCATAGCTAAGGTCTGCATTATTAAGGTAGAATGTAGAGATGTTGCCTTGTCTTGGTCCGCTTGTCTCAAAAGTGATTGCATTGAGCTTTGGTGAATAGCTCATCTTTGCTGTTGCATACAATGCTCCACCGACAATGCTATTGCCACCCTCGATGATGTTGTCGTTCGATTCAAGAACCTTAACATAACCGTTTAGATATGTCGAATTTTGAGTTGAATCATCAACCAAAAGCTTGAGGTTTTCAGAACCAACCTGTTCAATCTTCAATGTACGATGCTTGTCTACTGCGTCTATATTAGACTGCAAATCACCGCTTGTCTCTCTAATTAACTCCTTGATTTCATATTCCTTTGAATGAACTTGTCCGCTTATAGCATTTGCATATCCGCTCACAGAATCAATCTTCTGTTTCAATTCAAAATCAGACTCTTGTCTTTCAACAGATTCATTGTCAAGCTGTTCTTGCAAACCTTCTGTTGAACCGCTCAAGCTTGCAATCTTTGATTCAAGTTCTTCTTCTGCTTCAATCGCACGGTCTGTCTCGTTGCTTACTGCTGATTCAAGCGAATTCAACTCATCATCTACAGTACCGTTCTTGTACTTTATATTGTCTGCTGTACCCTTAACGTACAATCTTGCATCTGATTCACCATCATCTTGTATTTCAATGATGTTGTCTGCATCACTTGATACATATACCTTGGTTGACAAGATGCTTTTGTACTCGTCTTTCCCATCAACTGTTGTTGGACCGACCCTTTCAATCTTAAGTTCAACTGGTGATGTTCTTGGTGTGATAACCCTCAATTCTGCTGCCAATCTCTCAAGGCTGATTTCAATCTGACTGTTATCAGACAATGAAATCACAAGAGCCTCCTTGAATTGGTCATAAGTACCAGATATAACATGTATTTCCTCTGGTATTGGTATTTCCTTTACAATGTCACCATTGACAACAAGCTGCAATGGCTCTCCGTTTCCTTCATATGCAAGGTCAACATTGATGAAATGTCCGCTCTTGTTACCATCAGCATCCTCCTTGTTTAGCTGATTTGTAAGGAAAACCCTACCATCGAAAGAGAACTTGGTTGGGAACACCGAATCAGCTGTGAGTTTGCCGTTTTCAAGTGTCAAGTCAACCGTATTTGTATCTTCTACTGTGATTTCCTTTTCCTTGACATAATCTGCCAATGTCTCTACAGCTTCTGCCAATGAGCCGCTATCGTCAATGATTTCATTTTCGAATGGTGAAAGTGTGCCATCTTCCTTCAAACCGCAACTTGCCATTACGTTGGACACCATACCGCTTATCGCATCGATTGCTTGCTCGTCCGCATCTACCCTTTCAGCAAGTTCTTGTATTGAACCTTCGATGTCTGCCGAATCGATATAGAAAGTTCTGTTTGCAGTACTTGCCACACCGTTTCCTACTGAACCGATTGCCAATATGATGTTTGGATTAGCTGAATCACCGTATTTGAGCACCATTGGCTCTGCATAAAGTGTTGGACGGTCAAGTGTCTGACCGTTCTCGATATATGCTATTGCCTCTTCCCTTGTTTGGAAACATTCGTCATGGTGTACAAATTGTAACCTATTCTTACTTGCTTGTTCCATTATATTACTATTTTTTTTATTTTATCAAATTAATTTAAAAAGTTCCATAATTTCCATTGAATTGAACCTCAATGGTTTCTTCTGATTCCTTAAATAAAGTAAGAACTCCACTTTCAGAATTATATTCTCCACGACTAATAAGTCTACTTTCAATATCACCTTCCCCCTCCTTTGCGCGTTCAATCTCTTCTGCAAGTTCGCTTGATACGCCCTCAATAGCTCCGCTCAATGCCTCATCTGCTGCTTGACGGTCGCTGATTTCAGTTTCAAGCGCACCACTAAGTGCTTCTACTTCAGAAGCTATTTCTTGAACCTCACTCGAAAGGTCTTCAATTGCACCGCTCAATGCCTCATCTGCTGCTTGACGCGCTTCTGTTTCACCAGAAAGCTCTTCTTGCAAAGTTGCCACATCTCCGCTCAATGTGTCAATGTCATCTGTAATACCAGATATTTGGTCAATAATTTCATCAACAGTACCGCTCAACTCTGTAATTGCCGAAGTTATCTCGCTTGTACCGCTTTCGATAATGCTTCTAAGGTCTTCTATTGCCCCACTGAACACTTCATCAGATGCTTGTCTTGTCTCAATCTCTTCGTCAATTCTGCCGTTGATTTCTTGGATGAATTGCTCAAACTTCTCATATATGTCTTCGTAAATTTTACTAGCTACTGATACAAGCTCACCATTCTTTACCATATATAAAGAATATTCATCATCTTCCAAACCATCAAACAATACAACACATTCACCCTCATCAAGACGTTTCTTAACCCAGAAGAAACCGTTCCATTCTGTCGTAAACAATTGGATATTGAATGCATAATCAACAATATCAATCTCTTGTGGGCAATATCTTGGGTCATCGAATGCAACGTTATTTATTGTCCAAATCAAGTAACCGCTCTTTGCTGTAAGAGATGGCATCAATACGCAACGGAAAACACTGCCGTTGATGTATTCAACATCGTGGAAGTTTGAACCGTCATAATCCTTTACGAGCCTTATGCTCATAATGGCATTTGGTGCTGCTGCAACTTGAACAACTCCGCTCTTGTCATAGTCGAATCTCTTTGCGTACACATCAGTGTTATTGATTGCTGTACTTGTCCAAAAAGAACCTCTCTTGCCCAAATAATTCTTCAATTCACAACCATCACCATAACCTGCTGGAAGTAATTTCAAACCGAATTTGTCAAGCCCCTTTGAGTCACATGGCTTCCTCTTTGGATGGAATTCGAAGCAGTTGCCATCCCTCTTGTTGTAGTGGTAGCAATTATCATCAACTGGTTCAAATAAATCCTCCTTCTTGCATCTGCAACGGTCTTCAGATGACATACATCCGCAGTCACCGCTTTCGCATTCATCCCAATCTGACATTGACTTAAGAACCTTACCAGCACATCTACCAAATTCCTTGTTACATACAGTGCTTGCATGGTTTCTATCACATTCACAAGGTTCAACAGCATTCAACATACCGTCCCAATCCTCCTTTGTTGGAACCCTCCAACCGAACTTCAAGTCCTCATTGATTGCTTGTACTGCCTTGTAGTCATAAAGATAACCATATTCACTGACGCATTCCCTAGTAACATATCTGTCACCCTTCTCAACATCACAAGGCTTTGGAAGAAATTCTCCACCAGCAATATTCAAATACTTGATACAAGGTCTATAAACTCCAGTTCTATCAACAACGTTGATTCCAAGTGGACAATGCTCCGTTCCCAAACCAACAAGCGTAGAATCTGAATTGACGTGAGTGAGCATATATGTACCTACGTTCTTCTTTGTGATAAGACCGTCAATGATAGCCACATTGTCATCCCAAGTTATCTTTATCTCACCCTTCTCCTTGTCATATGCAACATATAGATTATGCACGACACCTTCAGCCAAAGGAGATAAATCGGCAACAAGGGGTTGCTCATCCTTACTGTTCCTTGTAAGTATGAGCTTGTTCGTATTCTCGTCAAATGTAAATGACTTGATGTCAGCATCCTTCAATGTGATAAAGTTGCTGTCTATCTCATTTATTGTCAATTTACAATCCTTTGTTATGTCCTCTCGATAAGGGCTTACTAATTTATAAAAAAACAACCCACGCATATTTGATTTTATTCTTAATTAATTATTTTTTACAAATAAATATCAGAAAATTATCGTTTATTTCCTTTTTGGATTGTACTTATTGTTATAAAGACACCAATTTTATGAGGCACGAAAAGAATCATTGGAAAAATAAGGAAAACGTGATTAATGAATCGAAGAAATATTCGTCAAGGACTGAATTCAACAGAATGTCAAGAAGGGCATATGATTCTGCCAAAAGGAACAAGTGGATTGATGAAATGCCTTGGCTTGACCTACAAGAAAACACGAATCATCCTCACGGATATTGGAAGAACAAGGAAAACATAATGGAAGAGGCAAGGAAATATTCAACAAAGGAAGAGTTCAAGAAAGGAAACTTGAGCGCGTTCTTTGCTGCATACAAGTACGGCTACATTGATGATATGGATTGGCTTGTGATAAGGAAACAGCACAAGAAGGGATATTGGAACATATACAAGAACATTGAGCAAGAGGCATTGAAATACAACACAAAGACAGAATTCTCCAAAGGAAACAATACAGCATACAGATATGCACTGAAATTGGGCGTAATCGATGATTTCTTTTTCAATGACTATATTGATTTTTGAAAAAAAAAAATATATTTATATTTAAAATACTAAATAATATGAAGAAAATCACAAGATTAACTGAAACTGATTTACATAATATAGTAGAAAATGTAACATCAAATATGATGAATAATGGGCAAAGTCAGCAGCCTCAACAGCAACAAGGGCAAAATAATCAAGATGTGGCAACTATGTTATGGCAATTGGCTGAATATGTGACAAAACAATTTAACCAAATAAATCGTAATATGGAACATCTAAAAGAACAAAACTATCAACTGATTAATGGGTTAAGGAATTTGAGTGGCCGAAGATAACAAAAAAAAGAAGTGATTTAATTTCACTTCTTTTTTTTTCATTTCAAATCATTTTTGAATTTCTTAAGCAGATATTTCTTCTTTTCTTCATATGGCATCTTCACCATATATTCGAACTCGTCCTTGTGCTTCTTGATATACTCGTCCAACGTGCATATAACCTTGCAAGGTACACCTGCCGCAACAACATTGCTTGGAATATCCTTGTCAACAAGGCTGCAAGCGCCAATTATTGTGTTGTCACCTATGTGCACGTTTTGAAGAATGGTAGAATTGCATCCTACAAAGCAGTTCTTGCCGATTACAATTGGTCCGTAGATTACTGTTTGTGGGTTTTGACCCTTTATGTTCCTAACTACCCTTGTAGCACCATCATGAGTGACAAAGCTGCATCCGAAACTTATGGTAGTGTTGTCACCAATTTTTATGAGATAAGGTTCAGACCCGAAATTTGGGCTATCTATTAAAGATACGTTTTTACCTAATATTGGTTTGTCCATAAACTATGTTTTTTTATTTATTACTTATCAACAACTGTAGACGAATTGATGTCAATTGCATCATCGGTTACTTTCAAGTTGTATGAATCCAACTTTTGGTTTGCAAAGGCAACTGTCTTTTCTTGCACTGATTCAGCAATCATTTCCTTCATATCGTCATTTGACTTTGTTGTTACACCCGAAGCACCAGTATAATTAACCATCTTCTGACCACTTTCAGTATCAATCTTTATTTGTCCATCAACCAACGATGGGTCAAAGACATAATGTGGGAATTTGCTGATAATTTGGCTCATTTGTGTCTCTTTGCCAATCAATTTACTAACTTCAACGATTACCTTGTTTTCATAATCCTTCTGATAATTAGAAAGATAACTTTCAAAATGTCCGTTTACAAACTTGTCACCAACCTTGATGTAGTCTTGCAACCAATAGATTTTCTCATATGTATTGCTGTCATCATCCTCATAAGAAACAGTACAGTAAGGGAATATTGCCTTGCATTCTTCTACATCAATCACATCTGTAGAAACGTTATATGTTCCGTCAGCAGAAGCTATTTGTTCATCATTATGCAAGTCCATATACTTCTCACCTTCAACAAGTTCCTTTTCCTCTGTTACATATACCACAAAGTGTTCACCAATCCTCTTATCTTCAATTTCTGCTAACTTCTCGTCCAATTGAGAATCACTGATTGCATAAAGAACATTGTCGTTTACATAGTAGTAAGGGTTCTTTAAATCTTGTTCTTTTATTAATTCAAGCATAGTTTTTTGTTATTTTTTTTTATAGTTATTATTTTTTATATAAATATCTTTCTCATCTCTAATTTTAAATAAATTCTTTGACAAATACTTGTTAAGACTTTCTTGTATTGAGTTTCTTTGTCTTTTTATGTCTCGTATCATTTGTTCAGCTTTAATCCTTATTTCGTCTTTACTAACATTTTCGTCAAAAACAAATGTACCATCACTTTTTAATATATTATAACAATTATTATAATTATCGCCTTTAAAGTCATAAATAGACACTGGATAAAACCCATATTTGGCGCATTGACTGTCCAACCAATCAAACCATTTGTCTGTATTTTTTGTGTCTTCTGGTCTCCATAATAACTTTCCTTCTTTTGTTATTATATTATATTTATAACCGCTATGACCTATTTTACCAACAACAGCTAGCCCATTCGTAAAATGGTCAGCCGCATCAAACCATTGATATGTGTCATATGATGATTTTTCATCACCCCATACCAATGTTCCGTCAAGCCGCATAAAATTATACATATTATCGAACATTACTATAGCAATACCATCATAAAAACCGCCAATTTTTTCATACCACTGTTTACTAATAAGTTTACCATCAAAACTTAACAAATTGTAATCACCATATTTTGATACTTCTAAATAATTATCATCAAAATCTTCTATGGAATTAAACCATGCGTTTACTTGCTTATCCCAAACCAATGTGCCGTTAGTCCTTAATAAATTATATACTTCTTCATCATCATAAATCTTAGTTACAACAGTAGTACCTCTCTTATCGAATCTACCGCATTCATCGCCCAAACCATCAAACCATTCTTCAATGTCTTCTTTATCCCAAACAAATGTACCGTCACTTCTTAAAATATTCCATTTACTACGTATTGTTATTGCCGCATAACCATCTAAAAAATTATACCCATCATCAAACCAAACGTCACTTATCAAGTTGTTTTCTTTGTCAATGAAATTATACTTATCATTTATTTCAACTACTCTCCAACCATCATAAAAGTGAGTATTAACCGAATCAAAAATATCTGAAAGTCCATAATTCTGACTCAACTTTTCCTCAACTTCATATGTTAGTTGCACAGAAAGGTTTTTTTCTGCTTGCAAACCAATCTGAATCATAACATTGTCACCGACAATTTTGCGTAATTCATTGTAATCAAATATATTGTCAACACTTCTTGAATATCTCTTAGGACCGTGATTCCATCTGACATTGCTGTATTGTATTGCACCAGTAGGACTTATTATGACGAATATCATAGAAAGTCCATAACTGTCCAATGGATAAGTAGTCTTATCCATCTCACAAGGTTCATCTTGCCATCCATCTCGCAACAGAGCATACATTGTATACTTACCATCATGGGTATAATTATCATATGTATCTTCAGATTGCGTATAACACAATGGAACTGCACCTTGACCACCAGTATAGTTACCAAGTTCAGTGACAGTCATTCCTAATCCTTCAATTGGGCTATCATAATCATTTATTTTGTAAATTGTATAATGGTTATCTGATTCAATTGGTTCTTTATTTTTGTTTAATTCATCATCATAGTGCTTCTTGGATGACCAATGTGTGAGTCTTTGATTGTTTTGCCACAACTGTTTTTGCCTATTCTGACGTTGTGCTTGTATCAATTCCTCAAAGCTCTTCTTTAATCTTAAGTTCTTATTAACCCTTATTGAGTCATCATATTCAGAAACAGAAACAACATATGGTATCAGACGTTCTATATTCTGGTTTATAACAGTAATCTCGTCATTCTGACGATTTTCACCTTCAATTGGATGTTTTACATAATTATTCCAAACTTCATCAACAGCATTTTGAACTTCTTGGCTTGAGCCATCAACTAAAAGACCTTCTTTCTTAGTTATAGCCAAAACACATCTTAATATCTTGTTTCTTATTGTACGCTTCTGGTCTTCTGTAAGCACTTGACGTGTATGCCCATCCAAAAACTCGTTCAAGACATTATTTATTAGCTTATAATTTAATACGTCTGATTTCATAATTGTAATTATTCCTTATATTCATTACCTCCATTGTGCAGTTATACCATCTGAATATCTTGATATATCCTATAAACGTACCACCGAAATTTTCCTCCAACGGCATAAGCACATTGTAAACCCTCATATAATCTGGCATTATAACATCACATAGACCTTGTGTGCCACCACCCAATGAAATGTTATATGCAACCAACTCTTGTTTCTCGTCTTCCTCTTGAAGCTTCCTCAAGTTCAACAATGGAACCTCTTGTGTAATATACTTCAGTCTTCCATCCACATAGAACTTGAAATACATGGTATTGACACCGCCAATCACCTTGACGTGTATTAAGTGCCATTGTTTGTCCTTTATAAC
>Ga0247608_10000734_pt1 | contig 50674 bp, 86 predicted proteins | sample 176DNAGHGlowgp2_FD_193490 | JGI IMG/M metagenome (GOLD analysis project Ga0247608, IMG submission 193490) | Sheep rumen microbial communities from Palmerston North, Manawatu-Wanganui, New Zealand - 1766 DNA GHGlow gp2 | ecosystem: Host-associated > Mammals > Digestive system > Stomach > Rumen ...
GAGGATTTCGCTGCGATTTTGTTCGCCTCGTCGATGGAGTCGTTCATCTCCTCCGTCAGCTCGTCGACCTCGTTGCCCTCTCCAAAAAGCCCCTTGAAAAGCCCCTCAATGAGCCCGCCTGCAAGGTTAACGCCCAGATTGACCATGCCCCCGAGAATGTCCGGTGCGTTTGCGACGATGTCGCTGATGGCCGTTCCGACGAATTCACCGATGGCCGTGCCGAGTTCCTGGGCCTTGGACGCGTCCGCTTTGGCGTCCTTGAACAGCTGGACAAGTCCATCGATAAGCCATCCGGCGAGGTCCGTGGCGCCCTGTACACCCGCCGTGACGATGGTGATACCTTTGCCTGCCAGATCGCTGATGGCTTCGCTCGGAAGGCTGGTGATGGCCGCCGAGACAGCGCTGATAAGCTCCGGTGTATTCTTCAGCGTGGTACTGATGGCCGGCGCTAAATTGTTCACCACATAGGTTCTGAACGTTTCTTCGAAATTCTTTGCGGCCTGCTCCAGCTTGCCCTGATCCTGCTCGCCGCCGATGCTCGTGAGAAAATCCGACCACGCCGCTTCCAGGGAAGCCTTGCTGCCGCTGATGGTCTCTGCCGCTTCCTTGGCTGTGGTGCCCGTGATGCCCATCTCGGTCTGGATGACGTGGATCGCCTGCACCAGCTGATCGAAGGTGATGCCATCCAGATCTTTGATCTCATGGTCAAGGATTTTGGAATCGTTGACCAGCCGCACCATTTCGGATGCCGTTCCGCCATATCCGAGCTTCAGGTTGTCCAGCATCGTGTAGTTCTGCTTGGCGAATCCCTGATAGGCGTTTTGGATGGACCCGATGTCGGTGCCCATCTTGTTGGCGTTGTCCGCCATGTCCGTCACGGCCATGTTGGCCATCTCGGCGGCGGCGTCCGTGTCACCCTTGAGCCCCTGCAGCAGCGAGGCGCTGAAGCTGGTGACGGTTTCCATGTAGTCGTTGGCGGAAAGGCCGGTGGTCTTGAAGCTCTGCTTTGCGTAACCGGCCACCTTGTTGGCGCTTCCCTTGAACAGGGTTTCGACGCCGCCGATCAGCTGCTGGTAGTCCGCGTATCCGTCGATGGCGCCGCCGATGACCTGACTGATGCTCTGCACGCCTTTTTTGATCATGTCGGCGGCAAGGTTGCCAACCGCCACCGTCATGGCGGACATCTTTTGGCTCAGCCCTTCGCCCAGCTTCTCGGCATTATTAATCCCCTTGACGTAGGAGCTGTCATCCAGGACGATTTTTGCCGCCAGCGTCATCAGATCCATCGATTATTTCCTCCAGTCTGCCCAGTATATAGTGTTTGACCTCTTCGGCTGTTCTGGGCTGCGGCCTGCGATGCTTTTTGTGGAACGGGTTCGCGTAGATGGCTTCCACTTTGGGCTCGAAGCGTTCCGTCTGATCCGTGTCGATATGTCCGCCGCTTGCGATGGCGTAGAGCAGGTCTGCGGCATATCGCTCAAATTTGGCCCGCTGGCCGCAGGTGTCGTGCTCGATGATCGCAGCCAGCGATCGGATACTCAGCGGTCGGTAGGCGTAGACGGCCCAGGTGACTTCTGCCCATCCGAACTCTGAGACGAGGCGAAAAAACCCATAACATCCGTGATGATGGCGTCCCGCAGGGCGCTTGCATAGGACGTATCGCCCATTTCCTGGATCTGCTCGACCGTCTCTCCCCGGTGAAGCGCAACCACCTTGTCCGCCAGCTCGCGGTTCCCCTTGAGCAAAAGCCCGGCCACCTGCACCGTCACGGCGTTAAACTGGATCGTGTTCATGCCGCTCTTGTATTTGCCCATAATCTCGTCCATGCCGTCGATCTCAAAAATGCCGCCGACGATCTCGAGTTTTTCCGCCAGTTCGTTTCTGTCCTTCGCCATCGTTTCCTCCTTATGTAAAAAAGGGCGGGGAGGGTCCCCGTCCCCTGTCGGGCTGCCGCCGGGTTGTTATGCCGCTTTGTCGAAGAAAATCACTTCGTACGGCGGTTCGTCGTAGTCGTCCACTTCGTCCTGGACTCCGTGGAACTCGACGGCCGTCGTGCCCTCTCCCTTGTCCGTGAAGGTGAAGGCAAAGTCCGCTGTGTTGAGCGCGTTGTACAGGCAGATGAGCACCAGCCTGCCGTCCGCGAGATCGCCCACCCAGCAAAGATTCGTGAGATAATCGCTGTCCTGGAGCGCGGTGTGCCCCGTGATGGTGGTTTTTTTCCCGCTCGTGGTGGCGGTAGCACCCAGCGCCAGAGCGAAGTTCTCCGGCGTGGTCTCGACCAGCGTGGTGCTGAGATACGGGTCCTGACTGTCGACGAAAGTGCCGCCCTTAAACCGGTAGCGCTTACCGTCGATCTCCGGTTCGCGCATCTCGCGGGAAACGTTGAACGTGCCGCCGCCCCGGGTTGCGCCGAGCAGCGTGGTGCCCGCCGTGATGGCCGATGCGATCGCCGTGGCCAGCGCCGAAGCGTCAGCGATGGAATCGTAGGTAAAGTTTTTAAGGAAGATCCCGGCGTTAAGCTGCAGCTTGTCGAAGGTCGCGCTGCGCAGCGCCGTAGTAAGTCCGGGTGCTCCCATTTGTCATTTCTCCTTTCCCTCGGTCATGCGCCTGCTTGTATGTACGCGTTGACCGATAAGTTGATGTATGCGGATCGATGGTCCCCGTCCACCATGATCTGGATCAGGGGAGTTTCCGGCCAGATGACCAGGTATCCGTCCTCGAGGGGAAGCCGGAGCCCCTCCCCGACGGCCGCAGTGATCTGATCCGCCACCTGTATGATCGTCGTGTTGGATCGGCTCCGATCCCACACCCGCGCATACATCGTGGCTTTCTGGTTCCATTCTGGGACGCTCATGGAGTAGGTGATGTAAGGCAGGGCCACGTCTTCCGGCACGGTGTTTTCGGCGTACGCCGGGAGCCCGAAGCCGGAAAAAAAATTTTTAAGCGCCGCCGCTGCCTGATACATTCGTTTCCTCCCCCTGCGCCGTAGGCAGTTCCGCCTTTTCCACCGCGATCAGCCGTCGGTTGATCCGGCTGGAGTTCGGCGTCATCCTGTCCGTTCCCGGGTTGATAACCCGATAAATCTGGCCGTTGTCTTCCCTGCGGAAATACTCGTGATAGTCCAGTGTCAGCGTCTTGTCCACATAAATGTTGTAGACCCGGCTCACGCCCTGCTGCTCCGCGACCGTCACTTCCGGAGCGTTTTGAAATTCCCATGCGGCGTCAAAGCGTACGCCGTCGGTCCATGTTTGCTCATACCCGCCGACCGGGTCGTCAACCCATGTCTTCGTCAGCAGCACGCATCCGACCGTGTATGCATCCAGCAAGCTCATACGCAGGGTTTCCTCCATCGCTCCATCTGTTTTCCGTAAATATCGCGCCAGGTGAGCTGGCCCGATCCTCCGTTGTTTCCTCCGCCGGATTTCAGCGAATAGCTGTAGCCGTTGAAGCTCTCGCTCTGATACAGGCCGCTCAGCGCATCGCTGTTTTTGTCCACCCATGTTTTGATCTCTGCTGACAGCGCGATCAGGGCAGGAGGTACACCCAGCGCGCATATCGTCCCGGCGAACGTTTCGTCATGCAGCCCCGCCGCCTCTGAATCATCGTCATCCCGGATGCCGGCGGCGTGATACGTGTACACCCCGTCGTTCAGGTCGCTACCGATCACCCAGAACCGCTGGCCTTCCTTGAGTGAAAGATCGGGGGAAATCGCGTCGTTGCTGATGGTAAAGGTTCCCCGTTTGGGTTCCCTCCTGAAATAATTGTGAATGTATTCCAGAACCTCCTGCAGCATGCGTTTTCCCCCTTTCTTATTCTTTCTTCCTGTTTCCGGCCCTGGAAGGCCGCCTGCGGGCTTCTGTCTTCCGGGTGGGTTCTTGTCCCTCTCCGGTCCCGGAGGCTTGTTCCCGGGCTTCCTGCGCGTTCCCAGGCGCGTTCTCGTCCTTCCGGTCTTCCGTCGGCTCGGCTTTCTGCCTGTTCGCTTCGATCAGCGGATAACCCGCCCCGTTTCCGCTCCCCGTCAGCGCTTCCAACCGCTCCTCCGGGATCTCTCTGCCGTCGAAGGGGAATTCCTCCCCTTCGCGGTAGAGGTGCCCGTCCGTCAGATCACGCCATCTGGCGATGCTGATGTATTTCATCAGGCGCCGGGCGTGGCGGTCTTGGTGGCGATGTACAGGGCTTTCGGGTTGTAGATTGCGGGAACAAACAGACCTTCGGCCTTCGTCCACACGATCTTGGGATCATCCTCCGCGTACTGGGAAACGTACACGTAGGGAGAGTTCTCGCTGGCCGTCGCACCGCCGGCGCCCGCCATGAACTTCTCCGCGCGCACGGTGGGCGGATCGCCCCAGATGCCGTCGCCGATCTTCCCGGTGCCGGAGAAGAAGGTAATCCTGTCCTCCGGATAGAACCGGCGGCCGTTCACGACCGGGCGGCCGTCGCTGCCCTCGGTCAGCGGCAGGCTGTACTGCGCATCGTTGGTGAGAATCCGGGTGATGCCGAATTCTTCACTGAGGAAAGCCTTCAACGCGGCGTCCCGCAGCAGCTGCCCGTTCATGACATAGCCGTTCGCGGCCATCTGCAGGCTGGAATCCTTCCGCATGGCGCTGACCATGGCCCGGCTGGTATAGATGCCGTTGAGGATCACGCCGTTGTCCCGGGCTTCGCCGATCAGCTCTTCGATCTGCTCCAGCAGCGTCTTGCTCGCGCCCGCGCCGAAGTCCAGGGTCTTCTGGGTGTTCGCCTGCGGCACGCCGTAGTCGATGGTGATGTTCAGGTTGTTTTCGATGATGGTCATCTGGCCGGTCGCCAGCACCTCGTTCTTCGCAACCTTAGAGCGGGTGAAGACTTCTTCGCTGACGATGAAGCCGTCGTTCAGCACATACTTCTTCAGCGCCTCTTCCATGGTGACGCCGCGGTCGATGAGGGCCTGCAGGCGCTCCGTGGTGGGGATCTTGACCTTGATCAGGCCCTTTTCGATGTTCTTGGTATCGATGGGCCGGCGCATGGTCTTCCGGGTGACGGTGTCGAAGGCGTGGTACTGCGCCATGACGGGCAGGTTGTATTCGCTGCTCATGGTTTCCCAGTAGGCCAGCAGGTTGTCCGTCTTGATGTCGCCAAAGAGCTGATCGCTCGGCTCGTTCTCGCGGAACACATCGAAGCCGATCTGCAGCAGGTCCTTCTTGGGTACCATCCCGAAGACGTTCTCTTCAAACATTGGATATCACTCCTTTCTCTGCTCTCAGGCAGTCATCAGCCCGCCTTGGCGGTCACGGTAGCGCTGCCGGCAGCCTTCACGCGGCCATCCGCACCGACGCTGGCCACGGTGATCTTCTTTCCGGTCGCCGCGGTGATGTCGCTCTCGCCATCCCAGGGCGTCCAGGTATAATCCGGCACGCCGTTGTACCCGATCGCCGGGGCATCCGTCCCGACTTTATACACATAGCTCTCGCCAGTGCCGGGGGTGTATTCGCTGAGGGTCAGTGCCGTATCGCCGACATTGGTGCCAGCCGCGCTCTCCACGGTGATCTCCTCCAGCTCGCCGGGGCCGAAGTCCGGCCGGGTGACGGCGGGGGAGCTCTTGACCGTGATGCCAGTCAGGGCGGACGCAGCGGCAGACTGAAGCTGCGCGGGCAGCCGGTCGCCGTAGATGGTGCCTTCCACCACCACGGATCCGGGCATCGCGCCGCTGGTAACCTCCACATCCTCGTACAGGATGCCCTCGGCATTGGCGTCATTGGACGGGAAAACAGCACCCGCAGGTACAATCTTGCTGCCGTCTTCCAGGGTGATCACCTGGGCATGGTTCGCCGGAATCGTCCGGGTCTCCCGCAGGCAGTTGGCGTCCGCGAGAAAATGCCCCGCGGAAAAACCACGGCTATTAATGGTTTTCGTGAAGCTCATGGGTTTCTCTCCTTTCCTTTACTCGGTCTTCTGGGGAGCGCCGAACCGCGCCTCATGCAGCTGCTTCATGTAGTCCCGGACGCTGACGTCGTTCCCTTCCGCGCCCTTGCCCGGATGGTCCACGTTTTCTCCGCGCCTGCGCTCGGTCGCTTTGAAGCCGCCCCACTTTTCCCCGATTTCCTTCTTCAGGTCGTCGATCCCGTCCAGGGTGCCGTCGTCCTTCAGCTTCATCTTGCTGTAGTCCGTGGCGTTCAGGACGCTTTCGAGGGCCTTTTCGCTGATCTTTTCTTCGACCAGCAGTTTCTTGTATGCCGCCTTGACTTTGGCGGTTTCGGCGTCCCGGGTGATCTGGGCCTTGTAGTCGTCGTGAGCTTTCTTCTCCGCCTCATACTTGGCTTTCCAGTCATCCTTCTTCAGTTCGTCCAGTTCCTTCTGGAGTCCGGGCAGCTTGTCCGCCTCCGCTTTCCATTTGGTCGCGTTCCGCTTTTCACTGTCCAGGTCATCCTTCAGCGGGTCCACTACTGACCTGTGCAGCGAGATCAGCCGCGTGGCAATCTCGTCGGTGTGCGCTTCTCCCAAAATTTCGCGGATTTCGCTTCTTGTAAACGGCATACATTCCCCTCCCATTTCTTCGGGGCCAGTTCTTCGGCCCTACGGAGTATTTTGATCTCCGGGCGCATTTCTTCGGCCCGGTTTCGATCTTCGTCCTTCATTTTGACCGCTTGTCAAGCCGTCCGAAAGGAAAAAAATGACATTTTTTCGCGAAAGCATCCCCGTTTTTGTCAAATTTTCAAAAATGGGCACGAAAAAAACGCCGGGTTTCCCCGACGCTCCGCGTGTTTTTTCTGTTATGCGTTACCCATGATCGCCTTGATGATCGCTTTATACTCGTCCGCGTGCCCCTCCGCCGCCGGACGGAGAAACGGCCGCGCTTTCATTTTGTGGGTCCCGAGCTCCACGTACGGAGCATACTCCACATTGCTGCCCACGACCTCCGTGTTCTCGTCGTATCGTTGATGCGTGATCGAGTTCCGCAGGTTGCCGGTGTCCACCGGGCAGATCTTCTTGGCGTAGGTCTCCGCCTTTCCGCCGATGATCTCCAGCGCCTGCGCCCTGGCCTTTTCCTCCGCCGTCAGCACGCTGGCCGCGTGGCTGGTGAATGTGACACTCATTTCTTTTCCTCCCAGAACCGCTCTGCGGTCTCGTCCCATTCGTACATCGGGCAGGGCTCATTCTGGAAATACACCGCGTTGGGTTTCCAGTTGCCGCGCTTGCCGTCGAAAAACTTGCAGGTCGCGCGCATAATGCCTGTCTGCACGGTCTTTCCATCGATCTGCATGGTGTCCCGATCTCTGTATATGCAGTCCCTGCACGGCATTTTGCTCGGGTCTGCGTTCTGCGCGTGAATGTCTTGTCGGATCATGTTATCCACTCCTTTCCGGATGATATTTTACAATTCTATTATTGCTATGTCAACCCCAGGCTTATTTTTTGTGCCGCGTTTTTCCACCGTTGTAGGTGTCCTCGTCTCCGTACTGGAAATAATCAGGCTGCTCCACGACTTCCATTTCGATCTCGATCTTAGGATTCCCTTGCCAATCGTACCCGGTAATCCTCAGTCCGGTGCACACGTACGTGGTCCCGCGCTGCAGAATGATCTCGGCCTCCCCGCCGACAGAAGAATAGGTTTGCCCCTTTTTATAGATCCGATCCCGCTTTGTTCTTGATGCTCCGGTTCCCGTCGTATCCCCGTAGTGGCTCTGCGGTTCGGCATAGATACCCTTTGTTCCTTTCGGCGCATAGATGCGGTACTTAACATTCCCAGGGAATCCGGCGTCCCTGGCGATGGCCGTACTGGTGAAGGCGTGGTTCATTGCCTTTTTGCCGACGAGCGCCTGCTGCATCTGCTTTTCCGTGTAGCCGCCGCTGAAAAGCTTTGTTACGGATTTGAAATCCATACCGGCTCCGGCGAACCATCCCGCAAGCCCGTTTTCATCGCTGCCGCGTGTCAGCCACTGGCCTTCCTTCAGCTGCGCCTTTTCGATTGCGTTTGTCGCGTACACGATGCCCTTCTTGTATTCTGCGTGCCCGTCCCGCCGGGCGAACCGGCCCATCTCGCCGAGATCGGCAATATAACGGTTGCTGTAATCGTCCTCATGACCCCACACAGCCTTATCATAACCGATAAACCCACGGTCTCTGTCCCACGAATCATGGTGTCCGCTCAGCGACTTGTTCATCGGATGGCTGTTCCAGGTATACAGCCAGATACCGTACTTTTCCTCGTCCGTGAGGGTGTCCCACATCGCGTCCAACTCCGGCCGCAGTGTCTTGTCCGCTTTTTCTCTGCTTGCGAAGTCCCGGGCCGCCTTCTTGGTCTTCGCATCCCACGCATCCGGCGCAAACTGCCCTTTCTGGGCCGCCGTTTGGGCCACAGGCGCGGTCTTCGCTGCCGCCCCTCCACTTGTTCCACCGGATGGCTTGGCGGCTCCTGGGGCCGTTTTTGCGGCTTTTTTGGCTTTTGGCTGGGCGATGGTCGGCGCGGCTGCCGTCTGGGTGTAGCCCACCTGATCGTAGATGTCCTGCACGGCCTTGAGCGCTTCATTGCGCTTCTGCAGCATCTGGCCGTTCGCTTCAAACTCATTAAGCAGCTTCCGCTTCTTTTCCAGCTCCTTGACCTTTTCCGGAGTTGCCCAGCTTTGCCCGGCGGCGATGGCGTCGTTCAGCTTGTCGATCTCGGCGGTATAGTAGTCCCGTTTTGCAGCGATGGATGCCGCCTTGGCCGGGTAATCCGCCAGGGTCACATCGTCCTTCCAGATGTCCTTGTAGACCTTGTCTTCCTTGACCTTGTGCTTGATCAGGTTCTTCTGGGCTTCCGCCAGCGTCACCTTGGCCTGGTTCAGGTCGTTGAGCTTGCTGCTCTGCTTGGCGGCTTTCCACTCGCCGTAGTTCATGTTGGTCACCAGGCTGCTGCCTGACCGGTGATACACCTTGTGCTTTTTTCCGTCCTTGTCCTTGTAAGTGGTATAGTAGTCGTCATACTGGATGCGCTGATCCGCCACCGGATCGCTTTCGAATCCATCGTACTGATACACCATCGTGCACCGGCAGTTCCAGATGTCCCCCGGTTTTCCAGCAAGGTCTCCCGGGTACTGCATCTTGCTGCCCAGCGGCGTCTTGAATTCCTCGTCCACGTCCACCGTGACCCCGTCCATCTGCTGGTGGCTGTCGCGCGTCCGGCTGTCCAGGGTGGCAAGCCACTGCTTTTTCACCTTGACGCCCAGCCCCTTGGCCCGGTGCAGCGCATCCATGCGCCCCGCGTTCTGCGCCCCGGTCATGGCCGTCCTGGCGTAGCGGATCATGGCGTCCATGTTGCTGTAGCCGATATCCGTGGCGATGCGCTTCGCCAGCTTCGGAATGCTCGTCCCCTGCAATATGCCCTGTGCCACGGCCGCCGCGATCTTCTTCTGGTTCCATGCCTTGTCCTTTTTGCCGTTCACGATCTTCCTGGGCAAAAGCTCCGGCTTGTCCATGATCAGCCTGCGCACCGAGTCTTCGTCATACACCGCAAAGCTCAGATTCAGCTTGGCGTCCTTGGTGATCTGGTAGCTCTGGTAGTTGGCATTTTCCGCGAACACGCCGTAGGTTTCCCCGTTCACCATGGCCGCGGCTTTCTGGTTCGCGTCCAGCATCGTGTCGGTCATCTGGTCGATCTTGGCGTTCATCAGCTGGATGATCTTTTCCTTGCCATTGATCCACGCCTGCAGCTCGGCCTGCGTCATTTCCCCGGCTGCCACCTTGGCCTGCTTCTCCAGCAGCTGATCCCCGTACTTGGCCGTGAATTCTCCCATCTGCGCCGTCAGCTCGTCCACGGCCTGCTTGTAGATCTTCTTGAGCTCCTTGGCCAGCTTCTCCTCCGCCTGCGCCGCCGCATTGGCCCCTGCGTTGTTTGCCACCACCGGTGTCGGTGCCGGCGTGGGCGCAGAAGAAGCCGCTGGCGCGGCCGGTGCGAGGCCGAGGGCTTTCTTTGCCTCCTCAAGAGATGCCCCATCGGCTTTCAGCTGGCCAAGCTGCGCCAGTTTATCACCGAGGTCGGTGATTTCGCCGTTCTTTTTCTTTTTTACCAGTTCTTCGGATAGCGTATCGAAGTCTGAAAAGGTCATCGGCTGGGCTGTGGATGAAGCTGACTTTGCGCTCTTTGCGCTCTTATAATCCTCCTTTGATATGAATCCAAGCTGATATTGCGCTTCGATCAAATCCGCGCCTTTGCTGTACAGATCATTCAGAATCTCTTTAAGCTCTATGGCGTCATCATATTCGATATCGCCATTTGCGAACATATCATTAATTTCTTTCAGTAAAGCCTTTTTCTCATCGATCGTCATCGCCGGTTGTGCCGCGGCTTGCGCCGGAGCCGAAGAAGAGGCCGCCGGATTTTTCGCCGGCGCAGAAGAAGCCCCAGCCGGATTTTTGCTGGGGTCATTCTGCTTCTTCCATTGGATGTAGGCGTAGTTCGTCATCTCGCCCGCCTGCACCTTTTTGAACAGGATGGATTTCTGCTTCTTGTACTCTTCCGGCGTCATGCCCCCGGAAGCCGCCGCCGGCGCCGCCGGTTTCGGAGCCGGTTTCGGTGTTGTTTTGGGCTTGCTGCCATTTGTCAAGCCCAGCGCCTGGTTCGCGTCCTGAAGAGACGCCCCGGCGTTTGCGAGAACCTGCAGCTGGTCAACGAGGTCGTTATACTCATCCAGCGTGATCTCGCCATTTTTGTATTTCTGCTTGATGTTGTACTTGATTGCCGCTTTCTGCTTGGCGTTCATTCGGCGTCATCCTCTCCGGCGTCATCGTTTCCGCCGTCATCCTGCGGAGGCTCCGTTTCGAACCGATCCATGGTTTCGCCGTCCTTTCTGGCGAGGATTTCGTCCACCTCATCCACCATGATCCAGGACAGCTTTTCCAGAATCGTCCGATCGTCCAGATATTGCGCCGCGGAGAGCACCATCTCCGTCTGTTCCTTCTGGTTGCTGACCCGATTACGGGTGAAAACCGGCACATCGTCGATGCCCATCATGCCCAGGATCATCCGGATTCCCTTGATCAGCTGATACTCGAAGGCGTCCGCTTCTTCATCGATCGGCCAGTACGCCGCTTCGATGTGATCGTTCGTCGCTCCGGCTTCCACCGTGTGCACGTCAAACCCGCCGAAGTTCTCGTACATCTGGTTTTTGATCTGCTGCAGGGCTTCCTTCCGGGCCTGATAGGGGATTTCCTGCGTATATGGCGTGATGCTGCTGTTTTCCCCGTCAATGACTGCCATATGCTGCAGGATCAGCCGGTCGAGCAGTTCCCGCTTGTCCGGTTCCGTCATGCCCATGGCTCCGGAAACCAGCCAGTAAACCTGCGCGCAGTCCTTCAGATCATTGGCGAATCCGGAGATGATCATGTCGTAGGCGTCGATCAGCGGTTTCAGGTTGTCCAGGGCGCTGTCCCGGTTCTCCCCGGAATACAGCGGGAAGATCGGCAGCGTGGTCATGCTCCCTTCGCCGGTCACCTCTTCGCCGTATACATCGCTGACCTTGACCGTTTCAATGTACGGTTTCAGATCCTCCGCTTTCTCCAGGGCGCTCAGGCTGTATTTGTCCTGTGCCGTTTCGTACCGGGTGTATCCCTCCTCGGTGTAAAGCACCGCCGTAATCGGCCGCTTGCCCCAGTCCAGGCTCCAGAACCGCACCCCGCCCCGAAGCGCGCCGGTTTTCTCGTCGTACAGCGGCATAAACTCAGTTTTCTTGAACAGGGTGTATTCCCATTCATCCCGGTCATAGCCGATATGCACGTACAGATAGGCCGCGCCATTGCTCTGCGCCCAGTAGCCCCATTGGTAGACCGCCTGATCGAATTCATTCCCCAGCAGTTCCTTCGTCGTGTCCACCGTGACCGTCTTTCCGTCCCGGACGATCTTCTCCTTCCCGGCAAAGCTGACCCCGTTGCCCAGGGAATAGCTGCACCTGTCCGTGACCAGCCGATGGATGATCCGGTTCCGGATTTTGATATTGCTGGCCGTGAAGTCGTTTTCCGGAATTCCGGCCATATTGTAGATCACCCGCTGAAAGTTAATGATCTCGGTGTTCCGGCCCGCCATGTATTCCTGTTCCATCTGCGCCTGTTTGTATTCCTTGCTGTCTCGGTAGGAGATCAGCGCATTCTGAATCCATTTGGTTTTATCGGTCGCCTTTTCATAGTCCTGGTATGTAATCATTCATCTTCACCTTCCTTTTCTTCCGGTCCGTCCAGTTCGTCCTGTTCGTCCTGTTCCGGCGTGGGTATCATGACCTCCGCGTCCCACAGCATCGTTCGCCATAGCCTGCGTTCCAGATCCTCATGGTCCGGCATGCTCCGTCCTTTCTATCGCCCACTGAACGGCGATCTGTATTCCCCTCCGCTTCGCCGGTCGTATATTCTGCACACGCAGGCCGCCGAGTCCGGCGCGTCGTCGTGCTCCGCGTCCTCCGTGTAGTTCAGAATCTGATTCAGATACTCGCTGTCCGTCCCCTCCAGCCATTCGATTTTGTCCCACCATTTTCTCAGGAAGGTGGAAATCTTGACGTACTTGTTCTCATGCTCTGTGTACGGGCTGGCGCTCATCCCGGCACGCATGATCTCCCCGGCAAGGTATCCCTTGTCCGCGTTCCTCTCGCACCACACCGGCCCGCACATCAGTTCCTGGGCCTTCGCGATACAGAATCCCAGCACCGTGTCCACGTGCCCGTGCCAAATCCGGCCGTACATGAACAGCCGGTCCCCGATCCGCCTTCCGCAGGTGAACGCCGTGTAATCCTCCCCGCCGTAGGCCGCGTCAATGTGCGCGATCCCGTCCCGCAGAAGGTCCTTTGGCTCATGGCCTTTTCCCATGATTTCCTCTACCAGCTCCTTTGTGACGAACTTCGGAGCCGTCTTGAACAGCGCGTCCTCCGCGGCGATGTGCACCAGCTCATAGTTCGCGGCGAAAAGGGAAGGCGCCATGCTCCGGCGCAGCTCATCGATCTGCTCCGCGGTCAGCAGACCGGTCTTGTAGCAGTCCCACTTCTCCGGATCCGGCATCAGGGTGAAGGCGTCGTCCAGGTGCCAGGGCGTGCCCGTGTTGATGATCCGGCCGCCCGGGTTCCGGATGTTCACCAGTTCCTGATAGATCAGCTTTGTCCGTTCCCGCTCCGCTTTGCTCTTCCGGTCCTTCATGTTGACGATGTCGTCCGTGAAGATGTAGTCGAAGTGTTTACCGGTGATGCTGCCGCCGATGCCCATGCCCACCAGCTGGCTGGTTCCGCGCGTGTCCGTGGTCAGGTTGGTGCTGATCTCCATGGCGTTGTCCGTGGTCATTTTCAGTCCGACCCCGTAGATCTGGCTTACCAGATACGCCACCTTCGGCATCTGCATGATCTTGCGCACCTGGTTGATGATCTCTTTCACATCATCGTCCGTCTTCCTGGCAAAGAGAACACGCCGGTTGGGGTACACGATCAGCAGGATCGCCAGCACGATGCTCAGGCAGGTGGTCTTGTAGCTGCCCCGGTGCCCCTGCAGCGTCATGTCGCCCTCTCCGGTGAGCATTTTCCGCATCCACTTTCCGTGCAGCTCCCGCAGCTTAGTGAAGCCGACCATCTGTCCGAATCTCTCCGGATGCCGCACAAGAAAGCGCACCGCCTCAGTCCTGGTCATTCTGCTTCATGCTCCATTTCATCTTTGGGAACATCTCCCGGAAGCCGATCCGCACCAGCTCCCAGCCGATCCGCTGCCGCATGTGTTTGCATCTCGCGGCCGGTTTTCCGTTCTCGTCAATCCCGACCGTCCCAAGATACACCGTGCGCCCATCTTCCCAGGTCATTTCGACCCTTGCGCTCTTTACCAGCATTCCTGCCTTCCTGGTCACCTTCTCCCACCTCTGCTCCTTGTGAGTCGATTCAGCCTGCGCCAGAAGGGCTGCGAGTCCTTATTTGTCCACTGGCCGTAGGTTTCGTACCGCTCTCGGATCTGTTGCTCCCGGGCCGCTTTCCATTCGCCGTATTCCGCGCACGCCCCATGGCATTCAGCCGTTCTCCGGTCACACCCCTTGCACGGGCTTTTCCCCGCCATGCTCTCTCCTCCGTCAAAACTCCGCTTCCGTCAGCTGAGCCGCATCGATGATGTCCTTGCGGAACATAAACCCGGCAAAGCAGAAGCTCTTCTCTCCGTGATCATCGCCGGTCCTCATGTACTCCAGCAGTGCGTTCTCATCCCGGCCGATCTGGGCGGCGATCTCCTCCGGGGCACCCTGGTACTGCAGCTCCTTTTCCAGTACCCCCCCCTGTTATATATGGCTAACATCATGCTTTTGGTCATTTCCCGTCGCCTCCAGCACGATCTGGATTTCGATCGGTCCCTGATGGCACCGGATCACGTTCTCGCTCCATGCCACGCAATCCAGGATGGTCCCGGTCACGGTAATCTCCCGCCCGTCCTCAAACCTCGCTGTGCTTCTGTACGTCGTTTTCACGCGCCCCCTTTGGTTTTATCCGTCCTCTGCTCCGGAGCCCTGTCAGCGGCCCACACGCGGCCAAACATGGCCGCTCAGTCAAAGTCGATTTTCTTTCCGTCCTGCATGCGGTCCGCAAACTCTCGCATGACCACGATTGCGATGCTGCACGCATCGCATTCCGCGCCGGTCAGCATCGCGTCGCCCCGCAGTTCGTCCAACTTCTTGACGCCCCATTCCAGGGCCTCCCTGTTGAGTCCCATGTATGTCCGCTCCGTCTTCTTCCTGAAAATGCCCATATTCTTACTCCTTTCCTGCGTCCCGCACAATCGCTTCGACCTCATCGATCACGGCCGGATCAACCTCGGCCACCATAACTTTGTCCACCGGCTTAAACCCGGCGGTATCCCGCAGCAGCTCCCAGAATTTGGGGTTACCCTTGGCCACTTCCTTCACTGCCACCCGCACCATCATCTGGCCACCGGTGATCTTCTCGCCGTCCTTGCCGGTGCCGACCTCTTCCTCCATCCACAGCTGGCAGAGCCGCCGGAGATCCCCGTTCTCTTTGCGCCGAGCGGTCGCCAGCGCCTGCATTTCCTTCGCTCGCGATTCCCCCGCGACAAACGGTTTACCCTTCGGCACGGGCTGCCCATTGATGGGGGATACGAAGCGGCCCTTGTCATCCCTTGGCCCGGGCTTACGGGCTTTCGGCTCTGTCTTTTTAGCCATTATCCCGCCTCCCTTACTTCCCGCTGGAACCTGTCATAATCGCGCAGTTCCTTTTGCATCCTTCGCAGATGCTTCTGCAGATCCCTCCGATGGATCGGCCCGGCCCACTTTATAGCCAGTTCCGTCTGCCGGATCTTTTCTTCCAGTTCATCTCTTCTCATCGTGTACCCCTACCGCAAAAATGCCGCCATGCTGAACCGTTGCGGTCGAACATGGTATTTTTCGGCCAACTCCTTCGACTTTTTGTCAAAAGCCGCTTTGTATGGAGCGATCATTTCTTCCGCTTCCTTACGGGTAATCGCTCCCTTGTTGTACAAAATCCGCGCCTCAAAGGCTTTTTCTTTTTCTTCCATTTGTTTGCCCTCCTTGAATTTGTTCAATATTAAGGGCAGACCGGTTAGTCTTCAAGGCTTTCGTCTGTAAATTCCTCCATGTCCGGGATCTGTACATCTCCGAGCCGCTCGGTCGCTTTTGCCGGGTTTCCCTTGCAGAATATAAGGACATTCTGATGGACTTTGCCAACCTTCCGGCTCTTTTTGAACATGCCACCAGCTCTGATTGGAGTTGAGCCGTATGTTTGAAGATAAATGATTTCGTTGTAGTACCGTGCCCCAGCCGATTCCATCGCACGTATGGTCAGGCCACAAAGGTCTCGCATGAATCCCTGTTTGTCTCTGTAGTTGCCAACGACAATGGCAAGGAATCGGTCTTCCTTGACCATCGAAACAGATTTATGGATGATTTCGAAATATGTTTTATCAAAATCCTGAGGATTCATGTTCGAAATATCCCCAGGTTCATCGCTATATACCTCCAGATCTCCATAAGGCGGGCATGTAAGGAGAAAATCATATTCGCCTGGGGCCAGATCATTGATATACATGCTGTCCCCGCAAACCCAAGCGGGCTGCCCATCCTGACATACTTCTTCGGCATTCGCGATATTCGCGTCCACCTGTTCCTGGCGGATGTCCACTCCTACATAATCACGTTTAAGCTCGCACGCAACGATGCCGCGCACACTCCCTCCGGCAAAAGGATCTATAACCGCGTCTCCCTCTTTGGAGAACCAAAGATAGAGTAATTCACACAGCGCGGGGTCAAATGTGCTTGTGCCGGTGTTCGTTACTGAGCTTTTGTTCTTTGGCATAACTAAATATTTTTCCTCAAACTCTTTTGCGCTCAGTTTTCGCCCAAGCTGCGCCTCTATCTTGTTCTTCTGTTCATAATAATCCGGCACCCTACCAGAAAGGTTCTTAAATAGTGTCGCCATTTAGCCCCTCCCCAATTCGCTCTTTATGCCCCTGGCGATCCAAGCTCTTTTTCTCTCTCCCCATTCTCCGCTGTTCCCTCTGAGTACACTGAAAGGAGGTTGCAGGAACGCATTGATCAAATTCCCTTGATGGTTTTCCAGATCGCCTTGGAATTCTTCGTCAGGCAGTCCAAAGTCAAAATCAAACCCTTCAAAATCAAGCCCATCCAGATCATCCGTCAGCAGCTCAAAATCCCACGGGCTCTCATTGGTCTTGTTATCCGCGATGCGAAGCTCCCGGATATCCTCGTCGGTCAGATCTTCGGCCTTCTGGTCGATGATCTTCACCGGCATCTCGCATTTCAGCATCAGCGCGGCCAGTCGCCGCCCGTGGCCGATCACCAGCACGTTGTCCTGCGTCACCACCGCCTCCTGCTGCCAGCCAAATCGCCGGATGCTGTTGGCGATGTTTTTGACCTGCGCTTTGTCGTGCTGCTTCGCGTTCTTGGGGTATGGGATCAGCTCCTTCGGATCCATCCACGTCTCATAATGGCTGTGGTCAAACTCCCGTCCTTCTCTGCTCATGCCTGCACCGTCCATTTCTTATTCTGGTATGCCTTAATGGCGATTGTTTCCCGCGTCCAATCCTGACTCCGGTATGCAAACACCTTCTTCTTTCCTGACTGAACGATATGCCCCTCCAGCCAGGTCAGCTCTCCGTGCCTGTCCCGGCCCTCCAGATGCACCTCTGTTTCCGGTGGCAGTTTCTTGACATCTTCCGGGGTCAGTTCTCGCTTTTTTACCCAGTGCATTGCCATTCCTCCTGTTTCACGATCTTCAGGTCGCTCATTTTATTCAGCCCTTTCTCTCGTGTAGAATGTCTTTCCGCACCGTCCGCATTTCCGTCTGCGCCGGATGTATCCCGGCATGTTGATGGTCTGCATCACCTGCACATATCCGGATATTCCGCATCCAGGGCACCGGATTCCGGTGTTCGCGGTCGTTTCGCATATCGGGCATACGTGCCGCCCCTCCGGGATCACCGCCCCGCAACAGACGCATCGGTCCTCGCCATTCATCCCCACCTCACCGCCCTTCCACACTCGTGGCAATATTTGTCATTTGGATTGATCGCCGTCCGGCACGCTCCGCAAACGTTCCACCATGTTGTGCCACCGCCGGAATGTTCACGTTCCGGCCTCACCGGTTCCTGCTCTTTCAGAGGGCACCATTCAGGGCGAGGTAAGCCATACGGAGCAACTATTCGTTTGTCCTTGTCCGGCGGTTTAATCAGTTTACAATACATCGGAAACTCTGCGTGAAAGCACGGGCACGATCCACATTTTTCCGGCATCTCGATATCAATCAATATCATTCCTTTTCACATTCCTTCGGAACAATCCGCAGATGCTTCTTCACCAGTTCCATCCGTCTCTTTCTCGCTTCCTCCGGGAAGATTGCCGCCATGGCGTCATTCCATCCACAGGTATACTCGATACCCATCTGGAAGACTTTGTAATCCCGGAATGTTGGCGGGTCTCTGAATATCGGTGTCTGCTTCACTTCTTTTCACCGCCTTATACCCACTCATGTCCGCATCTCTGGCACACATGCTTCTTTTCCCCGTCCAGGAAGGTCTGCTCCGGTGCCAGGTATACTATCTCCATCGTTATTCCTCCCGTTTTTCGATCCGCAGTTCGTATCCCAGCGGTTTAAGCAGTTGGGAAAGCACGGACACTTTGCAGTTTCCCCGCCGGTGCGTGTTGCTGATCAGCTTGCCGAATTCGTCAAACCCGGCCTTGCGGCTCCATTCCGCCTGCGTCATACCCTGCTCTCTCGCAATCTGGTCCGCCTGGCAGATCAGCTGTCTCGCGTCCATTGTTTCACCTCACCTCCCCGCTGAAAAGGAAAAAAGTGTCAAATTTTTAAATCGTGCGCCGATCTCCTTGAACCTGTTTCCACGGTGTCTAAATGTCAATCATGCGGGCCACCGTTTGCGCAGGAGATCAGGCCTGGGCGGACAACCCCGCAAAAAGAACCCACACCCGCCGGCCTATAGCCAGCCCTGGCGCACGAAAGGAAGTCTTTTTATGCCAGGTCATCGATGCTGATCTGTCCGGGCAGCTGCTCCGTCCGCGTATCCCGCAGGCCATTCACCCGGCGGTATACCTCCCCGTAGAGGTGTTTGCTTCGGGCTTCCTCCGGCGCGATTGTAAACGCTCCGCAGGCCTCGTTTCCGCAGCGCCAGTCCGTCCCAGGGCCGCTGCTGGTGCCATACATCCGGCATTTGTACCACACACGCGTGCAGTCACCGTTGCAGTGCGCGTCCAGATGCGGGCATGTCCTGCAGCTGACCCCGCTTAAAACGCCATATTCCGCATGCATGGCATCGATTTTCTTAAGCACCCGGCATCACCCCTCCGTTGAGCCGCGTCATCATTTCCTCCACGGTCTCCATGGGCACGCTGTAGTCCCGCTGGCTGTACTGCTGCGCGGGCACCCGCGGTGGTGCGTGCCCCGTGGTCACCTCGTCTTCCCATCGTCGTCCGTTGAGCCATGTGGCCGGATACGGGATGAAGCGTCCCTCATCCCGCAGCCAGCTGTCGCTGTTCTTCGCCTTCGCCAGTCCCGCCATGATCCGGTTAATCAGCGCGGCGTCCGGCTTCAGCTTCCTCCACGCCCGGATGGCGTCCTGCTTGGCCTTCTTGTTGGGGTATTCGTCCCAGAACGCGCCGAAGGCGTCCATGTCCGGTCGCTCCCGCGCGCGCGAGAGAGACTCTTTATTATCTTTTTCTTTTTCCTTTTCTTCTTCTTCTTCTTTTTCTTCTTCGTTCGGCTTTGTTTCGGTTTGTTGCGTTTTGTTTTCGTTTGTTTTGTCATGTTCCCGTTTGCTTGCTCCCGCTTTCGCTCTTGCCTCGGATATGGCAAAGCCGCGATCAATTTGCCCGCACATAAAGCGGAAGGCTACCTTCTCTCCGCTTGTCTGCAGTTGATCCATCCAGTCCTCCATGCCAGAAGCATACATGATCACCGCGTCGATCAGGTGTCCCTTTTCCTCCGCAGTTAAATCCTGCGTGTTCTGCAGCCAGTCAAAGAAAATCGGTACATATTCCCGCGCCATTGTGCTTGCCCTCCGTCGTTAAAATGGCAGCTCGTCGGTTTCCACCTGCTGATAACCGGTCTGTGCGTCCATGGCCGGTGCAGGTGCCGGTGTTGCCGTCTGCCCCTGCTGGGCCATCCGCTGCGCCTCGGCCAGGCTGGTGAGGAATTCCACGTCCTGCGCCTGCACCTCCAGATTGGCGTAGGTTTTGCCGTCCTGGCCCGTGTAGGTGCTCACGCTGACCGGGCCCACCACCGCAACCTTGCGGCCCTTCTGGAGCCATTTGGCGCAGTTCTCGCCCAACTCACGCCATGCGCTCACCCGGAAATAGTCCGCCTGCTGCTGCCCGCTCTGGTCTCTCTGCCGCCTGTTCACGGCCACCGTGAAGCTGCATACGCTGATGCCGGTTTGCGTTGTGCGCAGCTCTGGATCACGGGTCAGGTTTCCAATAATTGTCAGCTTGTTCATTCTCTTTCCCTCCCTTGCAGTACATAGTTCATGTTCTTCGCTTCCTGCTCGATGATCATGTGAATCTCTTCCGGTGTCTCTTTCACAATGAAGGTTCCGGACGGTTCCTCTTGCGTGCAGACCATGGTGTAGTTTCCGTAGCCCCTCATCCACATAATCTTCTGTGCGTTGATCCAGATGTATTTATTAGGATTGCTGGTCAGCTTAATCATGATCGGCATCTTTCTGTCCCTCCTTTGCCGCGCGCTCGGCCTTGGCTTTTTCCATCTCCGTCACATCCATCGCCAGCGGCCTCGGCATCTTCAGCAAATCCTTGCCGCTGACCGCGCCCAGCATCCGCCGCAGAAAGGCCCACCGCTTGATGCAGTCGATTTCATTGGCGTAGTATTCCGTCCGTTTGAACAGGCGCCCATCGATCTCGAAGGAGATGCGAATGTTCCGCCTCTCCGGCAGAATCACGAAGGCGTCCCTGATCGCCTTCACCGGCACGATCTCCTTCTGCACATAGAATTCGCCAGTGTCCTTCTGCCCGAGAATCTTTCTGCCAAGATCGCCCTGGCCGAACCGCAGTTCAATAAATTTGTTCATGGCTGTTCCTCCTTTTGTCGGCATACAATGCCGCTGAATCCGTTGAAAGTCAATGGGTTTAAACCTCTTTGATCCAGATCCCGTGAACCTGGAGCATCAGCTTTTTCTTGATCTTGTATACATCCGTGCGGTAGCCCTTGGCATCCTCCACGATGCAGGTTTTGCTGTCCGTCCAGTACACGAAGTCGGCCACATACTCCACACCGCGGATGGTCCTTCCGGTCTCCGGGTTCCTCTGGCTTGGAATCAGCGGGAAGGAGACCTGTGTCTGCAGGCCCCATATCTTTCCCGCCCGCTCCAGCAGCCGAAGCTCCGCGTATCGCTGCGCCTCATGCTTGCTGTCAAAGTTCTTCCCGTCCAGGGTTGTTTTTACGTTGCCGTATTTCCCGCATACATTTCCGCTCTTTCTCCAAACATGGAGGCAACCTTTGCCAGCGCGTCCTGTTGCTCTTCGATCCATCTGATTCTTTCCTCCAGGCGTTTCTTCTCCGCCGCCAGGGCGTCATATTTCAGCTTCAGCTCGGCCGCGACGCCGGTCGGTTTCTCCGGCTCCGGCTCCGGCTTCGGTTCCGGCTTCGGTTCCGGCTTCGGTTCCGGCTTCGGTTCCGGCTTCGGCTGCGGCTCCGGCGTGATTTCCGCGTGCTCTTCCAGGAAATCGGCCAGGCTGATCTCATCCGTGTTCTCCATCGGTTCTTCCTCCTTCTCAGGCTCCGGCATGGCCTTTCTCTTCCTGCGCATATCCGACAGCTTGTAGTCTCCGGCAATATCCGGGTAGCGCTCCGCCCATCTCTTTACTCGCTGCCGGGCGATGGGATAACTGCACCCCTCTGTCTCCATCAGATACGCGATCGGATCCTCATGCGCGAGCACTGCCTTGGCCGTCTCCCGCGCGATCTCCCGACACTTGGCCGCGCCTTTTTTATTGCGCTGCTTCTCCGCCTCAGAAATCGTTTTTTTTGCCCCTTCCGGCGCTTCCGGTTTTACGGCTCCCACTTGTTCCTCTTGCCTCTCTGGCGCGGTCACAGGCGCCTCCGGCGTGCTAACCGGGGCAATCTTGGCGGGCCGCGGCCGCTGCATGATCCGCCGGCCTCCACCGTAGTCCGCCGCCAATCCGGGAAACTTGCGAATCAGCTTGGAGAGCAGTTCTCCCGCCGCGTCCTTCCCGAGCCCCTTGTGGATCATTAACCAGTTCCATGCGTTTCCGCTTTCGCACGCCGCCTGGAAGATTGCCCGGTCGTCCTCACTGCGGAGCCGAATCACCCGCTGGCCTGCCTGGCAGCTTTTCAATCCAGGGCATTTCTCGCAGGCTTCCGGCTGTCCGTTGCTTTTCGCGCACATCATGCTCCGGATCTCGTGCATGTCCATCTGCGCGACGGGCTTATCCTTTTTATCCGGATCGATCTGCACGCGCATCCAGGTCGTTCCGATTCCCTCTATCATGTGTTTGCCCTTCCTTCCTGTGGTATTTGCAGCCCTCGTGGCTGCTGTAGATCAAAATCCCGTACAGTTGGCAGTACACGCTGTCCCGGCTGTTTTTGCGCGCCTCCTCGCAGGTTCCGCAAATCATGCCAGCCCGTCCTCCTTGCGGATGCGGTCCAGCAGCTCCTCGCTCTGCAGCGGCTCCTTGATCTGGTAGTTCAGCTGGCGTTTCTTGCCCTTACGGAAGTCCTGCAGCGCCTGGATCATGATGTCCACCTGTTCCCGCACCACCCGCTGGTTGGTGGGCAGGTTACGGTATTTCTCAAACATGCGCCGGGCCACCAGGGCGCTGCTGGGCTCGTTTCCGTCCGTGCCGATGATGTTGCCGCTGTTGAAAATCTTGAAGAAGGTTTCCACCTCGAAGCTCTTCATGCCGTCCCGGAGCATCATGTACCCGGCCGTCACGCAGCTCACCCTCCGGCTCAGTCCCTTGCCACCGGCGTTGCATACCCGGTACGCCCGTTTCAGTTCGTCCACATGCCCGCTGATATAGTCCAGCACCTTGCCCCGGGTGGCCTTGCCAAGCCGCCCGACGATCGCCGTGGCCACCGCCGCTTCCGTGCTTGTGATCTCGTGTCCCTCCGCGTTGGCGATCTGGCGCACAGAGCGGGTCATGCCGCTGTCGTAGATGGTCACATCATCCGCCACTCCGGTGATGATGGTCATCTGCGCCGCCTTTTTCGCCAGCACGATCGCGGCCAGCCGGTGCTGTCCGTCCTTCAGCTTCCCGGTTTCGTCAAATACGATGGTCTCTCCGTTCAGCTGCCATTTCCCGGCTTTAATTTCCTCGGCGTACTGGCTCACCTTCGCCCGGCTCAGCTTGCGGTAGTTGTCCACGTTGCGCTTCAGATATGACGCCGCCTTCTCCGGCGTCACCAGTTCGGTCCTCATCTCCATTGCCATTGTGTTTGCCCTCCTTGTTTACATAAGTCTCACATATTGCAATATCTTTTCTGATAAACCATCCGGTTTATACACTCGTTTTGGCCTGCGTCTTCCTCCGCTTATTGCTTGCCTGCACTTTTAAGTCTGCCCATCTGCAATTTTCTGGGCAGTAATTCCCAAATGGATCTATCCGGTCGATCGTGCACTTTCCATAGTCAGCTGAAGGATCATACCCTGATGCAAACGCCCACCGGCTGAAGGCTCCGAAGTCATGAAGCCACTCGTCGCAGACCCTTACGCCTTTTGCCCCATAGTCTTTAAAGCTCCTGACGTTCCGGTTGTAACAGCGCATCTTCATGTCATGCCATACCATGTACAGCCGTGTTCCAGTCTGCCCGTGCCGCACCTTTGCCGCTGCGGAGTTTTTCTTTCCTACACATCCGCAGGAAACAACCCTCCCGGAAAGAAGATGATCAGTTCTGACCGTCGTTGTTCCTCCGCAGGAGCACTCGCAGATCCACATGGCCCTGGAGTGTTTTCTACCATGCAGATCTGTGTAAATCTGGTTCTCTGCACGGCCAACAATCGTCAGCTCTCCGAACTTCTGACCAGTTCTGTCTTCAGCGAATCGCCCACGCATTCAGCGCTTCCTCCTGTTCCTTGCTCGCCGGGATCGGAATCCCCATGTTTCTGGCGTCCTCCACCAGGTAATCGATCAGCCTGCTCATTTCCGCAGTGTCATAAGTACTGCTTCCGTAGTATGCAAAAACCAACTTGTACCCCGGCAGCTTGCTGTCATCAATAACCTCCGCAAACCATCCGGTTCCTTTCGCGGCCCAGCGTCTCTGGAAAGTTTCCACCGTTTCCGCCTTGATCGGCAGCGGTTCATACTCGCCGACCTCGCGAATGGCCTTCCGGTACACTTCCTCCTTTGGAAGGGGAGGCCGGAGCGCGTTCCCAATGTCCGAACACATGGCCCAGCACATCGCGTTCGCGTCCTTACTCCGCTTCTTCGTGGCTTTCCTGATCTCCACCGAAACCGGAAAATCTTTCAGCCTGTCATACTGATCCGCGAAGTTGGAGGCCACCGTGACGGTCACATTCTGAGTGCCGTCACGGTTGATGGTGTATCCCGTCAGCCGCCCTTCCATCAGCTTGCCTTCTTCCCGTCGTACCAGGCGTGCACCTCATCCATCAGCGTCCTCGCCTGCTCCATGTTCATCGTTGCGCTGGGCACATCCGGCACCTTCTCGGCTTTGATCAGCTCGCTGCGCGCCGCCATGAAATTGAAGCCGGGAATCTCTGCTTTCATTTCCGCGATTCTGCGGCTGATGAAGGCCCCGGGGGTCTCCCCATCCATGGGGTTCGGATTCTGCCTGGGCGGCTGCGGAATCATCGCGCTGGTGTTCACCGTGGCAGGCACCGTCACCGTGGCAGGCACCGTGTTCCTGGGCAGCACGTCGGTGTACACGTCCGCGTCCGGATCCTTCATTTCCTCGGTCGGGATGCAGAACAGCTGGAACATGGCGTATTTCATGGCCACGCTCATGGCCTTGTTGCTGCTCTTGTCCCCGCTGTCCATGCCCTCGCCGACCACCGTCATGCTGACGTTACTGCCGTCCGGCGCGTAGGCGGTGAATTTAATGGTCAGCAGCGTGTAGGTCAGCACGGAGCCGTTCTTGGTCACCCGCTCCTCGCGCTTCTGGTCGATCACCTCCGGGCAGAAGAAGATGCCAAGCTCCGCCATCACCGGGTTCAGCGCGTTGTACACCTGATCGATGCCCCGGTACATGAAGCCCTGCTGCGCGTTTCTCTTTTCCTTGCCGATGGCGCCGATCTTGCCGATCGCCTGCCCGATCAGCTGGTAAATCATACCCTTGTTTTCCATGTGTTTGCCCTCCTTAATCAAATCCCAGCCAGCTTCCGCATCCATCCGGGAAGCGGCCGCGCGTCCTTGAATGTGCGCATATCCTGCTTGTGTATCCTGTGTGTCTTCCTGCTTCTCTGCGCGTGTTTCCGTCTGCCCGCCATCGCTGTTTCCTCCTTTTACTTCACAGTCGCTTTGAATTCATCGCCCTGGGGCGTTACCGTGACGCCGGGTACGATCTCGCCCTCCGCTGTCACCATGCTCTTGCCGTCGCTGCTGATTTTCAGCAGCTTCTTGAGCTCTTTCCAGTTGGAGCTTTCCTTGGTCTTAACCAGTTCAGGCCAGTTCGCCTTGAGCCAGGGAACCAGCTTCGTGTCGTCCTGTTCGTACTTCGGTTCCCGGTGCGTCAGCACAAGAGTGCCGCTCGGCAGCTCGTAGGTGCTCCGGGTCTTGGTGTCGTGGGTGGGCACCATCCCGAAGTAAGCACGCAGGCTTCCTTCCGCCCAGGCCCGCGTCCTGTCCCGGATCGCCTTGGCCTTTTCCAGCTGGAAGGCGTACCATGCCGCCATGCGCTCATACTGCTCGTCCGCCTCCTTGATCCGCCGCAGCAGCATCTCCGCGCTGGCGTCGTCCAGCACCGCCACTTCCTGCAGCCCGTCCTCCTCAGCCTCGAGCTCGCTTTCGTCCATGTAGCTGATGGCTGCGTTCGCAGCGTCCTCATACGCTCTGGCTTCGCTCATCTGTTTTTCCTCCTTGCTTTTTCTCGATCATCGGCGTATAATGCCGGTGTAAGGTTATTGTGTTTGCCCACTTTCACCCGGTCCCGGATGCGCTTGCCCCGTGTCCGGGTTTTTTCGTGCTCATTTGCCAATCCAGGCGTTCCGCGCCTGTTCCGCCTTTTCCCGCATGCGCTTGCGCTTCCGGATTTCCATCCGGTCCCGCAGGCTCGCTCTGCGCCACCGGGCCTTGCCCGTCCCCGCGAAAAAATAGCCGTACTGGTTTCCCATCATCAGTCCCTCACTCCCCTCTGCCATAAGTCCGCCAGCTTCTGCAGGTCAATCTTGATGCCGGTCACCTGCTCCCAGAAGGATTCCGCCTTGTCCGCCATCGGGGTTTCCGCCAGCTCGTCTGCCGCCGTCTGCACCCAGTCCTGCACCTTGCTGAGGTGCCGGATCGCCACCCCCAGCGATTTGGCCGCCTCCATCAGCTGCGCCTCGCACGGGTCAGGCTCGTTCAGCCGCTCCCATTCCGCTGCAGCGTCCGCTTCCCACATCACGTCGATCTGCCATGCGCTCATCATTGTGTTTGCCCTCCTTTTATGCCAGTCGTTTTTCCATCCTGCGCCGCATCATCTCCGCCCGGATCAGCTCCGGCGGGTTGACCGTCCGGCTCTTCTCCCAGGCGTTCACCGCCTTTTCCGTCACCCGCAGCGGGTTTTCCTGATGCTCCATCCTGCGCATGTACCGGCTCGCCGTCTGCCTGCTGCACTGGTACCGCTCCATCATGTCCCGGGTGCTAAGAAGCCGCTCCATCCGTCTGCCCTCCTTCCAGAATCTCGTCCATGCTCGCGTCGAGCGCGGCCGCGATCTTTTTGAGGTTCCGGGCGGAAAGGGAAGTTTTTCCCGTTTCGCACCGGGCGATCACGGATCGGCAAACGTTCGCTTTCTGCGCAAGGCGCACCTGCGTCAGCCCCTTTGCCCGCCGTAGCGTCCGCAGCCTGTTTTCCATCTATTTCCCTCCTCTCTGCTGTTGCCTACTTGCTACAGATGGCATTGTAGCATACTTGCATCGGATTTTCAACCCTTTTTGTAGCTTTTTTGCTCTTTTATATTTGTTTCGTTTTTGCTACAATGCAGAAAAAAGAGAGGTGCTGCAATATGGCGTATGTGGATACCGGCGAAAGGATCAAGGAAATAAGAAAACAGCGCGGCTTTTCCCAGGATCAGCTCGCAGAGCTGGCCTCTCTGAACCGGGTCACCGTGGCAAAGTATGAATCCGGCAAGGTGGAGCCCGGCGCCCAGTCCCTGGGCCGCATCGCGGACGCACTGGAAGTCAGCGCGGACGATCTGCTGGGCCGCTCCGAGTCCAAGCTCGATCTGCACGAGGATGGGCTGATGCTTCTCCGGGAACAGCTGCGCGAAAGCGAAGCCAGGGAGCTTTTCAGCGCGATCAGAAAGGCGAATCCGGATCATCTCCGCGCCGTCACGGCCATGCTGAAGGCGCTTGAACCGAAGGAGGCTGATGAATGAAGCTGTACGAAGGCGAATATCACACCATGATGCTCAAGTTCCCGGGCGATATTCACGGCGTCGTGAAACTGACCCGTGACGGCACCAATTACCCGAATGTGTATATCAACGATCAGCTGTCCCCGCAGGCCCGCCGCCGCGCCTTCCTGCACGAAATGGGCCACCTGGAGAACGACGATTTCTATAACGGAAAGCCGATTGACGAGGTGGAAGGAGAAGCATGAAAAAGATTGTAATCACCGCGCTGGCCCTGCTGCTGGCCGTCTCTGTTTGTGCTGCCGCCCGCGCGGAGCAGATCAGCGCTACGGCCCTCTGGATCTATAATTCATATGCCGTTTATTATTCCGCGCCGCAAATCAGCGACGAGGATGCGGTCTTCATCACCGAAGATGGGAACCGTCTGTATGCCGATTTTGGCAGCTTCGGCGCCGGATTCCAGGTCTCCGATTCCGGCGCGATAGAAAACGGCTTTGTATACACCAATGATGCCAGCGCGGCATCCGATTTCCTGGGCGAATGCATGGCGATGATCAGCTTTCTTGGGCGGGTGGACATCTCCGCCTGCGGAATGCTGCTCAATCAGTTCATGGATGTTAAGTCCGGCCGTGACTCCATCCCGCATTACGTGGACACGGACGCGTTCCAGATCATCAGAAATGACGCGTACCAGTATTTTTTCCTGTATTTAAATAATGACGGCGCGACCAGCTGAAAAGGGGACAAGCCATGCCCAGGGCAAAAAAACAGCGCCTGAAGCGGCGCAGTGACGGTTATTTTGTCTGCAGGTATAAGGATCAGTGGTTTTATTCCCTGTCCGAGGCGGATTGTCTGGCCCAGCGGGATCTGTATAAGCAGCTGGAAAAAGAGCAGCTGTCCGCCGTCCCAACCGTGCAGAAATACAGCGAGAAGTGGCTGGATCGCGCCTATCCGTCCGTTGCCAAAACAACCAGGGCCGGTCTGGAGATACACCTGCGCAAGCTGACAGATGCCGTCGGGGATCGGCTGCTGACCGAAGTCCGGCCCTCCGATATTAAGGATGTCTATTCTTCCAGGTATCTGGGCCTGTCCGCGTCCTACATCAAAGGCGCGAAGCAGCTTTACTGCGCCCTGTTTGATGCTGCGGTTGCCGACGGGTATCTCCGCACAAATCCGGCCCGCGACAAAACCGCCCGGCCGCACCGGGGAACCGTGGGCGGCCATCGGCAGATCACTCCGGAAGAGCGCTGCTGGATCGAGACGCTCTGCACGGATCACCGCGCCCACGCCGCCGTCATGGCGATGTTGTACGCCGGCATCCGCCCGCAGGAAATGAAGGCGCTCAAAATCGAGCGGGATGTGGATCTAAAGCAAGAAACCATCACGGTCCGGGAAACCGCCCACGTCGAGGACAGCAATCACTACACGCGCACGAGGCAGGGGAAGACAGCCAACGCCAACCGCACGATTCCGCTGTTTCCTCCGCTGAAGGCGGTGCTCTCCGGCCGGAAAGGATACCTGATCACCAGCGCCTCAGGGAAGCCCGTCACGATCCAGGCGTGGAAGTCGGTCTGGGCCTCCTACGTTTTCGCCATGGAAACGGCCATCAACGGCTGCCAGAAGCGCTGGTACGGCCGCACGAAGGAACACCGGGCCATCATCGAATCAGGCGGTTCTCTGCCCCCCTGGCGCTCGTTTACGGTGGTCCCTTACGATCTGCGGCACAGCTTTGTGTGTATGCTACGCGACGCCGATCCCCCGGTGGAGCTGCACACCTGCGTCCGCTGGATGGGCCACAAAGACGCGAAGATGATAATGAAGATCTACGATGAGGCATCCGATGACAGATCGGAAAAAGAGGCCGAAAGACTCAAAAAAACGCTGTTTCGTAGTGAAAACGGTAGTGGAGAAAATTCTTCGCCGCATGCGCAGCTTGAAAAATAAAGCCGTCCGGAGAGCACCATCATTGGCCTGTTAACCGAAGGGTTGTAGGTTCGAGCCCTACCTGGGGAGCATAAGAAAAGCCCGTGATTTCAAATGATCACGGGCCATTTTGTTTGCATGGCGGAATGTCCAAAACATATCAAAACGATCATTCCCGTCCAACTTTGGTAGTATAAACGGTAGTAGATCACCCCACTATTTTCAGCTGACTGCTGTCGGACAGCGGAGCCAGAAAATAATGCGCATGCTGCACGACTTTGTCATACCTGTCAGCAGTTCCCATAAACGATTTCGCCACCTTCTGTTCCTCTACGGTCATATCCTTGTACTTCTTCTTTCCGAAGGACGGCGGGAGCCAGTTTTTGCCTTTGGCGGCGAAAATGTTGAACCGGGCCAGAAGGTTCATATCCTTGAATTCCAGATGGGCCGTGCCTTTTTTGTAGAACGTCAGGTAAAAATATTTGCTGTCAAGCTTTTTGGTTTCACCGGTTTTTTCAGCTTCCTGCAGCACATCCGTCAGGTTTTTCTCCGGTGTCCTGCCACCGTCAAGGTAATTAAAAACCTTTTCAATGTCCATCAGCTTTTCCCGGACGTTGTAGGCATGGAATTCAGGATCGATCCTGCCGCCCCAGTCTGTGTATCCTCTAAGCGGAAGGATGACTTTTTTGTTTACTGCGAATGCGTCATTGGTTCTCCAGCCGTCAAAATAGTGCCGGTTCTGGGCGTTTTCGTCCCAGTGGTATTTCCGCGTCAAGTCATCAAACAGGGCCATGATTGTGGCCTCCACTCCCTGCGTAATCTGGGCATTCATCTGGATCATGATCTCCTTGATATTGTAAAAGGAGAATTCGTAATCCTCCAGCTCTTTGACCCGATTATATAGCTGCGTCCTCAGGTTGGTGGTCAGCTGCTCAATAAACTGCGGGGATGCAAACAGGGTTGACCAGTATTTATGCCGACATTCCCTGATCCACCTGTTTGCATGCGCGGATTCTGTTCCAATCGTCAGCGACATAGATGAGCTCAGCACGGAGGAAACTGCCCTGTACTCCTGGATCAGCCGCAGGCCGCTTTCTACCTCGTAATTATATCGGTCGATGATCGCCTCAACAAAGTCCGACTTGCTCAGGGCCGCATATTCGCTTTCCTGCATGCTGACGTATTTGTGCGCCGGCCTGAGTTTTTCGAGGATCAGGCTATCCTCCAGATCGACCGCAGGGGCTTTGTATCGGATCATGGCTATTTCCACATCCGTCTTCCGTTCCGCTTTCAGGAATTCGCCCTGGTGGTAGGTGATCTCCGCATTGTTGTCCGTCAGGAATCGGAAAAGCTGATACCGCTCGTTATACGCCGAATGGTTCCGGATTGTTTCCGCATTGCACAGGGCAACCAACGTCCCGTTCGCATCCAGTAAGGAAATGGCTTTAAGGATATGCCGCGCCGCGTCCTCGAAGGGCGGGTTCATGATAATCAGGCTGTACCGCTTCATCGTCTGGTAGGTCAGAAAATCATCATGCACCACCCTGAATTTTTTCTCCTTCAGGATGGCCCGCAGATTCGGATCCACCTCAATGCAGTCAATGTCGGCTGCGCTGCAGGCGTGATCCCAGCTACGGCCATAGTAGATTTTCCACTTCTCATTGATGGCCTCAGCGAGGTTTCCCTTCCCTGCGCTCGGTTCAAGAATTGTTCTGACGTAATCCCATTTGATGCCCTCCAGCATTTTGGATGCCATGCTAGCCGGGGTAGGGTAAAACCCGGAAGCAGCTCTGCGCTGCTCCGGGATCGTTGCAATGTTTGTCATCTGCGTTATTCCTCCTCCTTGTATGATTTCCACATCATATCGCAGATGCGGTCAAGCTGCTCCTCGTCCAGCTCCCCGTCTTCAGTGATCAGTTCGGGGTGAGCAGGTGCCCGATCCGAATCATCACCTCGATATACGCTCGGCAGGAATTCTGCTTCAGCCACTCAGCCAGCACCTCTGCTTCGCTCTCGCTCATGCCTCCGATGTCCGGCCCTTCATCAGTCATTTCCTGCTTGACGATCATAATATCGCCAACGATCGGCTCTCCATGGTCCTGCGTTTCATACAGCCAGCTGCCGAGGAAGTTGATTGTCGGGTTGTCTTTAAGCCGCCCCTCCTCGTCACAGAGGAAAAAATACGGTTCTTTTAGTCCTCTGGCGTATACCGTCTGGATAATGTCCGTCCCGATCTGCTCCGCGTACCATCTGAAGTCGCGCTCTTCCGGCAACGCCATGTCCGTCACCGTGCCATCCGTCCTGCAAATAATCACGTGCTGCATCTCAATACCTCCCGTCATCGTCGATTAAGTCTACCAGCTCCCGCATGATGGCCAGGGAGCCCGCATAGTCTGTTTTCTGGATCTTCTCCCAGGCATTGTTCCAGTCCGTGATCCGGCACTCCTTCTGCATCTGCTGTCGAACCATCCCCATGATGGCGTACACATTCCCGCTCGGTCCATGGCTCCGGAAATGAATCTCAGCCTTCTTCATGCTCATTCCCCCATTTCGCTTCCTCATATGCCGCAATCAGCGGCTCCCGGTCTGTGATCCCGAAATGCTTATACCCGGTATAAACCGTGTAAAAGTACGCATCGCTCGGTTGTTGAATCGGGTGCCCGTCCTGCATGATGTAAATCAGGCAGGGAACGTCTACCCTGAAGCTGCCCTCGAAGCGCATCGGAAAGATGTCCTTGCGATAAAATTTCGGGTACCCCTCATAGCGATCCAGGGCTTTTTCGTCCGTCGCTGTGATTCGCCAGATGCCGACCGGCACGTGCTGTCCTTCCGCCTCCTCAACTGTCAGGTATCCCCTCCGGAACACCAGCCGATATCCTTCAATGACCGAATGCCCCACCGGCTCCGCCCCAGGGCACCGGTGTTTCATTTGCTCTTTGTTCAGGTTTGATCCATATGCCAGGTAATATTTCATCTGTACATCCTTTCTGCCGGGGATATACCGCCCCGGCTCGGTGTGTCGGTCAGTTGTAGGTTTCTCCAGTCTGGATCAGGTAAAGGGTGTAGAGCGTTTCCCGTTTGCTCTGCAGGTCTGCCGTTACCTGTCTGAAAATGTTCTCTTCTCCCTTGCACTGCACCCGCCAGTTCTCGATCTGGGCATCAAGCTGCTTGATCGCCAGCACGATGATCTCGGTTTGCGTAATCATGCCGCTTTCCCCTCCTTCTCCTTCCATTCCTTCAGCTTGCGCTCGTTCTCGCGCTGGATCTCAATGTGGATCCTGATTTTCTCCTTCATGGTCATTGTGTTTGCCCTCACTTTCTCCGCTGTCTGGCAGCGGCTACGACCTCCGGGTTCCGGGGGCCGTCTGCCGGTGTCAGGTGTACTCTTCCTGCGCACCGTTGCATTTCCAGTGCCGGAAGTCCGCCACAACGGTTCTGATGTTTGGCATCATTTCACCCTTGGGATAAACTCGGCGGGCCATCTCTGTAACAAGCTCCCAGCGGAACACTTCGTCTTTAGCAAAAACGGCCCGATCATACCACCAAAGCAGATATCCGTTGTTAAGAAATTTCACCGGCGTTTCCGGGCGTTTCATTGTGTTTGCCCTCCTTCTCAATGCTTGGTTTCTTCGTTGTTCTGGCGTTCCGCGAGGATCGCGCTGAAGGCGTTCAGCAAGGCTTCGTAGTGATCCCAGCTATGGATGTCATCGCTTTCATTTCTCCAAGCTCTGCACTGCTGAACCGCCATCGTCAGAGCCAGGTTGATCAGTTCGTTCTCCGTGTATTCGGTGTTCCGGATCGCTTCTGCCTTCGTCATTGTGTTTGCCCTCCTTAATAAACATCGTCCGCATCGTACTCGCGGGACTCGATGCTGTAATGGACCTCTTTGCCCTTCAGCTGTGCCATGAGTTCGCCGCGCTCCCGGTAGGCTTCCTCGTAGGTGTGGAATGTAAACATGAGGCTGTCGTGGTTGTCCGGGGTGTCTTCCCCAAACTTCACAAATAAGAGGTATTCCTTGATCGTGTTGCTCTTCATCGTCGTGCCCTTCATCGTGTTGCCCTCCTCTTGGGGTTCCCCCTTCGTTGTGCCCTTATTATACAATTTTAAAATTGTATTGTAAACCCCTTTTTAAAGAAAATTTTACTTTGCTATTCCTCCTTTACAGCAAAATAAAAAAGGCCCAGGGTTATCCCCTGAGCCTCTCCAAAACTGCACGATACAGTTTTGGATGGATCGCCGCGATCGTATCCATCATTTCATCCATCAGCGGCCAGAGTTCTTGCTGCTTCCGTCCGTCGATCAGTCGTGCAAACTCGCTGTCGCTCGGGTTCCGGATGAGCGGTTCCATTTCCGGCGCAGCCTGAAAGGAATATCCGGGGAGCTGCCGGTCTTCCTTTTCTTCCCCGTACAGCTCCCGTCGGATGGTGTAAAACGCGGCCAGTTTGATCGCTGTACTCGCGTTTGGGTTTCGCTGGCCCTGGCATTCTGCGATCGCCTCCCGCAGATCCTGCTCGGTGATCACGGGCCGTCACCCCCTCACGCGTTTTCCAGCTTCTCGACCATGCGCTGGATTTCCTGCCGCGTCCGGTCGTCCGGTGCGTCAGCCATCAGCTCGCGCATTTTGTCAGCCAGGTCATTCCTGGAGTATCCGTACTCGCCGGAATACCGGCCCATGCTGTCCCTTCTGGCATTCCTGCCGCGCCCACGGGCGTAGGAGCCAGTATTCATGGAGCTGCCGTTGCCATCAGCATAGGCACCGCCCATCCAGTAGGGGTAGCGGCCGCTGTATCCTTCCTCGTCGGCCTGCTCCATCTGCATGGTGCCCTTGACGGATTTCAGGCTGTGGGTCAGCTTGTCCAGCTTTTCCAGATCGCCGGTGCTCATGCCGTTGTTTTTAATCTTCCGGATCAGGTCGCTGATCTGCTCGTGGAGCAGTTCGCAGGCCATCTCCATATCCTTGGTGTAGTCCATGGTTCTCCTCCTTCCTCTCAGGCTACCCGGTTGATGACCAGGTTGGCGTTCTGCAGCTCGATCACGGGTGCCGGGGTCACTGTGGGATCGCTGGACGCGGGCACGGCCCGCAGAGACAGCGAGTAGCAGCAGCCCTTCGGCACGGTGATGATCGCCGTAGATGTGACATTGAAAAACTCCTCAACTGCTGCCGGGGTGACGATGGCCCGGCTTGTCAGCCTGGGCTCACCGTTCACCGCCAGAGCCACCGCAATGGGGCCAGCCGTGCCGCCTTCCGGCAGGGCGATGTTCCCGTTGAAGGTGACCTGGTACCGGGCAAAGCAGTTGTTGGTTTTCCCACAGAGAGTAAAGACCCCCGTTTCGTCCTCATGGTAGACATAACCATTCCGGCAGGGGATGGAGGCCGTGAAGATCGCAGGCCCGTTCAGGGCGATCTGCTGGATCCCATTCGCCAGATACTCAGCCATGGTTCACACCTCCGTCAAAACGCGCCGTTTCCGCATCCGCATCCGCATCCGGTGTTCTGGCCGGGGCAGGTGAAGATGGGCGTGCGCCCGTATACAGGCGTGGTGGGAACCGGGCAGGTGTTCAGCCGGTTGTACAGGGCATCCACCTCATTGCTGAATCCCTGCTGGATGAAGGCGTTCTGCGCGGTCTGGGATTCACGCAGCGCGGCCATGTTCAGCTGGTTCTGCAGGCCCACGTTCTCGCGCTGCGCCTGGGCCAGCTGCCCCTTGACGCCGTCCAGCTCCAGGGCGCAGAGCTTGTCCAGGATGGCCTGGGTGCCCCTCGTCTGGGCATCGATGATGTCGCGGGTGTTCTGGGCCGCGGCGGTGCGATCCGCGCAGTTTTCCGTGGCCACGGTGTACTTGAGATCCGCGAGGCCCGCGCGGTTTTCACAGCAGAAGTTCTGCAGGGCCGACTGCATGGCGAAATCCTGCTGCATGCTGGCGATCTGCCGTGCATTGGCAGCAGTCTCCGCCGCGTAGAATCCATCCCGAACCGCGCCGGTGATGCCGTTGCCGGTTTCGCAGATCTGGCGGCCGATTCCGGCCAGGCCCAGCTGCACATCTCCGAATCCGCGATTGACGTCGCTCCGCAGGTCGCCGATCTGGGTGTTAAGCTGCTGATCCCGGAAACCATCACTGATGTGCTGGCTGTTGTTGAGCCAGGGATACAGATAGTCGAGGCCGAAGCCGCCCATCGCACCGCCCATGCCCATCATCCAGGGCATCATGCCGCCGCCGAAGCCGCCGAAGCCCCAGCCATTGCCGCCGATCAGCAGGAGCAGGATAATCCATGCCCAGTCGCCACCGAAGAAGCCGCTGCCGCCGTTGCCATAGCCGCCGCCGTACATGGTGCCACAGGCATCACCATGCCGGTGCCGTTTTCATCTGTAAGTGCCATAGTTTTTGATTCCTTTCGTTGATAGATTTATCTCAATCGTCTATGCGCACTCGACGAAAGAAATCATGATTGAGCAAATGGCCGGCAAGTAAGAAAACGCTTGTATTACAACGTTTGCAACCGTTGCTCTGCGTTTTTCGGCCATCTGGATCAAGTAAAAGTCACCGCCCAAGCATCCGCATGATCTGCTGCAGCCTCCCGTTGCCGATCTGCCCGGTGCGGAGAAGGTGCTGCGTGATCTGCTTCGGGTCCGTCATTCCTCCGGGAATGTTCAGCCCCCTGGCCTTGAGATAGGCGCCTGGATCCTGCTGAATCCTGGTCATCTCCTGCCGCATCATCTGTGGGGTCACCTGCTGTGTCTGCTGCCCGCTCTGGCCCAGCTTGTCGAAGATGCCCATCATTCTCCCTCCTTCTCTGCGGATGCCGTTTTCCGGCCGTTTTTGCCCTCTCTGAGCGCTTCCGCGATCAGGGCGGCCACTTCATCGCGCCGCACGTAATCCTCCGGATTCAGGGCCGGTACAGGCGGCGCCGGGGGCCGTTTATCGTAGATGTCGAAGGTGATCTGTCCCGTCATGCTGACCGCCTTGACCGCGATGAAGCTGTCGTCGCTGCCGATGATCATCTGCGTTGCACCGGCAGGCACCGGGAATTCCTTTGCGGCCTGCTCCGAGGATGCCGGCACTACCTCCACCATGCGGCTGCTTGGCTGCTGCTGGGCCTGTTGCATTGGCTGGGGCTGCTGTGCCGTCTGCTGGTGCTGCTGCTGGCCGATGTACCTCATGTAGGCCGGGTCCTGCCAGTATTGCTGGCCAGGGTAATCCGGGATAAACTGTCCAAACTGGTTGATCATCGCTTTTCCTCCTTATGCCAGTAATACTGCGGGATTTCCTGACTGCTGTCCCAGCTGTCCCAGATGATCCCGTCCTGGATCGTCGCCACATGGCTGCCGGTTCCGACCACATACACGCCCTCCGGGTGATCCTCCGCAAAATCCGCCAGGGTGTAGCAGTCCGGGCAGGAATCCGGCACCGCATATCGGCTGAAGCCATTCTGCCGCAGCACAGCGCCCCACACGCCGTTGCTGCTTGGCATGTCGCCCATCAGGTAGCCGTTGAGCGCGATCAGCGCATAGGCCGTCTCCCAGTCCGTGCCCAGAGCCTTGGCAATGGCCCGCACGGCGCAATCGCCCACGTTGCGGCCCACCGGGGAAGGGTTATACATCCTCCATCTGCTCACGGCTGGCCTCCTCGATGCGCTCCACATAAAGTTCTCGCTCCTTCGGGTTCCGAATCTGGCGCAGCACACACAGCGCCACGTCCCGCGTCATGCCGCAGTCGATCAGTCGTGCGATCAGCCTGTTCATCCGAACCCCTCCATTCGCCCTTATTTTCGCCCCTGTGGCTGCTTTGCGCGATGATCTGAGCGTGCGCCTTTCGTGCATCTTCCGGCCGTCACAGGCCTAAAAAAGCGCAAAAAAAGAAGGCCGCTTTCGCGACCTGCTTCCTTGCACGTTATTTCGTCCGTGCTGCCAGTTTCTGGTATTCTGTCATGTCAATGATTATTTCTCCGTCCTTTCGAATCCGATTACCCATACCCACGGGTTTGCGTCCCATCCGTAAATGTCTTTCGTGTCCGGCTTCACTGTTGTATTCCAAAGCATGGCAAATTTCCCTCTCGCACTTCCTTGCAGGCAATCGACGGAACACATGAAATTGATATTTGTGTTCCTGTCTTTTATAGGCTCTTCATCAAAGCCTTCCGAGATTGCGTCTCGCTCTGAAATGTCTTTCAGTCGCTCTAACCGCACATTCGTTACTCGAAGGAATATCCGTGCCGCCTCTTTCGGCATGTGGATCGAAGGATGCCAGCGGCCTTCCACCATCATGCCCGTTGTGTCCTGCGGTTCGTCCGCTTTATACAGGTACAGATCAATCAGTCCGGGGCCTGCCGTTCCTACCGTCGCCTGTTTCCATGTTTCCCGAACGTACAGTAAATCTCCGGCCTGATATTGCGGCTTGTATCCGATCTTCTCTGGGCTTGTGATTCCGTCCTGCGGTTGTCCTTTGCATATCCGCCGCGTCTGCGTCTTCTTTCCGCTCAAGATCGCTCTGACCATCTCTGTGTTTAACAGTATCGGTTTTTCGCTCATGCTTTCCCTCCATTGTCTTTCGGTTCCGTCTTCTCTGTGATGTTTAGTCCGCTAAATTTTCAGTAATTCATCGTGTCTCCGCCGAGCTTGAACGGGTATGTCGCCTCGACCGCTTTTCTGATCCCGCTTCGCCGACCTTCCTTGCGTTTTCCATCAGCACAGAACCAGTCCGGCTTATGTACAGATGATTCAATCGTGCCAATGTCCTTGGTGCAATATATATCTTTGTCACACGGTTCTCCATATTTGCAATTCCTGCACAAAACAAGTTCCCGCATTTCCACGTTTATCGTCACGGCATCCTTCATCTTTGGAATAAACATCCATCCGTCAGGAACCTTCGTCATTCCACTTCACCGCCTTTCCGCAATTCCTGCAGAATTTATCCCCATCTGTTATAGCTACGCCGCACGAACCACAACACCAGAAAAACATATGTGCGATTTCACGCTGTATAACTGGTACAGCTTCCTGCTCTTTCAGCAGTAGTTCCTTAACCTTTTCGAGCCGATGCATAATCGGAATCACTCTCGTTGCTGCATAATGCCAATCGTCAAGGCATTCCTGAACAAGCCCTAAGGCTTCTTTCAGTTCATTGCTCATTCCCACTTCACCGCCTTGCATTGTTCGAAAGTTGGTTTCCCTGTAAACAGTTTTAATTTACCCATCAGCAATGCTGGTTCATGAACATCGTTCGGATTAAGAGTCCACATCGGAGAGGTATCATTTTCCCACAATCTACATATCGGATTTCGCTTTGGGTTCACTTTCCATGCTTTCCATTCATCTATAGTCAATTCTCGCACTTCCTGCTCTTTTAGTAGGGCAAGAGCAGCTTTTGCCGTCTCTTGCACCTCGCTGTCGCTGTACCACATCTGCCAGTCATCCTGCGTCAGCCCTTCCAAACAGCCCATTACTATCAGTCTATCCATCATTGTCGCTTTACCGCCTAATCTCTCTCATGAATTTATAAACTATTGCTGGCACCTCAGTGAGATCGTCACTTCCGCATTCCGGACATTTCTTTTTCGCAGGTCTATAGTGTTCACACTCAACTTTTTCACATTGGGGGTGTTTATAACGTATAGAGCATTCACCCTGCTCATCGGGTTTCCACGCAAAATAAGTGTTGCAGTTATCACACCTAAAAGGGACACCCTTGCTTTTTACAATGTCAATAATCAACCTACTTCACCGCCTTCCAAACAGTCTGAGCCACATTTTGCAGTCAGCGCATTCGTAATTAGCCAATTCGTCTTTCTTGAAAAATTTGCTTGGATACAAAGCAACTTCACCGCATAATCTGCATGTCGCAGGAATCATTCCGTCTTTTCCCCATTTCTCCACGTCTTCTGTTGTTACTTCGTTTCCTTTCATTCCCACTTCACCGCCTGTCCGCAATATCTGCAAAACTTGGTTGGATCGCTCATTTTGTTCGCAATACCTTTCCCGCAAGATGGACAGTATCCTACACTCATTCCTTCGATAGAATCTGCCAAAGATAAAACTTGCTTTGGTTCCTGCTCTTTCAGCAGTGTTATGGCGCATTTTATATGCTCTATAATTTCTCTTTCGGTTGCATTGTAGCCAAGCCACGAAATGTCCTCTTGGAATTTTTCGATTAATGTTGCAATCGTCATTCCCACTTCACCTCCTGCCCACACCTTTCGCAAAAATTCAAATTGCGAGTATGAAACAATTCTCGTTTGCACTTTGGACAGAAATAGAACTTTGTGCCGTAGGCGTTTGTATGCAATTCGACAGGTTTCGGTTCCTGCTCTTTCAGCATGGCAATTGCTTTATTAAGCGTTATATCCTTGTCGGAATCTGCCAGCACGTCCCTCTTCATGTATTGCAATTCAGCAATTACCTGTTCTCTGTCAGTCATTCCCGCTCCACCTCTCTTCTTTTGCGACTCCCTATGTACTTGCCGCTTTTCACCCGATAGTCCGGGTATTCCGCGTCCACCGGTACGAACCAGTCACGGCCGAGCTTCACCGCCCCCGGCAGCGCTCCTCTCCGGCATTTGTCCGCCACCGTGATGGTGGCCTTGCCGATCCTGGCGGCGTATTCCGCAATCGGGATCATGTCATTCAGATCCATCAGCTTTCCTCCATCAGTATCTCGTCCACGCACACCGGCTCTCCGTTTCCCTCGTCGATCACGGCGATCAGCTGTGCGCCCATGCGCCTGGCCATGTCTCTGGCTTCGCTCAGGATGTACGATCCGGTGTCCCACTCGTCCTCCCGATCCCGCTGCACGGCGAACCAGTAGCGCCATTTTCCGTCCTCCGGGATCAGCTGGTCCTGCAGCTCCCATTCCGGCGTGCTCCATGCGCGCGCAAGCTCTCCCACCTCATCCTCAGTCAGTTTCGTGCTTTCCGTTGCCTCCGGTCCATAAAGCTCCAGGTATTCGGGTTTGATCGTGTATGTTTTCATGCGTTCGCCCTCCTTTTCGTTAAGTGTATCATGACATTACAATTTTAGCAAGGGAAAACCCGGAGGCGCGGCCGTCAGGCCGCGTGCCTCCATGCCGCGTTCCCGGTCAGGTTCTTGATCAGGTGCTCCCGGGCCGTTTTGAATTCGTCTCCGATCATCCCCATCCGGATCAGCCAGGTGCGCATCGCGAATTTTTCATTCGCCGTCTGCTGGGGCTTCGGGCTGATGGTCCGGGCTTCCTTCGCCACTTCGCTCATGGCCAGGCAGAGCTGGATGTAGGCTTTCATCTTTCCGGCGTGGATGCCGCCCTTGCTGTCCCCGTGGGGGTTGGCGAATTGGAAGAGCCGGAATTCTATCGTCCCCTTGGTGAAGCTGGCGTGCAGGTTGAGCATGTGGTAGCGGCTGCTGTTGTAGTGCGCGTCCGTGTGCCAGTTGGCGTTGTTCGCGTCGTACCAGATGGTCTTCAGTTCCAACATGGTCTTCGGTTTCGCTTTGTTGATCCGCTCGATGAATTTCGGCTCCACCGTCCTGCAGTAGGTGCTGACCCGCTCCCGGTCGATCCAGATGGCCCGGCCGATCTGCTCCTCGTGGGCCGCCATCAGGTTGGCCAGGTTGCGCAGGCTCTTCGCGTCGTGGTCCCGGCCGTCCGTGCCCTTGAGGCCTACGTGGATGTGCACCCCGCATCCACGGTTCGGGCAGCTCTTCATGCCCGCGTGCCGCAGCTGCCGCAGCAGCTCCAGGAAAGTTTCGAGATCGTCGTAGGTCAGGATCGGGGTCACCAGCTCGCATTTTTCGTCGTCCGGGCCGTGGATGCTGATGTCCCTCTGAAATTTCCATTTCCGGCCCTGCTGGTCCCAGGCGCTCCATGTGCTGTATCCGTCCATGCCTCCGGTGTAGGCGCTGTGGTTGGTTCCGAAGAAGGCGGCGGCCACCTCTGCGGCTTTCTGCCGGGTGATGTTGTTGCCCTCAACCTCCACGCCGAAGGTCTGCGCTTTCATGCCCTTGATCTGCTCCATCGTCTTATCCTTCATCGTGTTTGCCCTCCTCTTTCTTTTTGGGCCCTTGCCCGGCCCGCACGCATATAATACAACGATAGAATTGTATTGTCAACGAGAAAAACACACTTTTTTGAAAAAAGAAACCCTCCCGGTTATCTGCCGGGAGAGTGCTTGAAAATCTTTTCCTGCCCCTTATACACGATGGTCTTGGTGCACCGCACGCTCAGATCGAACTCTTCTGCAAGCCGCTCATAGGTGATGCCGTCAAACAGCCTTCTCCGCAGGATCGCTCTGTCCCGCTCCGCGTTCCGGCCGATGATCCACTCTTGCAGCAGCTTTTCGATGTCACTGCGGCACAGGTCGGGTGTCACCGTTTCACCTTCCCGGTGCCGTTGCAGTTAGGGCAGGTCTTCAGCGGGCTCTGGCTGCTGTTCCTGATCACTCGCACCCGCACTACTTGTCTGATTCTGGCCATAGTTCACATCTCCTACTCCCGCGACATACGCGCTTCCGATCCCGGTGTCTATATCCTGCTCCACCTCATAGGTTTCGAACTGGCTTTCGTACACGATCCACCCGGCGTTGGTGGCGAAAAGCATCACCAGCACCACCAGGAAGGCGATGAACCAGCGCCTGTTGATCCGCTCCATTCGGGTCATCTCGCCCTCGTGCACATAATACGGTAGGCTGGCGGTTCTCTGTTCCTCATTGAGGCCGCCGTAGATCGTCTCTTTATCGCTCATGGTATCATCCTCCTTTTTAGGGAATAATACCATGGATCAGCCCTCCGCGTCAATTTCTGCGGGAGGCTGGTCTACGCTGATTTTTTCACCGTTGAGATAAAGATCCCCGGCGGCGTGATACACAGGCTCCGGCGAAGCCCCGGCCGCGTCCGCCAGCCCCTCGCCGACAATGTAGGCGATCACGGCGGCTCCCGCCATGATGATCGCGGCCACCTGGGCGGCGGTTTCCTGCGTTACGCCCAGGGCGATGATCAGCATGGTAACGAATTCCGCGATGGCGGCCCAGAATTTGCGGCTGGTGAGTTTGCGAATGATATCATCTTTGCTCATTTGTTATCTCCTTTCCTTCCCGTCAGATAGTCGGTGATTTCTGTTTCTGCCCGGCCCAGGTTGTCGGTGTGGTTGCCGGTGATATCGTGCTGGATATGCGCCAGCTCGGCGCGGGCCAGCGCATTAATGCCCTGCTCAATGTGGGATACGTTTCCCTCCAGGGCGTTGAGCCGCCGATTATCTCGCTCGAACTTTTTGTCCGATTCTTTGATATAATCATCGATGGCGTCCAGCCGATCGCTGATCCGGTTGAGCTGGCCCTGGATGGTGCCGTCCTCCTTGGCCTTGGCGTCATCCTTCTCTTTCCGGCGCTTGCGGAACACATCCATCACCTTATCCCATAAAACGATCAGCCCGCAGAAGGCAACGGCCCCGATGATAAAATGCCACCAGATGATCGGGCTCAGCCCTTCCAGCGCTTGTACTGTCTGCTCCATTGGTATCACCCCCTGCCGAGCACCGCGCCGATGGTGTCGCAGGCTTTTTCGATGGCCTTGAGCTGCTCGTCAATGGTTTTCCGGTCCTGCTCAGAGAGTGCTCCGGAGGTGCCGGTTTCATCCGCCTGCCCGTCATACTCGATGTAGTTGCTCATCATGTAGCCGTGCTGACCGTTGTACTCGATCTGGCACCACTGGCCCGCGTCGTCGTACACATCGATCTGCGCGCCGACCGGCACCCGGGCTTCGATGGGCGCGGAAGTGCTGGCGCTGGTCCGCATGTTCACCGTGCCGCCGGTTTTCCCGGTCGGAAGCACCACTGTCGCTTTCATCACTTTTGTCTCCTCGTCTGTTGCATAGTTGATCATGTCCGTCCAGAGCCACACCCGGTTCCATCTTCCGCTGATGCTCATTCCGGCAAATTCGGAGGTTGCCACGCAGCCCCAGCTGGCGCTGCTGTTGATAGCGCCGCTGCCGTGTCCGGCTTTGCTCACGAGCGTTTTGCGCTCCGCCGCGGAGCTGATCCTTTGGGCCAGAAACGCTTGTTCCAGCATCTGGTCCTGGGTTTGCCCGGTGTAGATGCCAATGTGGGAGGCGTTGCCGATGCCGTCGCCCTGGTATTTCGTCGGTTCCTCCCCGTCCTGCAGGAGGATAAACAGGAAGGCACCCTTCGGAATCTGACCGTATTTCGCTCGGCACTGCTCCGGAGTGCCGGTCCATCCGTTCTGCAATGCGAACCGCCACCATGTATTGCTTCCGGCAAGGTTTCGCTTCAGGCCCGCGTCGGCCATCGCTTTTTCCACGAATGCCTGGCAGTCCATGGTGCTGTACGGCACGCCGAGGTACCTGGGCGCCGCCCGGACGATATCCATTGCTTTAATCATATTTCTTCACCGCGCTTCCCCTCCTTTCGTTTTATTTTTGCACGGATTTTACTGCTCCGCATCCCCGTTTTTGTCAAATTTCTATGGTTGCCCGTCTACCCCGACTCCAACAGGCTGCTCCGGTCGCCCAAGATCACCGCCGTATAGACGGGCCGGAGTCACACAATCACTTGAATAGCATTTCTTCCAGATAATCCGCAATCATTCTGCCGCCTGCCTTCGTCGGATGCACTGAATCGTAGAATGTCCCCTTTGCTACAATTTGCTCCGGCGATCCGAACAGCGGTATCAGACTGACAAATGAAGCATCAAACTCCTTTGCCACTTTCATCTGATATGTGGCTTGTGCTGAATAATTCCCCTGTCTTGTGTTTGACGGCTGTACAATTGCAAGGTCTATATATTGGTTTACAGCCAGTATATTATTAATAATCGTCGTCAGATTGTTGTATACCGATGTCGTTGCACTGGCTCCGTCGTTAATGCCGAGCAGAATCATCATGGTATCCAGTCCAAGGCTTTCCACCCCATCTTTCCACGCTGAAGCATCAACGATTGTAAAACTTGTTGTCGATGCGCCTTTGTTTGCCAGTTTATGGACCCTTATTCCTGCAACGCCGATCTTCTGCATATCAACGCCGAACAGCATCACATCTCCGCTTGTCACATCAAACCGGATCGTATGCGCTGCGTTGGTCGTATTGACTGTTATTGTGCTGTGCCCGGTGTATTCTGAGGCGTTTACAGTAACCGCTTCACCGTTATCAAGTTTATATGTAAACGTCCCGGAACCAGAATCGCCATAGAAATGTATGACGAATTTGTTGTGCGGGTCGACAACATTCAGAACCAACCATGCCCCATTGTGGAACGTCGCGTCTGCAGCATCGACCCAGCGGCAACCGTCAACCTGATCGCGGTATGTGATAGAATCTCTGTCTGAGCTGCTGTCCGTGCTTCTTGTGTCGTTTGCGTCCGCGCTGACCGCGCATCCCATTTTGGAAGTGTAATCGCCATGCGAAATGGAGAAGGAATAAAAGCCGCCCCCTGCGTTCCCGTACTTCTGACGAAGATACAGCACAAGCGGTTCTATATAATTCGTGTGCGGACTAAGGTACGAAGCGTCATTGTGCTGCGTCCAACTGTCACCGAGCAAACCGATCACGCATTGATCTGTTGTCCCCCTTTCGATGGATGCTGTTTTATAGGAATAGTTCTTTAACGGTTTGACAATATCGGCAACCATGGCCTCGCCATTTTCGATTGAATTCGCAAGGTTTAGTAATTCCGCGTCCGAATCAAGAAACTCAATACACAGGTTTGATATTGTGAAAGAAGCGTTGCCGATGCTATAAATAAATAGACGCCTGTCATCATATTGAAATCTCGTTGTATGAATTACATCCGATACATATCGCCCTTTATATTTGGATGGCAAATAGTGATTGACATCACCGATATGTATACGGATATCATTTTCCGATGCGGATAGGTCCAGATCGGCAGATATACGGAAATCGCCGATATAGCTTGCCGGGAGCCAATTTATCGCCCAGATGCCGGGGTTGCTTCCACTTGACGTGTCAAGCGTCACATTAAAATATGCGGACGAACCAGTCCCAACTTTAGAAATTGCATTGTTTCCCGTTTTGTATCTCAGGGCAAAAATACCGACTGCCCCGTCCGCTACCGTAGAATTCCCATCAAATCTGCTGTTAGTTGGCAAAATATTGTTTTGCACAATCAGCAGCTCTTTGTCTCCTGGCAAAACGATTTCTTCGGCGCATTCGATGCAAAGATTCTTTATGTCGAATATTGACGACTCGCTGGAATAGAAAAATATTCTATGATCGGTGTAGAAATACGTTGTTACATCATCATAGATTTCCCTATGTCCAAACTCTGGAGTGCTGGCCTGAATGTCCTTTTCTCCGTTCCCGAAGTACAGTTTGATGGTGTTTTGCGTCCGTATGTCAAAGCTGATTTTCACACGGCCTTTATATGATCCCGGCCACCAGTCCAACACCCAGATGCCGGGTCTGCTTCCGCTAGTTGAGTCAAGCGTTACCCTGAAATAAGGCTCACTTTCATCCGTCTTTTTTACGATAGAATTGCTGTTTGTATTATATCTCAATGCAAACAACCCGGCTTTTCCGTTGGCAACCGTTGTGTTTTTGTCGAATCTGCTATCCATCGGGAGAACGTTTCTCCGCATATACAGGCCGTCAAAATACAGCTTGCTCTCCCCGTTCCTTATGGTTGACCAGATCGAGCTGTTGTTTGTTTGAACAACAGCATATGAAACGCCGCTCGGAATAACAAGCGTATAATTTCGCAATGTTATCGACGCATCTGCCATTTCAACCACTTCAAGATTTGAATTGAGCAGATAATAAGCCCTCCCGTCGCTTCCGCCGACACAGCTTATTACCAATTTATCCCCTGCATACACAGGCATAAACAAAGACCTTATGGAATCAAAATAGCCCAGTCTGCAGTTGAGCGTCCCTCCAACAGTTGTTCCGGTGTACCATCTACGAGCAACAATTCCATCAAGCTGTTCGTTAATAGCGCTCTTTAAATCAGCGAGCTTATCATCCTGTTCCTTGATATCGTCCCCCAAAACCACCGCAGTCCAGTGCGAAGAAGTCCAGGATTCTGGCGTTGTGATTGCCGTTTTGCATCTGTACAGATTGCCGTTATAAGAGCAATGCGCACCGACATCATAAACCTCACTATCGGAATAAGCCGGTGCAATTGTGCCCTCGAGGGACGCCGCATCGATGTTTAATCTCGCCTGTTTTTTCCGCGCCGCGGTCAGGCTCTGCTCCTCATCAAAGCGGACGCTGCCTTCCTTCGCCGCCACCATCTCATTATAGACGGACAGCACCTCCTGATAGGTCGGCACGGTGCCCGTCGGCGCGACGGCGTTTCCGGTGTTCGTGTTGTTAACAACACCATCCACGATCCGCATGGTTCCGGTGACACCGGCGCTGCTGTTGATCACTTTGATGGCCAGCGTGAACTGCCCTTCGTAGTTGTAGCATGCCTGTGGAAGCACGACATACGCCACGTTCCCGCTGATCTTGTTCCCGCTGGTGATGGCGATATTTTCGCCATGGCTGTTGCGGAAGAATCCCTGCACGCTCCCACCCGTCAGGCTGACCGCTTCGCCATTCCGGAAAAGGCGCACGCCGAAACAGTTGGCTTTTGCATCCCCGGTCCCGATGCTGTGATTCAGCCAGCTCCGGTGGAGATTCCCGCTGTTCAGCTCGATGTCGACTATGTTCATCAGTTTGATATCATCCATGGTTTTTCTCCCCCCTATTATTCGGAATAAAACACGCGAACTTTCACGCTGATCCCAGAAACGTCATCAGAAACGCTTCTGTAAACATTCAGATAAACCGTTCCCTGAGAAATATAAGCGACGGGATTGATTTTATTCGAATTGCCAACATCAACAATCGTGAGTGCGATTGGGGTTTTTGTCGGCGTGTATGAATACTGCGCCGCGCGGGTCCCGATTGTCCCCGCGGAAAATGAGATCCCAGAAAATGTTTTGTCCTCATAGCTCTGCAAGACAATTTTCCCATTCAGCACCCGTCCCTGATTCGCGCTCAGGGCATCCGTCGTGCTTGTGCTGGCCAGGCTGTCAATGACGCCGATCCCGGATCCACCAGATGGCGTACTGCCCTGGCTTTCGCTGTTGGTGCTGGCGGATGCGTTGCTGGTACGAATCCGGTTGATCAGATCAACGCTCAGCTTGTCGTAGGTGATCGATTTGCTCACCACCCGGTATCCGGGCACCCGCTGAGAATACGAATGGACGCTTCCCACCTTGATGGCGTTGTAAACCTCCATCAGGCAGTCGTATTCGTACTCGGTAATCTGGGCGGTGGCCGTAATGCCGGAAGGCCCGGTCTTGATGGTAATCAGATCGTAAAGCAGCACGCTCTGCAGTCCGCGGTACTGCCTGTATTCCTCCGTGTCGCCCAGCAGGACGAAGTTGACTTCCAGGGAGATTTCCGGCACATCGACCTTTTCGTCGCTGTATTTCTTTTGCGCATCCTGCAGCATCTTGGACCTGATGCCGCTTTCCGTCCATTTTTCCTTGGTTCCATCGGCTTTTTCGTATTCCTCACCAACCGTATATTGGCAGTCCATCACCAGGGTATGCGGGTAGGCGTAGTCGTTGATGGCTGCGGAGTCCACATAGAGATTGTCCAGGTAGATGTATCCGTCTGTTCCCGCGTTGGCCCTGGGCATGATCCGGGTTACCAGATTTTCAATGTTGCGCCGCCATGTGACGCCCAGCATGTTGGCTCCGTACTGGATGGTGATGCCAATCCTCGGGTTGCTGTTGTCCAGCAGGAAAAAGTCGTCGTTATCCCGTATGACGGCCGCGTTAAGATCATTGATCAGCCCGCCGTCGGTGTCCAGCATCGCGCTGACCGGGTTTTGAAAGCTCCAGTCCTGCGTCACTTTCTTGCCGGTAATGTTGCATATGATATTGCGATCATCCTTGTTGACCAGGCTTCCCTGCATGATCGCAATGGCCGTCATGGGGTCCGCATCCGTCACCTTGCAGTCCATCAGCGCGTTCCCGGCATAATCGTAGGAGATATGCCTGGCGTTGACGGTAACGGTGTGCTCGTCGTCGTCCCCCTCCACCTCATAGATACGGAAGAGCTGCTCGGTAATCGTCCGGCTGGGGATGACCTGCCCGGATTGCTCTTGCGTAGTTTCCTGGCATTTGCTGCGCTCAATGTATCCGACGTTGCCCCTGAGTGTGCGCACCCGGATATATGTGGCGTTATAGTCCGCCAGCTTGGAGATGAGTTCGTCCGCGGCGAGCGTCTCGATAACAGTCCCCGGTGTGTATTGGCCTTGTCCTCCTGTTCCGCTTCCACTGACGGAACAGACATAACTCCAGACACTGGCCGCGGAGGTGGGCACGACCGCGAAGTTATACGCCAGCGCCCTGTATACATTCCCGCCGTAGGTGACCAGGGCGCCTTTGTTGTACGCTTTGCCGACAGACCAGGCATAAGCGCTCGGGTCCGCCTTGACAGCTTGGACGGCGCTGTTAACCTCCGGCTTTTTGTACACAGGCAGGACGGAATAAACCGGCGCGCTTTGCGTGGTTTTCCAGAGACGGACGGTTGGAAGCGTAATCCGCGGGATAACCCGCTTCGGCACAGGCGCCCGGATGATCATGTCTTCCTGCAAAAGCAGGAACTTTCCGTTTTCATCCATCGGGTGTTCCATGTGCAGCTCATAGCTCCCGCCCGCCTCTTAGGAAACTGTGCAAACGATCGGGTCCAGCGCGCATAGCCCGTTACCATTGAAGCTCGTCGCCTTGTGGTCAAATATACAGATCATCAGATCCACCTCCATCGCGGCTGGATGATCATTGTGCCGCCGCTGACGCTGATGGTATTCTGCCCGCATGGGATGGTCAGGAATTCCCCGGTAAACGTGCCGCTCCAAAGCGTACCACTTTGGATGATGATCCTGGCGTCGCAATCCACATTGATTGCGCCGGAAAGGTTGTTAAATGTCATGCTGTCGTCGCCGATCGTCACGGTGACGTTGGCGCCCGTCCCAATAACATAGATTAATGGGCGGCTGCTGACGTCTCCGGGGTTGTAGATGGTGCTGCTGCCCGTCACCGTGACCTGGTCGTCATCTATATTTTGCTTGCTTTTAAGCGGCTGGCAGTCGAAGACCACCTGCGCCTGGCATAAATCATTGCTGATGCGGGAAAAGGATACCTCCGCCGCGATCCGGGCGAAGTACACGTATTCCGGCTCATTGCTGAAAATGAGCTCCCCGCTGCCCCGCAGCCACTCCAGGATTCCCTGCAAACTCATGCTGTTCCGGGCCAGCACGGTGCATTTGCGCACGACCGAATCGTATACGTCGTCCCCCTCGGTCATGGTAACGCTGCCCGTCCTGCCGGGGATCTGGATCTGCGTGGTGCGCTCCTTGGCGCGGACGATCGGCGGAAGCGCTTTGATCCACAGTCCGAAGTCCGAAAAGCTGTTTTTCCCTTTCCATGAAAACCACGGCTGCATTTCTCCGCCTCCTTACGTTCCGTGCCCGGCATATTCCCGGCTCTCCGCTTTCCCGATGTATTCCCGGGTGCGCTTTGCACCGTAGTCCACCACGGCCCGTCCAAACGTCTTCTGTCCGACGACCAGCCGCAGCCCCTGCAGGTCCTGCCGCATTCCCTGGATCGCGCCCACCACTTCCGCTGTTCCCGCTCCGCTGCGGTATCCTTCCGCCTTGCGCTTGGTGAGCACCATTTCTCCCTTATGCAGCTCTGCCCGGAATCCATTGTAGGGCACCGTGTCTACGCCCGTAGCCTCGGGGGTGTAGCTGTATCCGTCTGTCGCGATCCGCGGGAGGCGAATGGTCCCGATTTTCGCAGCGACCTGCTCTAACGCATTGACCACGGCATCGCCGCCCGAATCAATGCCGTTCGCCATCTCAACCCCGCTGTCGGCGACATCCTGCGCGGTGCGTTGCAAGGCGAGCTCGGTGGTCGCGATTTCCTTCTCCGTGGCTGTGATCTGCTCAGTGAGCTGCTGTTGCAGTGCAGTCTCGTCCTGGACCGTCTGCTTAGCCTGCTCGATGACCGTCCTCATATCCAGAATTTCATCCGCGCTGTAGATCTCGTCTGCCTCGCTCTTGTCCCAGATGGGCGTCTCGCCCTCTTCGCCATAGTCGCGGTATGCCTGTTCAAGTCCTCCCGCCGCCGTCACCAGCATGGAGACGAGCCCGTCATAGTCGTACGCGGTGAGTGGGTTCCCGTTAGAGTCCAGCCCTTTGGCCATGTTTTCGTAATTCTGGAGCATCTCCGGCCCCATGTCCTGATTGAGCCGCAGCATTTCGCCTGCGTATGTCTGCAGGTTGCTGATGAGGGTTGGGATCGCGTTGTCGATGAGCTTCTGCGCTTGATCCTGTCTGGATTCGCTCATGGTCTTAACAACCGTCTGCTCCCCGAGCAGCTTGTACTGCCCCTGCAGCGCGTCGTTCATCGCGTCCATGACGGCCGTGATGCGCATCTGCCGGTTCATTTCCGCGAGCTTGTCGATCGCGCCCTGCACGTTGGTACCATACTGCTCGATGACCTTCCCTGCATCCGGCATCACTTGCTCCAGCTCTTGCAGCGCCTGCTTCCATTCGGCGGTTTGCGTCGTAGCGGTTCCGTATTTTTCGGTCAGGCTCTGCATGTAGTCCAGGATCGCCGAGGATTTCGCTGCGTTTTTGTTCGCCTCGTCGATGGAGTCGTTCATCTCCTCCGTCAGCTCGTCGACCTCGTTGCCCTCTCCAAAAAGCCCCTTGAAAAGCCCCTCAATGAGCCCGCCTGCAAGGTTAACGCCCAGATT
>Ga0247608_10000736_pt1 | contig 50497 bp, 70 predicted proteins | sample 176DNAGHGlowgp2_FD_193490 | JGI IMG/M metagenome (GOLD analysis project Ga0247608, IMG submission 193490) | Sheep rumen microbial communities from Palmerston North, Manawatu-Wanganui, New Zealand - 1766 DNA GHGlow gp2 | ecosystem: Host-associated > Mammals > Digestive system > Stomach > Rumen ...
TGGTGAAGTACAAGATACATTGACACTACAAAGACTTGAAAAAGGTTCTAATTTTATTATTCGTAGATATGTGGATAAAGCTGGTAATGAAGCTTGCGACACAGTTAGAATAATTATGAAGGAAGCCAAAGATATTGATGTTTCAATTATACACCCTGTAACTGAAATAAATCAAGATAAAGTTGACCAGTATTATGCTAATGGTAATGAATACAATCCAAAGAAACCATTTACTATAAAGATTGCAGATCCAAAATCTGATTCTATTCCTGAACCTATTGGTGTTGGATTTAAGATTGACATTGCATTACCAAGTGTATCTGCAACAGGAGGTCTTGCATCATTGAATGACCTGGTGAAGAATGGTCAGATACCTGTAGATGATAAAGGAAATATCGTTGGAGCCAGTACGAAAGGAATTCCTGTTGACAAATATGTTGAAGAACATTGTACTGCAGAATTCCAGGAAGACTACCATACAAAAGGATTTAACATTCCATTGTATGATGTAAAGTATCAACTCCATCTATGGGTATGGACTACAACTGCTGGCTATGTAAATGATTTCATTGTGGAATATACCTTAAATGACGAGGATGAGGCCTCTGAGGCCGGAACTGTGCAAATGGTTATAGATTGGTTGGCTGATAAGAATGGCGCTGTAAACGCAAGCAATGGCAAGCAATTAGGTACCTCTAGTTATATCACTAAACTATATTCTAAATCTATTGCAAAGCATCGTTGCGATTACAAGGAACAGGTCAAGGGTGAAAAAACCGTAAAGAAGACCGAAACAACTAAAATATTTGGTTATAAGAGACCAAAGAAATAACTGAAAGTTCAAATAAAAACAAAAAACATAAAGGTGCTGCATAGCACCTTTTTTATTTGTAAATTTTATTTTACCAAACAAAACATATACAACATAATCACAATTTAACAAGGAGATAAACTATGTTGAAGAAGAATAGTTTTGTATTGAATAAGAATGACCATTCCACCACATACATGATTACAACTGATACTATTCAGACTCGTAATCGCCGTCAGGTAAGATCCACCCAGGTTAGAAGCCACATCAATACTCGTGTAGCGGAATCGCATCTTATTCCACTCAGTGAAGACGAAGCAATCATTACGATGGCTGCTGAACAAATAATTCGTAATAAGAAGGCTATGACTGCAAAAGAAAAGTCCATTGTTTCTATGGCTCGTTCCATTAAGGAGAATTATCTTTAATATGAATACATGGCGTATTACGAAGTATCGTTGTGACAGTGAAGGTATTCCATACGGTGATACAATTCAGTCACTCTGCTATACAAAGGAACTAATGGAAAGCTACAAAAATCCAAAGTTCGTTGTACAGATTGAAGAAGAAGTTGAATTGAATGTATGGAAAGTAATCTGGACTAGAGGTGAATATGAGAGCGACAGGTAATAAGGTATTTCTTGAACAAGAAGAATATAAATCTTCTAGTGGAATTATAACACCACTTAAAGATCAAGGTATGGCCGTATTTAAGGTTGCTGCGGTTGGTCCTGGTGAATGGAATGTATTTACCGGTGAACTAATACCACCATCTGTAAAGGTTGGTGATAGAGTAATTGCCGATATTGTTACATCACCTGAAATTACCATTTTAAAGGGTATTAAGAAGACCAAGTATCGTATAATTCCTGATAGCCAAATTATAATGATTCTTGATTCAGATGAAGTTGTCCAGTAAGGAGTATCCATGAAATTATTAGATGACAAGATGTTGTTGAAAAGTCTAATGGATAGGACTGCTGGTGGCTTATATATTCCTGGTATGGTAAATATTGCTTATTCTCTATTTGAAATAGTTGACATTGGCGAAGGACACTATGATAAGCGAATTGGTAGAACAAAACCACTTCCTTATGGTTTAAAAGTTGGTGATAGAGTCCTAGTTAATGTTGGTGTATGTAAAGCCGTTAAAATCAATGGCGAAAAATACTATACTTGTCCAAATGCTGAAGAAGCAATATTGATACTAGATGATGACGAAAAGATAGTCTAATTGTATTGGAGAAAATAGAATATGACAAAGAAAATAGCGGCTATAACAATAAGTTTATTTGTACTATATTCTTATTTTCTCTGTGCAGTTGGTTTATTTGGTGAAACCGTACAGAACTATTCCTTATTTTATGGCTTAATTGCTTTAAAATATGGTTTAGTTCTTATTGGTTTTGCTGCTGTTATATTCTTACCATATAGAATACATAAAGCATTACTTCAACGTGCAGAAGAAAAATATCAGCGTGAATCTAATAAAAAGATTATGGATGCAGCTGAAAGAGAAAAACAAAAACAAGCACAAATATTACAAGAATACATTAAACAAGAGGATGCAATTTAAAATGGCACAGACTTTAGAAGAAGAAGTCAATACACCTTCACACTACCGTTCACATGAAAGTGGTATTGAAGCAATAGATATTACAAGATACCTTATTGGTGATTTATCAAATGCTTGGAAATATGCCATGCGTTATGAAGATAAAAATACACCAAAGAAGGACATTCTTAAACTTTGCTGGTATCTAAATGATTTCCATACAAATTTCATTGATGATAATAATGAATGTATAGTTAATCTCAGTGTTTCAGATGATGTGCAGAAAAGAATGTTGAAGGTAATTGAAACGGAACCAGTATATGTAATTAAGCAAGCATTTATTCAGATACTAAATGTAATTCGTGAAAATGGTTTGCTAGTTCCTGCTGATTGGTTTACTACAATTGACAATTTAAAAGCATACGCAGAAACTTTAAATTAAATTCAAATATTGACAATAATTCAAATATTGTTATTATTTGTAAATAAAATTTTACAATTAAATCTCTTTATGAGAAGGAAACATAAAAATGGATAAACTGACTATTACAAGTACAAAGATTCTCCCTATTGAAAATGGCATTGGTGGTTGTGTTGCTATTGCACAAATGACCCTTAATGATGCTTTTAAGTTGACGGGTATTAAACTCATTGAAAAGGATGGCAAGCGTAATGTTGTATATCCTCGTAATATGAGCAACAAGCAGAAGAAATCCTATTTCTTCCCTGTCAACAAGGAAACTGCAGCATTTATCAATGACAGACTTTGGGCTGACTACGATAATACTGAAACAACAAAGTAAGGAATATATGAGAAGGAAGAAACCATTGATTTCGCCTGCTCTCATTCCATCCAAAAAGAAGGAGATGCTTAAGATTATAAATGACCCCAACAAAATGAAGGAGGTCATGAATTTAGTCAAAGCATCTTCTAATCTTTTTGATAAAACTAAAACAATGAAAGCAACTACAATTCTAGATTGGCAGGAAAGATGTATTTCTATTTTACCTGAAGATATGGAAAATAAAGATGCCTTCATTGAAGCATTTAAAAACTTCATTGATACATACGGAGATAATAAAACTAATGAACATTCCGATGAATGATAAAAGCGTAACTTCAAATGAACTCGTTAGAACTATAATATGTTCTGTATTAGAAGATGTTCAAAATAACTTTGATGATTATGCAGAGGTTTATATAAAAGACTTCGGCGATTATACTGAAACTGAGAAACTTTCAATAGAACAATGGAAATTCAAGATTTTCAAAAAACTAAATGAATTTTTAAAGAGAGACGAGTTAATTACAAATGATTAAGTTTGAAATTGGAAAAACATATAAAGACAACCAACGGATTTGATTATACATTTCTCGGTGTGAATGAAAATGATATTGGTTCCTTTAAATTTCGTAATGTGATACGAAAATACAAACTATTGATGTTTGCTGGTGTGCAAACGGCCGTAAATATGAATGGTCCTCTAATATACAGTGGTAAAAAAGACTTATATGACGAGGAAATTGATGGTATCATGTTAGAAAAAGTAGTTTTATTAAATAAAAATGGAGAATCTTATGTCAATGTATTTAAAAGACACCAAGAAGAAAAAGTCTGTTCCTAATAAGAAAGAACCTAAACGTCCAATTAAACCGATTAAAAAGGTTGATGCACCAAATGAAAATACTCCTTTGACGAATGAACAAATGGAAGCATTGCAAGATGGTGATAATGCTGCTATGGCTCAGCAACAAATCAATCCTATGGTTATTCCTGATTTCTTTAACAACATTCGTAATAACTACTATGTTGCTAATAAAATCATTTGGTTGGCCGGTTTCATTGAATGGAATATCGTAATGGAAGTTATGCGTAGACTTAATTTCTATGATGATGGTTCTAAAGACCCAATTACACTGTATATCGCTTCTCCTGGTGGTGAATGTGATGCTGGCTGGGCACTAATTGATATGATTGACAAAATCAAGAAACATGGTGTAGAAGTTAGAACGGTATGTGCTGGAAGTTGTTCTTCTATGGCTGCATTAATTCTATCTGCAGGCACCAAGGGTTCTCGTTATGCCTTCCCATCTTCTAGAATTATGATTCACCAAGCGGGTATTGAATTGACTGGTGGTAAACTTGATGATATTGCAAATACTACAAAGGAATTGCAATATTGGACTGATATTTCTGCAAAATATCTTTCCAAAATCACGAAGAGACCAGTTAAGGAAATTGAAAAAGAACTTTGTTATGATAACTATATGTCTGCCAATGAAGCAAAGAAATTTGGTATCATTGATAAAGTAGATGTATTTATGGCTTAATAATGATTTCTTTAGATGAGATAAAAGAAAAATTAATTGCTAGATATAACCTACAAGATTCTTCTTGTGGGTTTTCTGGCAGTGATTCTCAATTAACTGAATTTGACCAAATGTTACGAAAATATCCAGAAAAGGTCGCAGAGATTGAAGAACAGATTGGTAAAGGTGAAGATTTTCGCAGTTATTTCGTTGATAAGAATTCAGTTAAAGAACTCTTAAAATTGCATGAAGAAGATGTTGACACATTTTATCGTATTTTGCGAAAAGAAGAATTGTTTATAAATACTTGTCTTAAAACATTTGGATTGGATAATATAATTATTTCATTAAATCCTGATACTTTGCTTGAAAATTTTACTGATGATTATGATGACGAAGATGAAGATTTATAAATAATAAACATTATGGAATATAGTACAATGAATTTTCGTGATTTTATTAATCAAGGACAACCTCAAAAACTGGTTGAATCTGTTGAAGAAGAACCTGAATTGGAAGAAACAGTTGAACCAGAAGAAGAGCCTGAAGAAGAGGAAGAAATGTATCAGGAACCAATTAATAGAAGAGTGAATAGCGTTCCGCAATATGAAGAACCGGAAGATGATTACTATGAAGAAAATGAATATTATGAAGAACCTGTTCCACAAAGAAGACCTGTAAGACAAGTACCTAGACAAATGTCTAGACCACAATATAGGCCAACACCAAGACCTGTTACTCGCCCAGTTCAAAGACCTATGGCTAGACCTGGATATGCGATGCCAGAAGAACAATTTAGAAGACCTATCAATATTACTAAAAACCAATTAAAAGAAACTACAATTGAAGGTACTGCTAATTCGCTTACTGAAGCAATTAAAAGAAAAGTTGATACTGTATTCTATCGCTTTGGTATTCAAGGTTTGGAAAAATTGGATGAAAAGATTCTTGATACGATTGAAGAACTACAATATCCTGAACAAAAACAAGTCAAGAGGCCTGCAAGAGATATGAGAAGAGTTCCACAAAGAAAACAGTTCAAAAAACCAAAACCAATGCAACTAGAAGATATTACTCCAGTTCCAACATATGAACCTGAACCGGAAGAAATCTTTGAACCACAAGATCCAGTTCCTGAAGAAATCTACACCGAAAACTTAGAGCCGGAACCAATTGAACAAGATGAAGAAATTATGGAAGAAACTGTAGAAGAACCTGTTGTTCAGGAACCTGCACCAAAGCCAGTTAAGGCAAGTCCAAAACCATCATTTATGAAACCACAACAGCCATTGACAACTAATGTTAAGACTGAAGAACTTGGTGATGATGAAGATGATTTGATTTCTGCAGCTTTACACATGGATTTCAATGAAAAACTTGAAGAAGAAAAACACGAAGCGGTGACAGACGATGAAATGTGGAATACCGTTGAAGCAATATTGGAATCGCAACCTTCACAGGAATTGGTACATGAACCACAGGGAACGTCAGTATTGCCAGTTCAACCACAACCAATAAATGACACCACTGTTTCAGAAAATGACCAGGAAACGCAAGTAAATGAAAGCACTGACGAGATAGTTGAACCACCAAAACCAAAACGTAAAAGAAAATCTAAAACTACAGATGATGTAGAGGAACCTGAAAACTAATGAAGAAAAGAAAAAACTACAACGAAAAACCTGAAAAAACAAATAATTCTGAAATTATTGTTGAAGGTACTGTAATAGAAGCATTTCCTAATGCTATGTTTGATGTTGAACTAGATAATGGAAATGTTGCTAAATGTACAATCTGCGGTAAGATTAGGAAAAATAACATTCGTATCTTACTAGGTGACCGTGTACAAATTGGCTTAGGAATATATGACTTATCAAAAGGTAGAATCCTATATAGATTAAATAATAACAAAAAATAAGGTTGAAAGATGGAAATTCCAAAGTATAAAAATAATAAACGATTGTCTTGGGATGAGATTTGTCAAGATTTTCCTGAAGTAGCAAACCAAATAGCACAGGAAAATACTTGGGCTCAATTTGAACGAAAACCTGATTTTTATGAAGTAGATAGCAAAACTATGCAGTGGATTCCTGAAAAAGTTCGTGAACGGTCAAGAAGACGAAAGAATTGACACTATAATTTTGACTAAATAATATAAAGGACCTATAAAGGTCCTTTTTTTTATAAATACTATATAAAAATTATTGAGGATTTGTATATGGATTTATTAGAAGCTAGACATATATTACATAAAAATGGCTATAAAATGGTTGATGAAGCCTATAACTATTTGTATGAGGCTGATGAAGAAGACGATTTTGAAGCATCTGATGAAACACAAGAAACTGCTGAAAAACAACAAGCAGATGGTGATATGTCAGTTCAATTGAAACATATATTAGATAGACTTCGTGGAATTAATAACTATGAACAATATGTGTCTGCACTTAAAGGAATGAAACCAATTCAGGTTCAATTATTGCAAGATTTGATTGGTGATGGTGAATTTGCAAAAGAAGTAAAAGTTCAGAAAGGTAATTTGTCAGTAAAATTACTCCATCCAACACAACAAGAAATTGATGTAAATAATTCTCTTTACTATCCATTGAATAAGAATCCTAATGGTCCTCCATCCATTGTTGATATTCTAACTGGTGGTCAGCCATTTACTATCAATAAGTCTCCAATTATTGTATATAAGCATGAAGGTAAGTACTACATTATTGACGGCCACCACAGATGGTCACAGATATTCTTATTAAATCCAAATGCCAAAATGAACATTATATTGTTCTCTACACCTAAAGGAACCGATGAAACACCTGTAGATATGCTTAGAGACTTCCAATTGGTCATTAAGGCAGTCACTGGAAAAGTTAAAATTAGTGATGCTAATTCAAAATACAATGTATATAAGATGTCTGATGATGCCATTAAGAATTATGTTATAGATGTTATGACTGATGATGCTCTAAAACTATGGCAGTCTTATAAAGGCCAAGAAAAAGCAACTAAAGAAACTGTAGCAGATTACATTGTTAAAAATGCAGTCCGACTAAAGAAAAACAATGGACCTGCTGAAGGTGCTCCACGTAGAAATGTAATGCCCCAGACTGACACAAAAACTATTGAAGTTGCAGCCAAGGGTATGATAGATGTGTAATTAACACAGATATTTAAATGTTTAATGGTTCCTGAATTAACAGGAACCATTTTTTCTATAAATAGTATATGGAATTGTTTGAAGCATTCAAAATATTGACAGGTAATGGCTATCTAATTGAAAGTACCAATAAAGGCGATTTCGTTAGTGGTGAACGTGGTGGTGAAGAATTTATAGGATTATCCAATGACTACTCCAAAGATGAAGCCATATACTATTTTGCAAGTGCAATAATTGGAAATAAAGCCAAAAATAAAGACTATGTAGTAGATTGGTGGAACTATATGTGTCCTAAATCTGTCAAGAAACGATTTGAAATGGTATATAATAAGTTTGAATCATTTAAATCCGGTAATGCTATAAATTTATATAGAGGAATCGTAATTCCTGAAGACGAAAAACCAGATTTAGAAAAACCTGGTGTATGCTGGTCATTCACTGTACAAGGTGCAAAGAATTTCTTGGAAAGAATTTGGGATGATATGGTTCAGAAACATTTGACTTATGGTCAGACCAAATACCTAATGCAAGGAACAACTACACTAGATAATTGTGATTTTCCTTATAGTTTATGGCTTGCTGGTAGATTTGAAAGAAAAGAATGGGAAGTGAGAATTAAAGATGAAACTAAAGTAAAAATATTAAACTGGAAGGAAGTTGAATAATGGATAGTGAAGTTGAAAATATACAGAAATTATGGAAACGCCTAGAAGAGTGTTTGTCAGATACAAATTCTCAACGAGGTATTCATAGATTGGTCAATAATGCTGAAATGTTATCAGCATACATGGAAGCCAATAACATTCTTACAGAATCTAGTCAGACTTTATTGGACTTGAAGCATGCAAACAAGAAAATAAATCTATCAACTCATAATAGAACCGTTGATAATGCCATTGTATTCATTATTTTAAAAGGTCTTACTACATTACCAACACAGACTAAAGCATTTAGACTTGGATTGATTGATAAAAATGGTAAACTAATTCGTAAACCAAAAACAGAAGCGGAACATCAAAGTATAAGTAATCTTGATTTATTGTTCTATAAGTTAAGACAATGGTTAGCACCAAGAATACAGTATCTTAGTAGTATAAGCTGGATTAAAGGAACTATGAATGATATTAGAGGTCAAAACTATTTCAGTAATTATGAAAACTTAAGTAGACAATATGCTGTTAGAAAAGTAAATGATGAATTATATAAAATTCTACAACATTAAGGAGTTATTTTTATGGCTTGTCCTAATTGTAGTAATTTAGAGAAAATCTATGGCTTCCATTTGGAAAAGGATGCTTACTATATGACACAAGTTGATGAAATTAAAAAATGTTGTCCGTCTAAAGTTTATGTAACTGAGATTAGTAGTACTGATGTATTTTTTACTTGTGAAGGTAAAAACTTTAAAATGAATAAAAAAGAATTCTATAAAAGTTCATGGAGACTGTACGATAGTTTTTAAAAGTAATAAATATATTAGAGGTTAGATTATGAGAATTAATTATATAGACAAAGACGATATTACAAAACAGGAATTTGAAGCCTATGTATTGGTTCAAATGTCTGGTCAATATAATATGATTATGGATGCTAGAGATGCTATGGATGATGCCGGACTAGACCAAGATACTTATTTTTCTATTATAAAAAATTATGGATATCTTAAGAATAAATTTGGTAAAAGTATGAACTTAGAAGAAGCTAAACAGATTTTGAATAAAAATGGCTATCTATTAGAAGATATAAATGATGTAATAAACCATAATGCTTATGGTGATGGAAATGTTTATGGCAACCTAAATAAAGATTACAAGCAAACTTATGATAGGTCTGAATATCATGTCAAAAATTCCAATCGTTTAGGATACGAAGAGTTTTTCGAAGACTATATTAAAAATAACTATGATGTAACTATTGATAATGATAGTACATTTAGATTTTCTGATAAAAACAGCATGAACAAACTTATACAATTCATTGTTAATAATACAAAAGGAAAAATAACTGAAGATGATTTCGTATTAGGCCGAGTAAAATGTACTTGTAATTATTACATATCATATATCGTTAAATTATTGATGGAAAGTGGAGAATTTGACGAAATATATAGTAAATATTGTCATAGAAACGATAGATATGATATAGATTCAAAATCTAATGAAATAAAGAGAATGCTTGCTTTTAGTACTGGTAAGAAAAACACACTTAATCGTTTAAATGACTTGTGTACTAAATTGGCTGATATTATACAGACAAAAATACACAGAAATTGTGAAGTTAATTTCCAACGTGAAACTGATGGTACTATCAATTTTTCAGTTTTTCCAAATAATGGGTTTGATAGAAGCAAATATAAAGGATTACAATCTTCATTGAATAAAATTGCAGATAAATACAATCTATTAGATGAAGATGGATTATTCAATAGTGATGCAGCAACAAACTTGATAAATGATTTCGCTAGAGCCATAGGAGCATAATTATGGATAAACAAATAATTCAAGAAGCAATTAAAACACTTAAAAATTTTGGTTATATAGTTGAAAGAAAAGGTGATTTCTATGAACCATCAAGTAGGCCAGAATTCTTTGACCCTGATTATGGTAAAGAAGAAATTGAATATTCTTATGATGAAGATGAATATTCTACAAAATGTAAAAATGATAAAACAACTGTAGAAAATTATATTGCCGAACATTATCCTAATTTAGATATTGATGTATCTTGTGATTATGACCTTGATAATGAGGAAGTCAAATATACACTTGATATGGCATTTAAGTTTGAAAATCCTCCAACACTAGAAGAATGCGATAATTGTGATATTATATCCGAATCATGTGTTGAACTTGATATGAAAGTACCTTGGGATGATGGTTCTTGGAATGTAATCGCTTACGATGCTAATGGTAAAAAAATAGAAGATGTTACCAAATATTTTGGTTCACATGCAAAAGAAACTTTACCTGATGATTTTAAAGCCGATTATTATGTAATTCACGAATATTGGATTGGTTCTGAAATAGTACCAGAATATGAACCTGAAGACCCAAGAGAAGAATATCCTGATTGGTAATTATTATGGTTAGACATCAAAAAGGACATAAGAATTCTAAAGGTGAAACTGCTGAATGGGTGATTGTTTCACATAAAGATGGTCACATTATCAGTTCACACAAAACTAAAGCTGAAGCCGAAGAACATCTTAGAGATATACAGAAATTCAAGCACATTGGAGAACATATGAATTTAGAACAAGCAAAAAATATATTGAATGAAGCTGGTTTTAAATACATTGACACTGAAAAAGAACTAAAACGTAAAGAAAAATTTACTAAAGATTTGGCGGAATATAGTAATGCACTAAATGACATAAAGACATCCATTAAAATTACGAAAGAAGGTTTATCACAGACTTTATCCGATGATATGGAAGACTATGTTGTAAATGAAACTAGATTCATTTTGAAAATGGCTAGAAAATTGGTAAAATTACTTGAAAATGACTTGTATAAGACAATAAATGAGGAATAATATGGACTTAGTAGAAGCCAAAAATATATTGAATGAAAATGGTTATCTACTAGAAGATAAAGTAGCAGATGATTATAAATCATTTGATGAATATATGAATGACTTTAAAGAAGAACTATTATTCCAATATATGACACCAGAAATTGGTGAAAGAAAATATAAAAAAATTATTTCAAATGAAAAACTTTTACAAGAAATAAAGGATAACTGGGCAAATGGTGATTATTGCCCATCTGAAATGGTTGAATACATTTTGGATAATAATTTACTTGAAGAAGACTTTACTATTGGTGTTGGAGCACCATTGGGCGCTGACCAAGGTATTCCTCATTCAATGGATTGTTGTGCTGTTCCTATGATGAGATTAGGTGAACCGGCTCCATATGGAAAAATACAAAAACCTTATCCAGGACATGGACCTCCTCCACCACATAAAAGACATAGACCCATTGGAATATACTTATTAGGTGGTAATACAAATTTACTAAATTATGGTAGGAAAAAGAAAAAGAAAAAGAAGAAAAAATCTAGAAAAAGGAGATAAAAATGGCTTATCATTACGAAACAAATGACGCATATGATCTTGATTGGTCAAATGAAGTCATGGATAAATTAAGTTATAAATTTGAAGATGAAGATATTATAACACATTATGATATAGAATCACATACAGATGGAGAAAGGGCTTATGGTCCTACATATAGAGTATATTATATTGAATTTAGTACTTCCAATTATGACTATGAATTAAAACTAGATGATGAATATAGGCATTGGATTCTATCTAAAGATGGAAACTATATTGCCGAGTTTTATTCTGGTCTAGATTTTGATGATGATACATATACTGTTGATATTGACATTAAAGAATTAAATGATTGGATTATAGAAGAAGTAACAAAATTTGAAGAAAAAGAATTAGTAAATGAAAGGAAAAAAGAATACAAATATAAAGTAAATAAACTAATTGAAGAATTAAATGACGATGATGATATTACATTTGAAGATGAAGTTAAACTTGTAAAATACTTTATGGATAAACTAGATATTTCTATTACAAATATAGAGAATTTAGATTAAATATATAATAGATAAAAAATGGCACTCAATTAAGAGTGCCATTTTCAACAACAACAAAAAATTTTACCAAGAACGATACGGCATAACACATTCTTCCTGACGGCGAGAGAAAGGAAGACGATATTTCGGTTCCGGGTTGGCAAGCCAATCACGAAGCTGGTTAGCAAGCGAAGCCCTAAACTGGGATTTGAACTTCTTGACACACAGCAATTCAACACAACCATCAAAAACCTTTCCACCATAAGTGCGGCACAACTTCTTGTATTCCTTGAGCGAGAGGTTAGTCCTATGTGCCATTTCAATCTTCCTATTGTGTTCGCCCCATTTACGGCAAGCTTCCATATGACGATTTTCACGAGTCAAACACTTCTTGTAAAGTGCCATCAGTTCCGGACTAGCATCAACCTCAGCCTTACCATAAACAAGCGTATGTCTATCAGTAATGACATCATAGACAATTCCATACGGAGTGTATTCCCATACATCAGACATAATCTGAAGGTCAACCATTCCATTTTCAACCACCATACCAGCATAGATGGTGATAGTTTCGTTTTCAGAAATGTATTTGGTAATTGCCATAGTGAACCTCTCGGTTAATTGTTGTTGTTTTCTAAGTTTAAATATAGAATTATTTTATACTTATGTCAATAATTTTTATGAAATATTATGTAATTTTTTATAAACATATACATAAAATATATGGCCGAATATTTTGAAAAAACAAGCCGAATAGTAAATGGTTATTGGTATACTTTTGAATACCATAATCAAAAGGAAACTGTACCAGGATATGATAGGTTTCCATTTATATACTGTATAGGACCTTCTACAACCAATCTGAACTGTTTTGTAGGTCTAAATTTACACCATCTTCCATTGACGATTAGAATGGCTTTCCTTGTCAGATTTGATGAACTGTCTCATTTCAGAGAATCTGACATTAGATATGTCTATACAGAAGACTTTATAGTAAAAGATCTAGGTGTTGGTCTTGGAATCAAGAATGCTGTCAGATATTACAATAAGAAGAACATCTTAAATCCATATAGGATATACAATAAAAATGTGCCTCTGTTCGTTGAATATGATGGTGATATTATTATGAAAGACCCAAGCTATATTATGAACAAGTATCTTAGAGATCTTGGCGAAAATAATAAATAGTATATAGTATATAGAGGTTTCTATGGATTTGAATTTTAAGAAAATAATTGCTTGGCTAAAAAGAAATAAGATTGACTATACTATTAAAGACAATAGAATAGTTTTATTTCATGATGCTAATGGCTGTGTAGAATTTGTATTTAATTCTGGTAAAAGTATATACAATGCACCTCGTGGCTGTTTAATGGCAAGTTCGGCGGCTGATGGAAGTGATTTTTATGTTGAAATTGGTGACTGGGGCAAATGGATAAACGAATTTCTTGACTGGGCTAAAGATAGAGGTTATTATGAATATAACCATTATCATTGTGCCCAGTGGGGTACTTGGAAGTTCGGAAACTTCATTTCTATGTCATTCTTTGGTGTTTTTATAAAGAAAATTTTAGCATTAAAAAATGGAGTAAATGAAAGTATGCAGCTAGATGAAGCTAAACATATTTTGAATAAAAATGGATTTATTTTAGAAGACTATAACTTCTATCGTAATCCTTTCAATCAAATGAACAGAAAGCACCAAGAAGAAAAAAAACAAGAACTTGTAAGACTGCGAGCTTCATTCTGTGATAATCCTGACTGTGCTAAAGTCGGAAGCATTACTTCACCTTATAACGGTGATGCCGTTTATGGAAAACAAATGTGGGATGATGGCGTGCCAGTAATGAAATACTGGTATCGTGAAAACAAAACAATCGCAGTCACACTTAAACAGGGTACTCCTTGCATAGTTCTCCTTGATAAAGATGGCGAGTATGCACAAGACGTTTGGGTTAAATACAACCGCGGATGGCTGCGTATAGATGGCGACAGCATTGAAGTTGAATTTTAAATTGAAGCTTTATTTAACCAGGAGCATTATTTGGATTATCAAAAAATATATAATAAGTTAATACAATTAGGTAAAACTGACTATTGGACTAACGAAAAATATTTTGAGAAACATCACATTGTACCTCGTAGCGAAGGTGGTAGTAATAAGAAGGATAACTTAGTTGAACTACCTCCCCGTGCCCATCACTTGGCTCACTTATGCTTAATTAGACTTGGATATTGCTTAAAATACTGCTATTATAATTTCACTATAAAAGAATACTATGATGCTAAAATGCTAGAAAAGAAAAAGAAACATTTACTAATACCTGATGAAGTTGATACTGTTGACGATATTAACGAATTTCGTTATAATGGAGAAGAGTAATGAAATTAGAAGAAGCAAAACAAATACTTAATGATAACGGATATATACTAGAAGATTGGAATGGTCAATTTTCTAACTATTCAGAAATGCTAGACTATATCAAAAGTAAATATGATTGGATTGGTGGAAATAGAACAAAAGTATTCATTTCAAGTGTAACTAATGATATAGCCTTTGAATCTAGTGATGGTAGGTTTTACAATATCAAGTATGAACCTAATACGGGAATTTATAAGTTATATAAGCCAGGTAACACTTTCCGTTTTAATGTATGTAAGGAAACTGAAAATCTTGATGAATTATTATATTATTTAAGAAAGAAAGAATGGTTCTAATATGAAAGTTTCAATAGAATATCGTGTAATAGGAAGCAATAAGAAATATCCTGAAATTTCAGAAAATGTCTATGTTCCAGACGATTGGTCTGATGAACAAATTAAAGAATGGTATGAAGAAAAACACCATAATATCTGTGGTATAGGCATAAAAGTCATAAATATAGAAAAATACGGAGAATAATTTATGAATTTAGCCGAAGCAAAAAGAGTTTTAAATGAATCTGGTTATTTACTGGAAAATAGTAAACCTATTACGGTAGACTATATTAATCAAAAAAATTATATATGTTATTTTGGTAAATTTATTAATGTAACAGGTGATGTTAATTTGGAACGCTTTGAATTTACAAAATTACCAATTAAATTTGGTAAAGTTGGTGGAGATTTTTGTTGCCAGAATAATGTGTTGACTTCATTGGAAGGAGCACCAGAAGAAGTTGGTGGTGATTTTTATTGTTCAGGCAATAAGTTGACATCATTAGATGGTGCACCGAGAGAAGTGGGTGGTAATTTTCAATGCGGTCATAATAAATTAAAAACATTAAAAGGAGCACCTAATAAAGTTGGTGAAGATTTTTGTTGCTGTCATAATCAATTAACTTCTTTAAAATATGCACCAGAAGAAGTTGGTGGTAGTTTTGAATGCTACCTTAATCAATTAACATCATTAGAATATGCTCCAAAGAAAGTAGGTGGTAGTTTTGATTGTGCCAATAATTACTTAGAAGACCTATATGGAGCACCAGAAGAAGTTGGTGGTAGTTTTGATTGTCATGATAATCAATTAACATCATTAAAATATGCTCCAAAGAAAGTTGCTTGGAGTTTTTATTGTCATGAAAATGAACACAAATTCACAGAATATGATGTATTAGAAGTATCTAATGTTAAAGACAGTATACATGTTTAACCATAGGGGTAAAATATGAATTTAAATGAAGCCAAACAGATTTTAAATAAGAATGGTTTTATTCTTGAAGATAGATGGAGTGGTGGTGAAGACCCACTAACTGTTGACGAAATCAATTTAGATAACTATAAAAAATATATTGATAAATATGTTAATGTAACTGGTGATGTAGATTTACGTCTACTAGATTTAACTAAGTTACCTATTAAATTTGGGAAAGTTGGTGGAGATTTTAATTGTTATCAGAATAACTTAACAACATTAGAAGGAGCACCAGAAGAAGTTGGTGGACATTTTAGATGTGAATATAATAATCTAACAACATTAGAGGGAGCACCAAAGAAAGTTGGTGGATATTTTGATTGTAGATATAATAATTTAACAACATTAGAAGGAGCACCAGAAGAAGTTGAGGGATTTTTTGATTGTCATGATAATAACATAACAACATTAGAGGGAGCACCACAGAAAGTAGGTGGTGGTTTTGATTGTAGTGAGAATAACTTAACATCCTTAAAGGGAGCACCAAAGAAAGTTGAGGGTGATTTTTATTGTAGAGATAATAATTTAACAACATTAAAAGGAGCACCAAAGAAAGTTGGTAACTATTTTGATTGTAGTGAGAATAACTTAACAACATTAGAGGGAGCACCAAAGAAAGTTGAGGGATTTTTTAATTGTAGAGATAATAAAAAGAAATTTACTGAAGAAGATGTAAGAGAAGTATCTTATGTAAAAAAAGAAATTTATTGTTAATTTTGACACAAACAATGGAGATAAAATGAATTTGATAGAAGCAAAACAAATTTTAAAAAACGCTGGGTATCTATTTGAAGTAATGGGTAAGACCAATATAGAAGACTTTAACAAAATGAAGACCGATGTTTATAATCTAACTAAAATACCTGGTTCAAATTTTGATTTTATTACTGGAAATAAGAAAGGTTCTGTTGAAGATGAAAGATCTACAATGGAACTTGGATGGGGTGGTAGAACTGGTACCTATACTTATGATACCGGTAGACCTGGTTTCAAAAGATACAGAAAACTATCAAAAGAAGATGTACTTGACCTAATCAAAGAAAAACAAAAAGAAATTGAAGAACTCGGCTACAATGTAGAATTTACTGAGGATGGTGTTAAGATATGGATGCCTAAATCTGAAATAAAGATTGAAGACGAAAGAGATATGACTCTATTTGGTATATTTAATGATGGTGGAAACTGCTGGTCTAGTAGAGATGATGAAAACTGGTACTGGGCAACCTCTGAAGATGAAACTGCTGCTGAATTCCGTGATAGACTTAGAAGAGCTGGTGAACGAATGGCACAAAAGAATTATAGAGAATATGTAAAGAGTTCTTATGGTGTTCGTGTATTCAAAAGTATAGAAGAATTTAAGAAGGCTTGTGAAAAGGTTGGATTACATCCAAATCTATCTGATTACGAGTAAGTTCAACTAAAAATAAAAATTTTCAATTCAGGAATTAATTTTCCTGAATTTTTTATATATACAATCGTGAGGTAGTTTTATGACCGAAATTAAATTCAATACAGTTGAAGAAATAAACGAACAACTGAAACAAGAACTTAGTAAAATATCTTTTACAAACTACAACCAAAATACAGATAAAGATATTGAAAAGGTATTCAAGGATGTGGCTGTAAAATCTGCACCACAGTCGCTAATACTAGAAGATATACAGTTTTTTGAGCATGACTTGAAAATTGAATATCAATGCCAAAATAAACACTATACTATGATTTTAGAGTGTAAATAATGCTATATAATGGCGATTGTTTAGACATATTACCAAAATTGAAAGACCATTCTGTAGATATGGTCTTATGTGATTTACCATACGGAACAACAAAATGTTCTTGGGATATTGTTATTCCATTTGATAGTCTTTGGAAAGAATATAAAAGGATTTGTAAACCAAATGCTGCCATTGTTTTGTTCGGTCAAGAACCATTTTCATCCATGCTTCGTTTGAGTAATCTGTCTGACTACAAATATGATTTATATTGGGAAAAAGAAGCACCAACAAATATTCTACAACTCAAAAAACGATTTGGCAAGAATGTAGAAACTATATCCATATTCTATGAGAAACAGTGCACTTATAATCCACAGAAATATAAGCATAATGGTAAGCCAGTAGTGACTGTTCCTATTTCTAGTATGGGTAAATTGAGTGCAGACAACCAAATTACTCCCGTTGCTTATAAAGACGATGGAACAAGATATCCTAAACAGGTGCTAAAATTTACAAGAGTGGATAAACACCATATTGTTCATCCAACACAAAAGCCAGTTGAATTGTTGGAAATGCTTATAAAATCATTCACAAATGAAGGTGATTTGGTCTTGGATAATTGTATGGGCAGTGGAAGTACAGGAGTAGCCTGTAAAAATTTAAAAAGAGATTTTATTGGTATTGAAAAAGAAGAAAAATATTTCAATATTGCAAAAAATAGAATAGAAACATTACCAGAAATAGATGGATTCTTTGAATAGGATATATTATGAAATTTAGTATTATTTCCATTGAACAAAAATTAAAAGATGTTCCTGATAATATAGATGTTAGATTGACTGTAAGATATGATTATACGGTATATTCTGGTCTTGATATTAACATTATAAAACTGATTGAACAAAACAATCTGACAGCTGTAAATAAGAAAACTATTGACATTGATTTCATTAGTAAGATGAAATTGAAGTTTGAAAAAGAAAAATATACAGGTTTGTGGAATAAAAAATCTGAAAATGAATTTAAATTTAATACTATAATAAATGGTGTGAAGGATGGAACTAAATATCCTTTTCCTGGAGTAAAATTTGTATATACTCCAATAGAAGACCAAAAAACTGAATTAGAAATATATGTGAACAATAAAGCATTAGTAAAAGTAATTAAAGGATTAGTATGATTATAGCAGGACAAGATTTATCTATAACGAGCAGTCGGGGTAGTAATAGAAACATTGGATGATACAACACTTGACATTCTAGATGTTCAATACTATGGGTTTACTTCAAAGAAGAAACTCGAACAGAACCATATAATTTATTACAACAATAAAGATTTTAAATCAGATTATGCCAAATATAACTGGATGAAAGATAAAATATTAGACTGGACTAAAGATTCTACATATCTTGCGACCGAGGACTATGCCTATGGTAAAAGTGCTGCTATGGGTCAAATCTTTTCATTGGCTGAATTTGAAGGTAATATCAAACTAGCAGAAATTGCTCGTGGTCAGAAAATGCGACTTTATTCCGTCAATTCCAATAAGAAGTTCTTTTCTGGATATGGATTAAGTGATAAGATTGGTATGCGAGATGCGTTTGACATGTGGACTGAAAAGAAACCAGATTTGAGTACATTACCAATTATTGACAATGGGCATGGAGTTTCTCCCACGAGCGACATTATAGATGCATACTCATTATGTGAATGCTTGAGAATGGAACTAAAACTTCGTGCAGGACTTGTTCAATTGCATACTTTGGACAAGAAACAGATAGAAGTCTTTAATGTTTGCTCAAAAGAGACACCTCAGGGTCTATTAGTTGCTCCATTCATAGAGATGTAGTTCTTTCGCCAGTACTTAACGCTGCTGACACTATAATAAACTTATAGTATTTGGTATTGGATTTTAAAAATAAACGCTCAGGATGCAAGTCCTGGGCATTTTTTCATTAGTCTAAATGAAGAAAAGCTAAAAATTATAAATACATTATACAATAAAATGGAATTTTTATGAATATAAATGAAGCCAAACAAATTCTTGAAGATAATGACTATATTCTTAGTCTGTTATCAGATCTAGGTGTTTCTGTAAATAATGGTATTCAAGATATTGAGCAAACTACAGCATATAAGATTGACAAAAATAATCCGGTATGTCCTTGTTGTGGAAAAAAACTAAAACTAGTGAATAATAATATAGAAACTGATACATTCATTGGTGAAAGTACCTTAAATGAACAATGGGAAAATGATTATCTAAAAAATCAAGTTGCTGATGTTGCTTGGCAATTATATCAAGAAGAACTTGCTGATGTTCAGCCCGAACTAGATGAACAAGGAAATGTCTCTTCTGAATACTTATTAAGATTTGAATATACTAAACCTGCTATGAAAAAAGCAATTAAACGAGCATCAATAAAACTAGCAAATGATTTAAAAGAAGATGGTTTTAATATAAATCCTTGGTATTGTGAACAGGAAATATATGAAGCATTGAAAGACTATGCTAGAACAGGAGTTAGATAAATGAATCTAGAAGAATCTAAACAATTATTGGAAAAATCAGGCTATTTACTTGAATATTCAAACAATATAGAAAAATTATTAAATTTTCCAAAATTTTATGAAACAGTTTTGAAAGAAGCGATTGAAGACTATCTTCCACCAAAGATAGATTACACTATATTAAGAAAAATAATGTTAACTGAATCTAATTATATATTCAAATTGTATATGGAAGATGAATCTGAATATTATATAGTGAATTATATCGTAGATGTGTATAACGAATTTTAAAAAGATATAAATATAATATAAAATTTTTCCATGGAGATAATAAAAATGCAAAATAAATTATTTGAATCATATATTAAATCTGCATCTCGCTACTTGACTGAAGATGATGAAGAACTTGAAGACGTAGTGGATGTTGACGATACTGAAACTGTTGAAGATACCGATGCTGATACAGAAACTGGTGCTAATGAAGAAGTTCTTGAACTTGACCTCGCAAATCCAGTATGTCCATCTTGTGGTGCTTCATTGGTCATTACTGATGAAGAACCTATTGACACTGAAGATGAAGACCTTGGGCTTGAAGATGATGAAGCTGATGCTATTCAACTTCTTCAGGGTCTTGGTTACATTGTCTATAAGCCAACTGAACCAACTGAAGAAGACGAAAACGATACTATTGATGATGATGCAGCAATAGACGATGAAACCTTTGACGATGTTGATGACGATTTCACAGAAGACGAAGATTTCTAATATAAACTTACAAAATTTAATTTAAACAGTGTCTGAAATATGACACTGTTTTTATATTCATAAATACATTATGAAGGATTTTAACGAATACATAGTAAGTTTATTGAATGAAGCTGAAAATTTTGATGATTTATTCATTATCAGTAAAAACAATGATAATAAGACAATTAAACTAAAAAAAGATGATACTGAAGATATTGGAGAATGGATTAACAATTTCCATAAAGAAAAAGGAAATTATGTATATAAATCTGATAGTGGAACATATACACCAGATAAAACATTAATAAATCTTGTTAAATCATTGAAAAAGCAACAAAATGATTTTGATGATGATGACAAGCAAACTTTGAAAACAATAGATGTAGATAAATTTAATAAATTAGGTCAAACTATTGGATATAGAAGTGCGTTGGCTATTGCTGTAAATGGCGATAATTTCCAGCAAGTGGCTAAAGATGTAATGAAAGATATGGATGATTATTCCATTAAACAATTACAAGATGTACCAGAATTCTTTTCATTTGCAGCAGCGGTTAAAACATTAAATGATATAAAGAAGAGAGAATCTAAAGATAAATCAAAAATAAAAGAAATAGATAGTACATTGTCAGATTTGAGTGCTGAAGCAACTAGAGACATGGCATTGAATGATGTTAAAGAAAAATATAAAGATGATTGGGAAAAGAATTATAAACTATATGAAAATAATTTCAATGCTGGCCTAAAAGAAATTCGTGAAAAAATGGCGAAATCGGATTTTGACTGGAAAGATCCTGCTACTGGTTTACCTCCAAAAGGATTAAAAGGAAAAACTACTCAATTTTTAAGTAAACAAGTAGCCAAAATTGGTGAATTGGGAGAAAAACTTGCTAGTAAAATTCCAGCACAACATACACTAGAGAACGAAATGGCTAGATTGGCTTGTTTTGGTGTTAAAGCATTGACTAAAGGAGTTGGTGCTATTGCTAGTCTAATCCGTAGTGCTAATGATTGGAATAATTTTAGAAAACAAGCAAAGACTAAGAAATATAGTGATGTAGAAAAGAAAATTAAACTATTCAAAAAAGAATTTGATGAATATATGAAATCCAAGAAAAACCCTGAAAAGAAAGAATCTTTGTTCTTTATGGGTAAACTTATTACTGAAGCCGAAAACACTGATGATAAACGAAATGATATTTTGACTAAATTAAATACACTAATGAGTGATGAAGTATTTAAGTATTACTACTATAAGGTTAGTAATATTGTTAGCTGCGTTACTAATAAAGAAAATATGTTCCTATTCAAAAAAGAAGAAAATGGATGGAATACATTTAATACAGGTTCTGGTAATTTAACTGTAATTGAAGACAATAGAAATTTAATGTTAAAACTATTGAAATCGGTTGATACTGACCTAGAACCAGCATTCAATGAATTTAAAGATGAATCATTACAAAACTGTGCAAGGTCTATTCCACCTGAAATCACATTTGAAATGAAATACTACAATGGAATAAATGACTGGATTAGAAACCTTGAAACAGATCCTGGATTGGATAACATACTTGAAATTTATAGCAGTTATGTAATATATCCAAAAGCATCATTGGTTAGAAGAAAATATGGTGATTTACCAAAAATCATATCTGAAGCAATATCAAAATTGAATAAAGGAACTAAGATTGCTGTAATGAAGGATATGGCATTAAAATTTAAGAATGATAAATTGGATGTAAAAGTTCCAGGAATTATTGGTGAAAAATCAGAAGAAAAATCTGATATGTCTGAAGAACAATTTAATGCTATGATGGATTGTCTTGTATTAAATGATGAAAAAAATGCAGCCAATGGTGTTAAATATGAATATGAAGAAATGAAAGGTAATGTTTCTGGTGACTTGAAAAATGCTAGAAGTCATGAATTTATGAGTAAATTAATAAATGCTTATAAAGAGCATAATGATTGGTATAAGAACTGGTGCGATAAAAATAAAGAAAATAAATCTGGCATTATTTCTTATATGAATAAAATATTTGAAATAGAAGACAAAAATGATAATAAAGAAATACCAGCTGATATTAAGAATAAAGTTGCTGAAGAAGGTAAAATGTTAGCATATTCTGGTGATACTACTGAAAATAAAAATACTGCTGAACAAATAGATACTCTAAAAGAAAAAAATGATGAATTGAATAAAGTATTTGAGGAATGGCTATCTAAACCTGAAAATAAGACTACAAAAGAAACTTATGATACAATGGCAAATGATATGAAAGATATAATAAATCAGTTATTACCATCTATCTGGATTAAGAAACAGATAACTGATACTATTAAAGGTGATTTAAAAGATAACTATTGGTATCCATACAGAATATTAAATCTATTGACCGAGAAAAAACAGCGTAATATTCAAAAAGCCATGAAGGCTAATCAAGCATTTTTGAAAAATGCAAAACAAGAACAAAATGCTGAAAATGCTGAACAAAAAGAAGATTCTAAACCAGCGGAACAATCTGAACAGCCAAGAGAAGAAAATGACAATTTTGGTAAGATTAAAGATGCCATTGGTAAAATACTAGACGAAGATGTAGAAGAAATCTATAAATCAAAAACAACAGGTGATTTTAAATCTTTATATACTAAATGGGTAAATGGCATTAAGACTGTATATGACGAAATAATGAAAATCAAACACGAAGAAACTATCAATAATCTAAAGACCTATGATGGTAAAGATCCATATCTAGTAGCATCTGCTTGTAATCAAGCCATTAAAGATTTGATTGAATGGTCTAAGGAAAATAGTAAAAAATCTGAAGAAAATTCTAACGAAAAACAAGAAAATGCTGAAGAAAAACCGGCTGAAGAACCAAAATCGTAAAATTCATAAATATATTATATGAATAAGTATCACGATAATTACATTGATGTTTTTCCGGACACTCATTGGCATAGAATATATCCTAATGATACGGAAGCCGCAGCCATACCAACACCTGGACATGGTTGTTGCGATTCTGGTCATGAAGATGAATGTTATTGTGTGACTGAAACGGATGTAAACTTATGGAATCAAGTATCTTCCATATCTAGTTTAAGTGGTATTGATTGGGATGCTTTATCTAGTGTATCTAGTCTAGAAACATCTGCAGAAGCCTGGAATAGGAATTTTAATACCGTTCACCAGAATTCTGCTACTTGGAATTTGATAGGTACATATAGTGGAATAGAAGACCTTAGTGGATATTGGCAGAGTGCATCAAATACAGTTTCTACTCATTCTGGTAGATGGGAAGATGCATATACAGCAATATCCGAATTACCAGATATAGTTAGTAGTCTATCTAGTCTATCTAGCATTGTAAATAGTCAGATAAAACTATATTTTGACAAGACATTATCTGGTGATGGCAAACAGAATACTCCTTATGGTGTGATATATTATAAGCAGTATACTGAATTGGTTAATTCGTTAAATTCAGATATGAGTAATCTGTATAAAGACGATATTAACACAAGTTCAAAGGTACAGAACTGGATTTCATTGGATTCTACAAGTGATGTAAATGGTATAAACCCATACATTAAATCATTATTTAGTGCTGTAGCCGTTAAAGACAATGACCAGGATAAAACTTTAATTAAACATGGTGATTTGATTGAATGGTTAATTAAGAATGGTGTTAGAAAGGGTGATTGGCCTGGATATGGTGGTGGTACTGGTATTGATGTTGATTCAGCGACATTCTTGATAAGTATAAAACCCGAAGTCATGACAAATATTGAACATGGCGAAGAAGCTTATCAAAATATGGAAAAATATATAGAAATAGCGAGACCAACAGCAAAATCAGAACTAACTGCATATACTGCTGCAAATACCTTATATTATTGTGGGGTATAATATAAAATGGAAGAATATTTAATACAATTAGCTGAAAATGGTGGTCCTATTGGTATATTGGCTGCCGCATTAGTATATCTTATAATTTTCATTCAACGAAAAAATACATCGGAAAAAAGAGATACAGATAGAGTAAAACTAGAACAAGAAATTAAAGATTTAAATGATGAAATAAATAAAAAGGAAACCGAAATTATACTATTGCAAAAAGACATAGACTTACTAAAAGAAGAAAATATTGGTATCAAACAAGATATCAAAGAAATTAAAACTACATTACAGTCTATGGCCTTGGCTCTTGAACGCATAGCATCTAAATATGATGATAAGGATTAACAATTATGCTTAGAAAATATTTGAAAGAATCAACAGAATTTTATAATAAAGAGGATAATCCACTTTACTATTTGTTCATTATACCAAAATTGGTTAAGAATGAACCTGAAGTAGTAAAACAAGACGAAGTTCTCAAAAATCTTCTTCAGTTCGTGGATGAAACTATGAAAGGAATAAATACAAAAATATTGGAAAAAAACAATAGTCCTATATCATACATGAACTTATTTCAGACCGATTCTGCTAAGAAAGCTATGGCTGAATACATTGAACAATATCTAAAACAGTTTGAATTGGATATTGCAAATGAAGAAAAAGATTTCATGAGTGCTTATAAGGTACATAAAGCATTTGAAACATTAAGAAATAGTGATAATTACAAAGTGTATATCAAAAATCTATAAATCTGAAAATATTATAAATACAATATAGAATGATTTTTGGAGATTATTATGAAAAATCGTGAAGACATTACATTTGAACAATGGAAAAAAGCCAACCTTCTAGAAGGTTTTCTTGATGGCGAAGAAGAAAAACCTGCATCTTCCGAAGATGTTGCTGCTGAAGAAGAAACTAAAGAAACTTCTTCAGATGATTCTGCTCCGATTGAAGAACCAAAATCAGACGATGCTTCATCTGAAGAGAATTCTGATGCTGCACCTATTGATGATGCTGGTAGTTCCGAAGATACTGATATATCTGACGAAACACAAGAGACTGAACAAGACGATGGCTTAGATGATGATTTTGAAGGCGAAAAATCCGAAGATACTGGTGTTGCCGATGGTGGAGATCCTGAGGTTTCAGAATTGAAAGATGCTATTGCCACATTGACACAGCAAATTCAAGCACTTACTGACCAAATGATTAAATCAAATGGTGGTGAAACTGCTGAAGAAGGAGGTGAAACCGGTGGAGAAGAAGGTGAAGAAACAACCGAAGAACAACCAGAAGAAGCCCCCGCAGAAGAAGGTGGTGAAGAAAGTAGCGAAGAATCTAGTGAAGGTTCTAGTGGAGAAACTTCTGAGGAATCTAGTGAAGAATCAAATGAAGAAAGTTCGGAAGAAAGTAGTGATGAATCCGCACCAACTGACGAAACCAAATCTGAAGCATATAATCACTATGTAAAGAAAGGAAAAATCCTTAGCGAAAGTAGTGGTTCTATCATTTCTATCTTGAATGAAGGCCGTTTTGATAAACTAGAAGATTCTATTATGGCTGTTGTTAAAGCTAAAATTCGTCAGAGAATTGAAAAAGAAAAAACTAGAATTAAAACTGAAGCATTCAATAAGAAATTTGGCGAAAAGTAATTTAACTATCAAAAATCATTTTATAAAGTGGACAAGAAAAGGTCCACTTTTTCTGCTATAAATAATTTATGAACTGTTTAGAGGTATTAGTGATATGAACCAAAGTTTTCAAAAATTAAATGATACATTCAATATGGATGGAGCTGATGTGGATTTAGACGATGATTTAAATACATCTGAAGAAAAAACAGAAACAGATGATTATAAAAATCAAAAATATAAGTTAAGTTCACATGACTACTTAATTGTAGAACTGCAAGACCAAATTGAAAGAATTAGAAGTGTTGCTGAAGAAATGCGACAATGCTGTAAAGTTGGAGCACCTCCTCGTCTCTTTGAAGTGTATGCAAACATGGAAGAAAAAATATCAAATAATTTAATGAAAATTAAAGAATTAGAAGAAACTGAAACTGATTATCAAGTTACCGAAACTAAAGAACAAATGGCTATGAAAAATTTAGAATTGAAAGAAAAGAATGCATTACTAAGATTACAGAAATCTACGGGTAAAAGTAATCAAACATATATACAAAACAATGTTAGCAACAATTACACTATGACATCTAAAGAATTATTAGATAAGACAATAGATGCTACAAACAATGAACAGAATGTTATAACATGTATTGAAGATTTACCTAAATTTGATTTGGATTAAATAATGGCATTAAAATATTCAGTTTATTATAGAATACAACAAAGAGATATTTATTTCAATAGGTTCTTTGAAAAGTACTCAAAATCTTTTAGTCCTGAATTAAAAGAAGCAACAAGAGAAAAATATGAAGAACTATTGGAAATTATTGTTAAGTATATTCTAGATGAAAATAGGTCTGACTTGAATATATTATTGACTAAACAAAATGCTAAAGTAGCACGAGTATTTTTTGATTTTCTTACTGTTTCTAATATCAAAAACAAGAAGAAAAATGAAATTATAGAACGAATAGATGAAATCTTTATAGAGGAAAACATTATGAAACATTTTAGAGATTTTCTTGCTGAAAAAATGAAAGAAATCAACCTCATTGATGATTTAGAAAAACCTGAAAGAATTAAACTTAATGAGGCTGATGATGATCCGTTTGCTGACGAAGGAGGTGGAGATGATGGTGGAGACGCTGGCGGTGACCCATTTGCTGATGATGCTGGCGGAGATGATGGTCCTGGTGGTGGAGAAGGTGGTGGCGATACTGGTGAAATCCCAGAAGAGGACGCCGAAAAAACGGAAGCTGAAAAGAAGGCTGAAGAACTAGACCTAGAAGGACATGAGGATGACCCTGACTTCACACAAGGTGTAACGGATAAGGACGATGTGACTTTGACAGATACTCCAAGTGGTACTTGCATTTACGATGTTGATGGCATTATGAAATCAATTTCAGCCGTAATTCAGTCAACAAGCGATAATGATTTGGCAGAAATCATAATGGTTAAAAAGGCTGTTGAACTTATATTCAATGGTAAAATTCTTAAACCCGAAGATGTACAATTCACCAACCCACAGAATGCTGCTTTCTTGATTAAGAAAATTGGCGAAAATGTTGACGAAAAAACTAGAAACTATATGATGCTAAAAATTAAAGAACCACTCATTAAACAAAGAGACCAACAGAAACTAGATATTGCTGCATTGAAGAAAGATGTTAATGCTGCTAGAGATACTATATCTGACTTGGATAAAGCATAATTGTAAACTTTTTTTAATTTTTCTGTTAAGATAATACTAATTATTTTATATTTGTTTAATAAAAATTTTGAGGTGAATAAATGTTAAACGCTAATACATTGCAAATGGATGGAAAGAATCTAGTTCTTATATATGTTGGTGATAACTCAGGATGTTCCCATGTTCGCTTAAGATATAATAGTGTATGGTATGCCGGACATGAACATTATGGTTTTACTCCTGTAATTTTACCATTTCCGACTTATGACCCACAATATCTTGCAAGAGCAAAAGCTATCGTAATTCAAAGACCAGTTTCTCCAGCACATATTGAAATAATGAAACGATATAAGGCATTACAACCAAAATTTGGTTATAAACTCGTTTCTGAATTTGATGACCAGGTATGGGAAATTGACGGCCAAGGAATTCCTGAATATAATACTGCATCACTACATTTTGACATTAAAGGAACTACAAGTGTTGCTGAACAAACATTTCCAATGTTTGATGAATTGGTTGTTTCTACTGAATATTTGAAAGTAAAATTATTAGAAAGATTCCCAAATGTTAAGAAAGTGACAGTGATTAAGAATGTTGTTCCTAGATATTTGTGGAGCTATCCTAGAAAAGATAATATCAAGGAAGATCTAGTGAAGCCAACTGTCTTGTATAGTGGTTCACCTTGCCATTATCGTAATCCTGTTCCTGCTAGACAGCCAAGTCCTGAAGAGCCTAATGGTTTTCCTGGTATTACTCCATTAAAGGGTGATATGAACAATGCTTGGTGTGACTGGGTAATCAAGAATGTAAAAGAAGACAAAATCAATTTCATTGTTATGGGTGCACTTCCTTGGTTCTGGGAATCTATTAGAGACAAAATCAAGTTCATACCTTGGGCAGATTCTCAGACATATCCCAGACTTGTCCAGCAGGAACGCGCAGATTTCCAGATTGCCCCATTGGTGGATAATGTATTCAACAAGTGTAAGAGTGCCTTGAGGCACACAGAATCGTGCGCTGCTGGCACTATATTGCTTGGTACGGTATTCCGTTCTGATAAATGGTCTCCATACGAAGAAATTAATCCAAAATGTAAAGTCTATGACGATGCAACAGTAGAAGACATTGATAAAATATTCTTTGAATTATGCAAGAAAGATAATTACAATGAAGTTCTAAATTGGCAATATAATTTCTTAAATCAGAATGGTTGCTGGCTTGAATCAAATGACCATTTGCAGAAATGGCTATGCATGATTGATAGCGGTAATGATACATTCATTTAATTTAAAGAAATATAACTTAATAAAAAGCGGGACCGAAATCCCGCTTTTTTGAGACAACAACAAACAAAAATTATTCTTCAACATTGTAATGTACACTATGATCCGTTACCCATTCATCCCAGTTATCCATAAAAAAATTATCTTCACACAGATTGATGTGGTAGAACACGCGGGAATCATTATTGATACATTCATCACGGTTAATAGAGAAAGTTCTAAAAAGAAATCTACGAAAATCATCATTGGCCTTTTCAATGCTGTCAATGAAATAGACCACCGGTGTAGACTTGTCAGATTTTTCCAGCATAAGAGCAACTTCATCAATATCGCTCTGAGTGCAGTCAATATACACAAGAGGCTGGTTCCACAGATCCTTTGCGAAACCCTTAAACATTTCTGTAACACCAATACCATGTTTGGTTGAGCGAATGAATGTTCCAGCATAAACAACCGGGGTGAGACGCAATACCTTTTCAATTTGTTCTTTCTTCATTGTTTTTTACCTCTTTATTGTTGTTTCTAAGTTTAAATATAGAAACTTATCAATAAATTGTCAATATATTAACTATAAACTTATGTAAAATTTCATTTACTTAAAGTCATTTTCAAAACTAGCCTTTCGCTGGTCAACGATCTTTTGCTTATATAGTGGTATTTCTTTCTTTATTTTGTTTTCTACCACTATTGGATTATATACCACAAATCTCTGACCATCCACATTAGTTTTGAAAAATATTTTAACAAAATCATTTGACCAGGTTGACTCTAGAAAATCAATCGCAAAATCAGCAACAAATACTTTTGAAGCATATAGGAGTTCATGAGTACCCATATTTGGCTCTAAACAATATTTACTACACAATTCTTTAAACTGGCTTAAAGTCATTCTGTGAAATCATGTTTCATTTGATTCGCTCTATATTCAGATAGCATACGTTTATATCTTTTTAAAGCTAATTCAATGAAATCTTCCATATCTTCAATGTTTCTGACATCAGTAATTATATAACAACCATCATCTGTAGTGAATTCTCCATCATCTGTTACTTGTGTGCCGATTGTTATACAAATTGTTCCAGTATATCTTCTTTTGCATATATAATGTTTAGCATCACGTTTAAGTGTATAATATATGTCTTTATCAACGTCTTTTCTAAAAAAGCCGTATTTTTCACAAGTTTTACAAAATGTATCTATATCTATATCCATAATTTTAAATATAGTAATTTTTCGCATTATTACTTGTAAATTAAAATTTACATAAATATAATATATTTGGAGGTTTTTAACAATGAATTTAAGCGAAGCAAAGTCTATTCTACATAAAAATGGTTTAATGCTAGTTGATAGTGCATTAAATGAAAGTGGTCATGGTGATAATTATTATACTGGTCTTTTATATAAGAATGGTGAATATGCTGAAATTATTTCATCTGCAATAGGACAGATTACTGATGGTATTGGTGAAGGAAGTGATAGAACAGCTGGTATTTTTAGATATTATTTTAGAGATTTGGTTGATGGTGTAGATACTTCCGATGAAAATGGTGAATTAGTTATTAATTGTCCAGCTTATTGTTTAAGACTACTAATGAATTGCATCTGGAGAGTTGCTTCCATTGAAAGAGAAGATAATGGAAGTAAGGATAGAGATATATATTATGACTATCTAGATGGTGATTGGAAAGATATCTGTAAACTTAATGCTGCAATTAAGAAAATTATTGATAATGGCTTCAATACTAAACCAATGACTGAAGAACAAAAACAAGATAGACTTAATAAAATAGAAATTGCTAAACAAAAAGCTGAAGAAAAACAAAGACAAGAAGCCGAAGCTAAAAAGAAGGTTGAAGATGAACAAAAACAAAAAGAATTAGCTGCTAAGAATGAAAAAATAAAAATAATTGAAACATATCCAACTGATGCAAAAGATAAACAGCGTGCTAGAGATGCATTACGCAGATCATCCAATTTGTTTATAAATTATTATAAATTATTGGCTCAACAATTAAATAAAATAACTGATGCTGCTAAATGGAAGCGTAGAATTGCTGCATTCTATCAATTAGCAAAAGACCAAACTTGGAGAGATCAAGAATCTACTTGTGAATATTATATGAATAGAATGATTAACAGATTTTAATACTAAAATACATATTTAACCAAAATGGCTCTCAATGTGGAGCCATTTTTTTCATAAATATATTATGAATTTTGAAAAGTATTTAAATGAAGCCTTAAAAGTAAAGTATGTGGTTCGTGATAAGAAAAGAGTGAAGAAATATAAGACCACTCGTCCTGGGAAATATCGTGTAGAATACGATGAAAATCGGACATCCAAAGGAAGTTAGAATTACGGCAGCAGAAAAAAGACACCGTAAGATTGGTCAAAGAAAAGGTAAAATTAAACGTGCAGCCAAAATGAATTTAATTAAAATGAAACAGAAAAAATCATTTGTTGCTCGTAAAAATATGGGTCTACAATATAATAAAAAATTACCTGATATTAACAACAATAGAAAACCATATAAACCAGTTCAAAAGAAACCTGATGAAGATAAATTGTTATCGCCTAAATTTGAAGGTTTCTGTGGTGGTTTTCAAGAATATCTACAAGAACATTTATTATTAGAATGGCCTGAAGGAATTATCTGGAGCGATAATACTAAAGGTATTGATGTTGGTTGGGACTTTTGTAGTGAAGCTACCCCGGAAGATGGTGAATGGTTAAGACAGTTGGTTGACCTGTATAAATATGGATACATGGATACTTTACGAAGTGATAGAAATACACCCGCAAATATTGATGGTTTTATTTCTAATCCGCATATAGATTTTACTGATGCTCAGATTGCTGATATTACAGACAACTTATGTTTTGACTGGGGTTTTCTTGGTGCTGCACACAATGATTTGAAACTAATTAAAGACCCTAAATTACTAGATGATTTACAGCAATATGTTCCAGAAAAACTCTGGAATAAGATTATTCATTTTAATGAAAAATAGTTAGTGAGGTTATTATTATGGCTATTTCTTTTTCATTCATTAATCCCTTTAGCACACGTTTTCTGCAGGTAGAACCTGAACATTCACAACAAAGACAAGCTGATGCTGCGCTAAATTCATATGGTAAGTCCGAAGATCCTAGAAACTGGAAAAACTATGTTTATGGATATGGCAATTATGCAGATCCAATAGACCCTTATGATTCAAATGGTATAATGTTTGAAATGGTCTTTGCCAATAAGAGACAAAGAATTTCATATTATAGAAATTTACGGACTTTATCCATTCGTTAAAAAATGTATGACAATGATGGCTGATGAAGCCTGTTGTGAAAATGCCGATGGTGAAGTTGCTACATTTGACATTGACAAAGCTTGGAAGTCAAAATTCACCGAATCTGAACTTATGACATTGAGAGACGAATTTAACTATGTAATCAACTGTGTCATTGGTAAAGACAAAATGTGGTATTATTATTATACCTGGCTAATTGATGCTGAATTATTCCTTGAAATCTGTTTAAATTCTGATGGTGATAGAGTTGCTGGCTTGAAACAATTACCTCCATACTGCACAATGTGCATGTATGATGATGGTGTCTTAAAAGGTTTTGTTGAAGATACAAAATTATTAGACCCAGATTTGAAGTCTGGTGAAACAAAAACATTCACAACCAATCAAGTAGCATATTCTAATTATGGTTTCTGGGGCAACAATAGAAATGATGTTCGTGGTCACTTGGAACCTGCAATTAGACCGATTAACCAATTAAGAGCCATTGAAGATGCATTGACTGTATATCGTATTACAAGAGCACCTGAAAAGAGAATTTTCAAGATTTATACTGGTAAGATGCCAGTAAACCGTGTTCCTGAATATATGCAAGAACTTCGTGCCAAATATCGTAAACAGTTGACTATTGACCCAGTAACTGGTATGATTAACTCTAGCAACAATGTTCAAGCATTTGTTGAAGATTTCTGGTTATCAATAGATTCTGATGGTCAAGGTTCTACTATTGAGAACTTTAAAGGTTCTACTGAATTTAATGGTCAATTGGACGATGTTAAGATGTTCCGTGAACAGGTTGCTGATGCCTTAATGATTCCTTCTAGTAGATGGCAAAACGCAGAAGGTGGTGGTACACCATATACACAGGGTGTTGAAAGCCTTACATTAGAAGAAGCATCATTCCAGAAAATGAATAGAAGACTTAGACATAAATTCTGTGAAATCATTTACCAGATATTCCTAGTTCATCTACAAGTTCGTGGATATGATAGCAAATATCTTGATAAACAAATCTATAAGATTGACCTAATTCCTGCTACTGACTTTGAAAGAATGAGAGACTTATCTATGGCAGAAAAACGTGGTGGTGTAATTGGTGCTTTCTCTCAATTCCTACCAAATCTAAACAATGTAAAACCTGGTGCAGAAGAAGCACCTCCACTATTCTCCCGTCAATTCTTTATGGAAGACATTCTTGGTATGACCTCTGAACAACGTCTTCGTAATGATAAACTTATTGAAGAAGAATCATCTGCATTACTTGCTGCTGCTGAGGCTGCTAAGGAAGAAGGTGGCGAAACTGATGATGAAGGTGGTGATGATTTAGGCTTCTAGAAAAGTATAAATACAATAAATGCAAACAACATTTATAAATGGAGATAAATAACATGTTATTAAGAGAAGCAAAAAATATCCTTAGTCGTTGTGGTTATACTGTTCTTACTGAAAAATCCAAATATGATGGCATTAAGAATAGTACACCCGATGTTGAAGAACTCATTTCTAAATTAAAAACATCTAAAATTCAAGCTGATTTGGATAAGGCTGAAGCTTTGGAAGAAAAGCTCAAGAATCTTACCGAAGACAATCTTGAAGAAATGCAGAAAATCAAGAAATGGAAGGCTGAATGGTCTGCCAAGGAAAAGACAATGGCTGGTGTACTAGATGATTCTGCCAAGTTCCTTGGTGATGCATTGGATGCTGATGGTACATTATTCTTCAAGGTTTCTGGTAAAGAAAATAAGGCTGGTATTCTTCTTGAAAAAGTTGTAACTGTAACTAGTCAGGAAGATGTTGAAGCCATGATGCTTAAGGTTATGCAGAAACCCGACGTTGTTTCTGATGCTAGTGATTTGGCTGCAGAAATGGCTAATGATTTCAAGAACCTTCTACAAAGCTACTACAAGAGAGCTCTTGATGCTGGCTGGGTTAAACTTGGTGATGTAAAGACCTCATGGAAGGCTACTTACTATGACCAGGATGATGATGGCAAAATGTCTAAATTCATTGGTAAGAAAGCTCAGGAAGCTGATAGAGCTGAATGGGTAGAAAAATCCAAAGATGCACTTAGAAGAAAGAAGATGGGCGAAAGCTATCGTATGAACGAAGGTGTTTTCGGCGATATCTGGGCAAAGATTAAATCATTTGGTTCTTGGCTATATGATTCTATCTTTGGCGAATTTAAACAAGTTCGTAAGGAAACTCGTAGTGCACTTAAGAATTACTCAATATTCCTCGATGCTATCATTGATGCATGTGAATTGAAACTTGCTGAAGTTGAAGAATAATATAAACTTTTAGATAATTTAATTGAAGTGGTTATTATGTAACCACTTCTTTTTTATAAATACTATATAGAGGTAAATATGAATTTACAAGATTATTTTAAGAATGAAATGCAAAAAACTAAACCATTGAATGAAAATACAGCCGAAGCCGGTGATGTTTCTGTATTTGATGGTTCTCAATGGATGGGTCCTCATCATCATAAGTATATCATTTGGGATAATTTGACTGGTTATGGTTATACATCTGATGTTATCATAGATAATCCAGACCATAAGAATGATTTGGCATGTGTTGCTGACCATATACATTTGATTGTTAATTGGGAAGTATTACCACTTGGTGATGGTCATACACATAAACTTGAAAAACCAACTCAGGTTGCTCCTGATACTGATATTGCTATTCACCCAGTTCCGGTGGATATTGTTAGTGATGAAACAAAATAAATTTTAACTTCCGCCGATGAATTCGGACACGTTTCATACTGGTGGTTCTTAATTGAACCACCTTTTTTGCAGAAATTATAAATACAATATAGAAATGTGATTACCTAATAAGTTTAGGAGATAAAATATGAGTTTAACAAACAATATGTCGGTTTTTACAACTTCAATCAAAAACAACAAAGATCTGGCGAAAAACTGGTTATTCTCTGTTATTTTTGAATATGAAAGTGGTTCAGCCTTATCTAGGGTTATTGGAACAGATGATTTCATGCTTAGAGCCAAAACTGCCAGTTTGCCACAAAAAGAATTTACCCAGTTAGAAACACATTATATGGGTTCAAAAATCGTATATCCAGGTAAAGCAACTGTAGCAGGAACATTCTCTGTAACATTTGATGAGTTCCAAGACCTTTATATTTCTAAAGCATTACATAGATGGCAAGACCTATTATTCAATCAAGGTTTCCAGAATGATATTGATGCTAAAGGAATTACTGGTGGTGCTAGTTCTAACTATATGAAAGATTATAGTGCTACTGTTCGTGTAGTATTATATGATTCACAATTAAAATCTAAACTTCCTATTGAATATAAGTTCTATTATGTTTGGCCTCAAAACGTTGCACAAACTACACTTTCACAAGAAGGTTCGGAAAAGATTACTCGTGAATGTACATTCCAATATAGCACATACGAAGTAATTGCTACTGGTGAATCTGTTTAATTAAATTTACATTTTTATAAGTATAAACCGTGGTTTTGCCACGGTTTTTCTCAGTTTTGAAAAATATGGATTTCAGAAAGTATAAATAAATAGTGATTTAAAACCACAAATGTTCATTAAAAAATTGGAGGATTCCTATTATGGATAAAATTCTTGAAAAACTTGCCGGTACTCTTTCCGCTGAAGATCTCCAAGAGATTAAAGAATCTTTTGAAGCAGAAGTTGACGAAAGAGTTAAGAGTAAGCTTGCTGAAGAAACTGAATCCTTGTCCAAGAAAGCTGATGAATTTTGTCAAAAGAAAATCAAAGAAGCTGTAGAAAAGAAAACAGCGGAATTGGAAGACCTTGCTAATAAGTATTGTGAAGAGAGATGTTCCAAAATTGCAATGAAGGAACAAGAAAAACTCAATGCACAATGCAAGAAGTTGGAAGAGGCCGCTGAACAGTACATCTATGAATATTTTGACGAAAAGTTCACAGAAAAGTATGGTCAAGAACTTCAGGCTCTTGAAGAAAAGGTTATTACCGGATTAGACAAGTACCTAGAATATAACATCTCCGAGAAGATTAATGACAAACTCATAACAAAGACTGCTCTATCTGAAACATACGCTCCAATTATTGAAGGTATTCAACATCTATTTGAAGACCAGTATGTTCCAATGGATTTGACTGGTTCAAAGAAACTTCGTGAAGCTAAGGCTGAAAATGCTGAACTTCAGAAATCTCTAAAGAAACAGTTAGCAGAAAATATGCGTTTGATTGATCTTGTTGAAGATTCAAATAAGAAGGCAACTATTGCTGAAAAGACTACTGGACTTGATGCTGCACAGCGTGCAAGAGTTCAAAAATTCTTTGAAAGCAAGTCATTGTCTGAAACCAAAAAAGATATTGATGACTATGTTGAAATGATTTCTGAACAAACAACTATGATGAGAACAAATCATAGAAATTTGTTTGAAAAGAAAACTCGTCCCGTTTCTCGTGCCACTAAAACTGAAAAAGCACTTGAAAGAGATGACATGCTCACTGAAAAATACAAGAAACAAACCAGTCCTACTAGCACATTCATGACTAATGCTGCTAGATTTATGGATGAAGATTAAACCATAAACTTACGGATTTTGAAAAACTTAAAAGTTAAAAAGTATAAATACAATATAAACAAAAACTCATTTAATAGGAGATAATAAAATGAATACAGTTAAGAAGGCATTGATGGAACGTTGGACTACACAAGCTCCTGCAGTTCTATCTGTTGCAAATATTCAAGATAAATATATCCGCGAAAATATGGCAAAACTCATGGAAAACCAGAAATTCCAGGATGTTGGCAATGCATTGAATGAAGACTTCGGTATGGGTGTTGGTGCTCCACTTGGTGCTGACCAGGGTATCCCTCATGGTGGCGATTCCAAGGCTGTATTTGCCCCAATTTCCTTAGCACTCGTTCGCCGTGTATTCCCACAGCTTTTCGCTAACGTATTAGTTGGTGTTCAGCCACTTTCTGGTCCTGTTGGCCTTGCTTTCGCTCTTCGTTACATCTATAAGGATGCTGGAGATCCAAACAAGCTCGTTGAAGCTGCATGGAAGGCTGTTCCAGAATATTCTGGCTTCTCTGGTTCTACTGCTAATACCAGTGGCGAACCTGATGCCGGTACTGGTGTAGATACCCAGTCCGCTGAAGCCTGGAAGATTACTGGTGACTACGATGAAATCCAAACACACAATGATTTCAGCACCGGTCTTCGTGGTAAAATTCCTGAGCTTGGTTTGATGTTCTCTCGTCAGTCCATCGTTGCTAAGACTCGTAAGCTCGCCGCTAGCTTCTCTCTTGAATCTGCTGAAGATATTAAGAGAATGCAGGGTGTTGAAATGATGACCGAAATGGTTAACGTTCTTCAGTATGAAATGACTGCAGAAATTGACCGTGAAACAATCGCTCGTTGTAAGTCTCTCTGTAAGCCCGTCTTCTGTAAGGCTGGTGATACAACCGATGTAAACAACGGTTTCGTTGGACGTTGGTCTCAGGAAAGATATTCTCGTATTGTTGGTCTAATTATGAAGACTGCTAACGATATTGCTACTGCTACTCGTAGAAGTGCTGCTAATATCGCTGTAGTTTCTCCTGATATGGCATCTGTTCTTCAACAGGCTGCTCCATTCTTTAACAAGGTTACCCATGATGTAAATGGTTCTACCGCTACACCTGAAATTGGTACAATTAACGGCGCTATCAAGGTATTCCGTGATAACTATGCTGTTAACTATGCTGGTCAGGATAATGGCGAAGTTCTTCTTGCATACAAGGGAACTGGTGTTTCTGACTGTGGTGTTGTGTTCTGTCCTTATGTAACAGGTGTTGTAAACCAGGCAATTGATCCTAACGACTTCTCACCTCGTGTTGGTGTTATGTCTCGTTATGCATTTGCTAACAACATGCTTGGCGCTGATAACTACTATCGCTTACTCAAGTTTGAAACCGCTAAGATTTGGGCTGATGCATCTGGCGACAACTACACATTCTAATTTTAACCACTTAAGGGTGGTTATGATTTGATAACCACCCTTTTTATTTAACAAACAAAATTTCAATTGGAGATAATAAAATGAAGAATCCTACATGTAATGGAAATGATTTGTACCAAACTGGTAATGATTACCCACAGACTCCAATCTCTGCCTACTTTGACGAGAAGTCTTATCACGATGGTATTTACACCGAAGTTAATCCTGCTGTTAATAAGTTGGCTGGTACCGAATCCGTTGATGGATTTGATGACACCTTCTTTAACCTCAAGGATAAGGCTGGTTTGAACAAGAGAGTATTTGATGTCCTCCCACAGAGTGCTTGGGCTGAACCCGAAGTTAGTGGAACAGGTGCAATATTCTCCGATGACTATGCTACTGGCGTAGTTGAAGAAAATGTTTAATCCAGTAAGTTAAACAATTAACGAAAAACCAAGGTTCTGCCTTGGTTTTTCTATTTGTGAAATCTTGTTTATAAATACCATATAAAATTCTATTGTGAGGTGAATATGCAATCAAGAAAAATTGAAGAAAATGTTGTTGAAAATGGTGGTGATTTGGCTACAATCACCAAAACAGTGATGCAGCAAAATATTAAAAATCAAATACCACTTAATAAAAGTCTCTTACCTAGTAAAGGATTGCTTTATAAAAATGATATAACCGTAAAGAAGCTTACCACGCTAGACATTAAGAACTTGTCCACTGTCACATCAGATAACATTGATGGTGTAATGAATGGTATCTTGGCAAGAAATGTCTCAGGCGTGCAAGTAAACGATATTCTCGTTGGTGATAAGATATGGTTCATATTCTATTTAAGAAGTATTACTTATAATGATTATCCATTTGATATAAAGTATGACTGTGAAAACTGTAATAATAAAGGCATTTTCAAAATGCGATTTGCTGATTTGAAAGTAACATATCTACCTGAAGACTTTGAATATGAATATAAAATGAATAATGGTGATGTTATCACTATCGGTTTTCCCACAGTTGGTAATGAAATTGAATGTAATTTGATATTGAAAGAACCTGAAAAATATAGTGTTACTCCTATTGATGAGTCATTACTCAATATATCAAATTACATTAAGGCTATTAATGGTTCTGTTCAAAGTCCAATGAATGCTTATAGATACATTGAAGATCTAGATGCATTGTCATTCACAAATTTCGCTAACTATATGGCAGATGTTAGCTTTGGTGTTAAACCATATATTGAAATCAAGTGTGAATGTGGTAATACCGTAACCGTTCCATTGGTATTCTCAGCTGAATACTTTATGCCTAAGATCAAATGATAAAGACTGTCACAATGCTTTAGCAGAGTATTTTTCTTGGCATAAATATATAAAGGTTAAAGGATTTATAAATGACAAACAATAAAAATTATACGAAAGTTACTTATCAAGATTTACTAGAAGATTTTACTGCTAGATTACAAAATGATGATAGATTTAAAAATCTATCGTCTGCTAGCATCTATTATCTTTTTATGGAAATGTTAGCCAGTACATTTGACATGACTAACTTCTATATGCAGAGAACTGCAGAAGAAGGATTTATAGATACAGCTAGACTAGATAGTAGTGTTATCAAGCATGGTAAAAATCTTGGCTATAATCCAATTCGTAATACACCAGCACAAGCTGAAATTCAAATTGTCATTAAAGGTCCTTTACCACAATCCATTCAACCTGGTGCTGTAATATATTTTTCACAAGAAGAAACGGACTTGGTTTTTGATAATAATAAGTTTATATTGAATACAGACTATTCATATACATTAACACAAGAAGATATTACTAATGGTCAAAGTGCAACTTGGTCAAAAACTTTAACATATTCTACACCAGTTGACACAATGAAATACTATATCATTCAGGATGTTAAAGTATATAACAATGCATCATTAGAGCCAATTAAAATTTTCCAAGGTGAAGTTAAGACTCATGTAATTCGTGGTGTTTCTAATTTCACAAAACTTGGTCAATCATACCAGTTCTATGACATTGATGATGTTAAATTCAGTAATTGGTATGGTCGCAGAGACCCTTATGCTTGGTATAAAGATACCTATTATAAGACTAATTCCTGGACTAAAGTTGGTATTGGTAAAACACAAGAAGAAGCATTATCAGATAATAACTTATTTGATATTGAAGACTGTTCAATTTATCTAAATGAAAGACTAATCTATGGTGATAAAGATGATAATACTACTTTACAAATATGTTCATTAACTACCAATAGTGATAAAACGGTTAGATTAAAATTTGGTGATGGTGATTCAACTGTATGTGGTCTTATTTCAAAAGATGATAACATATATGTACAATATCTTGATTGCGAAGGTGCTAAGGCTAATAGACTTGGTAGTAAGACTGCTGAAATTAAAGCCAACAATAAATTCTATGCTACATATTCAGGTGGTGTACTAGACATTACAAACAATATCAAGTTCGTATTGAATACGGATATTATGGGTGGTGTAGATTTTGAAAGTCAACAATCTATTAAGAATAATGCACCATTGTATTTTGCAAGCAATAATAGACTTGTTTCTAAACGCGATTTCATATCTTACTTTAAAGGTTTATCTACACCATTGAATGTAAAGAACGCTATTGCTTGGAGCCAAGATGAAATTGAAGCATTTGATAAAGGAAACCATATAACATACAAATATATACAGAATTATATCTGCTATTGTATAGTTTCAACATTATATAACACAAATGGCACTGTTTATTATCCATTGAATGTTTTGACTGATGATTCAACCAATACAACAGGAACATTCTCAATATATGGAACTACTAAAAACTATCTAAATCACTTATCAGACTATGTAAAAATGTTGTATAGTTTCAATTCATTCTTATCTACACAGTATCAAGAAAATCCATCTGCACAATGGTTGAAGAATATTAAAGTCATTAGAGATAATGCTGAGCCAAAGATGATTATTGGTAGTAAGATATTCTCATTACCACCAATAGTTCAGTATTACGATGTTGTAGGAACTGTGACTGTAAATTCACTATCCAAAATGCAAGAATATAAGCGTGATGTTGAAAATAAGATTTATAAATGGTTAGAAGAAAATTGTAATTTCAATAAAAAGATTTATAAGTCTGATATTATAAAATTCTTCAATGAAAGAGAAGAAACTAAAGCCGTAAATCTAGATATTCGTGTATCTGACATCATTAAGAGTAATCATGTAAAATATAACTTTAGACTTTCCTATGGTTCTTTTAAGGATTATTATTATATGACTTCTACTGATGGTATTATTGAAGAACAAAAAATTAAACAAGAAACACAGAATTATGATTATAACACTATTAAAATTCCTAAAACGGATACTGATGGCAATAAACTATCTGTATCTATGTTTGAAAACAAAATGATAACTACTTATATTGATGGTGTTTCTGGTCTTGGTGATAATAGGGTTAAACATGCAAAATTATCATTTAATCCATCAGATGTATTTGAAACTGATACAAGCATAATATTCGTAATTAATGGTATGTCAACGGTTGAGGATCTTACTGTAAAAAAGATAATGACCTCTGATAATGCTTGCTTACATATTGAAGTAGCGGCTAAAGATGATTTTGCTTCATTATCCAATTTCCCACCATCTTATAATTCTTATGGTCTTGATGTAGAAAGAATTAAAGCACTTCAAGAAAGAATAAAAAAATGGCTTAGAGGTTCCAACAGAATTGAAGAAACTAATGAAAGACCTATACCGTTGCCATATGATATAATTATTAGTAATGATTATACAGGTGAAAATTCCGATGTTCTAACTAGATCTGAAACATATCATAGACGAGGCGTAATTCAGAATAACTTGGAACAGCAATTAACTGAAAGATCATTCTGGCAATATTTTATTCCTAGTCTTATGAATGAATTTTATAGTGATATATCTTTTGATGATATTGAAATAACTAATTCTGCATGGACAGATGTAGATTCGTTGATTTATGACTTATATACTGCATTAAAAGTAGTATTTGCTGATAGTGTTCTTGACGATAATAATAATATTGTAAACTATTCTATGGATTCAGAAATACCTGTTGTTAGATTGAATATTACTTATAAGTATGGGCATTAATATATGGAATTATCAAATTTAAAATATTTAGAAAATGGCTGGGTTTTATCGGGTGAAATTGTATCTGAACAAACCATAGATGTAAGCACAGTCCATATTAAGATATATGATGCTCTAGAACATTATGAACCAGACTTTGATAGAATTTATACTTATAACTTAGACTATCAAAAACCATTTATTGAAGTAATAGGAAATACACAAGATGCTTATTATCGTGGGAGTGGTAATGACCATCTAGCTTATTATGGATTTCAATATAGTATTGTTGACAAAAAAATATTATTTAAAATAGCCGCAAGAGGACTTAGTTCTAATAATTTATCTGGTTATTATGATAAGGTAAAAGAAACTAATTCAAACAAAGTTGGTTTCAATATAGCAATTATGTCAGTAAGTTTTAATGATGAAAATGAACAAACATTCAAATTATTCATATCACCTAAATTTAAATCTAGTAAACCATTTAGATATTATGACCAAGATACTTATGATAAACAATTAAATAATTCTGCTACAATTACTTGTCCTATTTGTAATGGAACTGGTGAATTATATGATGATATAACTTGTCCTGCTTGTGGTGGAAATGCTTATGTATTTGATAGAATAGATTTTAACTATGGAAGTGAAATACCTATAAACGGATTACATGTCAATAACCATAATAAAGACTGTTCTGCAACATATACTAGAAAATGGAATGCTGAACATAATAGATATGAATTTACTTCCGAAACAAATACAGATTGCTGGAAAACACCGAAATATGGTGTTATTGTATCAGCATATTTTCCTACTTATGTCTGTGAAAAAGGTCTAGCAGCTGAATTATTACCTACAATTTCAAGTACATTAACTAATGATTTGAATAACAATAATAATCTAGCATATGAACAAATTGCAGAAGTTTCTGCCACAATAACAGCAGTAAAATCAACTTATAATGGTAGTATTGAAGAACTTTATAAAGTATACTTATATAAACAAGACATAGAGATTACAAATGATACTGCACAAAAAATTCGTAATAATGTGGTTAGATTTGGAGTAAAGACTAATAATGATTAATGTTGCTGAACATGAAAAGAATATTACAGGACAAAGTTTTGTTCAAGATATCAATACTTATAATAAGAATAAGTATCAAATAAGATTTTCAAATTTTCCTAATTTTACAGGAAAAGATGTTGATATGAATATCTTCAATTTATATCTTGAAACATTTACTATTCCAGATATCTCTATTTCTATGCTAAAAACACTATATATGCACGAAGTTCAAAATCACCCAGGTACTACAGGTGCTCGTGACTTACAAACTATTACATTGACATTCCAGTGTGATGAAAATATGAAGAACTGGTATGCATTTTATTCTTGGCTATGGTTTATGAAACATGGCATGACTTGTGGAAAGAAAAGTCTAGATGGTGAAGAACTTGTTAGAATGGACTGTATAGATGTAATAGAAATTTTACATTGTAATAACAATGGTGAAATAATATCAAAGATGAAATTTGAACACTGTATATTAAGTAATATATCTAGTATGGAATTGAATTGTCAGACCTCTGAAATTGGTAAATTTACAGTCACTATGGAAGTCCAAACAATAGATATGGATTTGATGACAGACGAAGAATAATATGAAATTAACTTATAAATGCAAAATATGTGATGAAGAAGTTTTGACAAATACGGGTCTTGCTTCCCATATTTCAAATACGCATAAGTTAAAAATTGAAGAATACTATGATAGATTCATCAGAAAAGACCCTGAAGGTAAATGTTTAGTCTGTGGAAAACCAACAACATTCATAGATTTAAGACGCAGCTATCATAGATTTTGTTCAAAACAATGTTCAAATAAGTATTGTGCAGAACATGCTGTAAAATGTGAACAAGTATGTAAAGTATGTAATTTTACTATATCTGGTGGCTCAAGAAGAATTCTTTCAATAAATTTCTATCACCATATAAAATCACATGGTTTTAAATCTATTCAAGAATATTATGATAAATTCTTAAAGAAACCTGAAGAAGGCAAATGTGCTGTATGTGGAAAACCAACGACATTTGAAAATATGTTCAATGGTTATAGAAAGTATTGTTTAGGTTTTTGTTCTGCAAATAAAGTTAAAGCGGAAGAATACGATAAAGAACATCAGTTTAAGCAAGAAAAACAACAAACAAAAGAAACACATGAGACTGAACTACGAAACTATATTCAAGAATTGAAAGATAGAGCACATGAATTTGACTGGGATGGTGAACGTAATACTTGGGCGGGTGGAACAAGACCAAAATACATCAATACAAAAGACGATTTGATTACTGATAATTCAATATCATTCATAGATGGTCAGGAATACTCAGCAAATGGCCAGTGTATCACGGAACATTATCAAGACAATACAACCATCAATGAAAATAAAGAAGACGCTGATGAATACTTCTGTCAATTCTGGCTATAAATATATTAGAGGTTTTATAAATGGCTGAATCTATAAATGAAGCTTTAAGACTGAAAATGGATGATGCGAAAATAGCAGTCGCACAAAGCCAGTTGCAGATAATGAAAGAATTTAAAGCTAATGTTGAAACTCAGTTAGATTCTGGATTTACTGAAGTCATTAAAAGTAATAACCAAAAATTTGAATTTAAAGACCTACAAAAGAATGTAGGAAATATATTTAAGTCAAATGCAAAAACATTCACTAAAGCAACAAGTAGCTTTGGTAGCAAAATAGCATCAATTCCAGGTAAAATTGGTACTGCATTTTCAAAATTCAATCCATTAAAAGGAATTACAAATTTATTCTCATCTGGATTTGATAAGATAAAAGAAGGGTTCTCAAAATTAAATCCATTTAGCAAAATTGGTTCAGGTATCAAAAAAACTAAAGACAAAATAAAGAAGGTGGTAGGTCGAGATACAGAAACATTGAAAGCAAAATATTATGAAAACTGGTGGAGTCCTGAAAAAGTAGCAATTAGACAACAAAAAGCATTACAGAAATTCTGGAAAAAACAATTAAAGAAAGAAGAGAAAAAAGCACGAAAAGAAGGAAGACCATCCATTACAGATCCAGCAATTACAACAGGTCAATTATTAGGAACAATAGCAAAAGCAGTAACAAAAATTGCTAAAGCAATCGCGTTCTTCTTTAATGGTCCTGGTCTTGGTATTGCATTGGCTATTGGTTTAACACCACCTGTATTATTGATATGTGCTGCATTATTAGGTGTTGCATATTTAATCTGTGATACATTGAAAACCATAATACCTCCAATAATAGATATATTTAAAGGTTTCGTTGACTGGATAATGAATGTATTTGCTGAACCAGTTACAAGAGGTCTAAATTCTATTGCTGGTGCAATAGAAGCTGTATTTGGTATATACACTAAAATATACAATATTGTTGGTTCAATATTGGATAAGATTCTATCATTCTTAGATAGTCCAATTTCAACAATTACTGAAGGTGTATCTTCGGCCGTTAATGGAATTACATCAGCGGTATCTGATTTATTTACTGATGATGGTAAAGTACATGAAGGTCAAGACTTAAATACTATGTTCTTTAGAATGTATCAAGAATGGACTACTGATTTTTTGACACCAATGCGTGATGGCATTGTAAAAATGACTGAAGATGGTTCAAATACAACTGATTTAACTAAATTCTATGATTTGTTGAATGCAGGTTTTGTTGCTCCATTATTCAATCGTTATAAAACATTTGATGCAAAAGCATTTGAATTCTTTGAACAGTCTAGTCATAGAATGTTGGCAGATAGAATTGCTATGAGAAGACAAGAAGGTTTTTCAAGAGTAATGGATTCAATGAGTAATGTTGCTAGTAATATTAAAGATGGTTTCAAGAATGGATGGAATATATTAAAAGCTAAATTTACAGGCGAAACTAATAAAATGCCAGAAACTGAACTTACTGTTGAAAATAATTTCCAGATGCTTACAAAATCATTTGATGAAATGAGAACAGATAGTTTAAAGATATTGTCTGAAATAAATGAAAGTATCATTGAAATATCAAAACACAGAATACAGCTTGGTAATGTAAATACACCTGAATATGTCACTACAGATTCAAAACTACAACCTGTAAATGTTGTAGTAAACAATGACGATGATTCTAGAAAAGAAATCGTTAATCTATTGAAGAAAATGGGTGAAGGCGTTTCTCATATAGTTCATAATACAGCCATTACAGATAGTGGTGTACGAAAAGAAACAGCTACACTTTGGACACTTGAAGGATAATTATGGGATTAAATATAATTAAATCATACAATTTTAATTCTATGAACTCTACCTATATGGGAATAGGTAATGGTTTCGTCATTAAAATTTACCATAATGATTTTTACAATACAAATTTTAGTAAATATTGGCCTAAAACAAATATTGAGTCTTTTAAAGCCGTAAACAATGAAAATCTATCATTAAGTTTTACTAACGAATGGGAAGATGCTGGTGGTGCTAAACTCGGTAAAAAAGTAACATCATTCATAAATGGTAAGTTAGTTAAAGCTTTTGCTGGAATGGATGAAAAAAAAGGATATCAGCCAATGATAATGACTGATGCATGGACTCAACAAAAAATGAAAGGTACTCAACCACTTTCAATAGACTTATCATTTAAAGCATATAATAATAATAGTATTGCAGGTACAAATTATCGTGATATTATAAAGTTTCTTACTTGTATATGCTCACCAATGAAACCCATTATATTAGGAAATGATACAATGGATGTAATAAAACGTGCGGCGGGCGGAGTAATCAATACTGGTGGTGCTATAATGTCCGCTGTTAGAAATGTTGGTTCTACTATTTCACAAAGTAGAGATAATAACGATAGTTATGTAAATACTGTTGCTCACGGTGTAGATGAAGTAGTCAATCAAGCAGATTCATTGCATAAAACAGTTACACAAAATGCGGTCTTGGGAAGAAACAATGGTAATTTTACAGTTGAACTATTATTTGGTAATGATAATGGAACTAAGATATTCGCCAATGAACAAAATAATTTTGTTGTTGAAGGTGTAAAAAATACATCTATGGGAAGAGTTGACTGGATTATTAAATCATTCTCATATACACCATCAGTTCAATTTGACTGGGATGATGAAAATAAATTACCAATTCCATTATGGTGTGATTTTAAGATATCTCTAGAAACTAGATGTAGTCTATCTAATAAGTATGTTTATGATTTATTAAATAATAATCCAATTAACCTACAATATAAAGATGTGACTTAATTAGGTCGCATTCTATTTCTCATATAATCCATTTGTTCTTGTACAGTCATTTCATTCCACGGTTTTTTCTGTGGTGATTCAGGTTCTCTATTATATGCTTCCAATGACAATGGATTTAGTTCATATCGTTCAGGATTAGTATCTTGTGTTGTATAAGTTGCATCTGAACCAGCAACATTTTGATTTGCCGGTGAATATACAGATGTATCATGTATTTCACCAGACACAGGTTCAGCTGGTTTTGGTTGTGTGTCAGTAAATATATCTTTATTGAATACATTTGTACCAACATTTTTATCGAGATAATAACACCAAGTATGTGAATTTGGTAATTGGTCTAATTGACAATTAATTGTAAAATCAACATATATTGGTTCATTAGTAGAAAAATTTATTTCTTTAGATATATTCATTGACCAGTTAGAAACATACACGATTAATGGTCTTTGAAATATACCTGGCATAAGTCTCAATTTCCATAATTTAGCACCATAGAAATTTTTATTGTTGGCCGGACCTTCTACACGTCTATAATCATCTCTAGAATATACCATTATAGATGTTTCATTAAGAACATCTGATACAGATTGTCCTAATGCATCAATTGTACTTTCAGCATTGCTTACATTATTTGATAATGTTTCTCGAGCATTACTTAATAAATCCATTGTTTTATCAAGACCTAATGCTACGCTGTTTACAGCATTATTTCCCATTGCATTTATACTTACTTTAGAAGCAATACTTGGCTGAGCAAATAATGACAATACATTTTTAATAGTATCCCAAGTGGAAAATTGTTTAGTACCTATTGTTTGGTTCGTATATACTCTAAATTCTAGATTGAATGATGTCTGTGAGACATTTGCATATACTCTATCAGACCCTTCATCTACAGAATTCCAAGAACGGTCATATCCTGCATAGGCATTTAACATTTCCATTACATCGGAACACATGAAACCTTTAACTATATCTGTTAATGCTGCAGCAGGACCACTTTCCCAAGTAGTTGACATTGAAAATGTTGGTAATTGTTTTAATATACCAGCAATTTTAACCATTCCATTTTTATTTTTATCACTTTTACATGATGAGTCATAAGTCCATAATTCAAAGAAGTTATTTCCATATTCTCTTAATATAGATTCTTCTATGGAGGGAGCATCGCCTAAATCTGGATTTTTTACTGCCGGTGCTCGCTTACCTTGTATATTATAAGCTGCTACTCTACTATTCTCTTCAATAATTGTAGCCGCTTCAGCTTGAGAGAAATCTTGCAACTTTGCTTTTTCATCTGCAGACAAATCACTGCCCTTTTCAATAGTTCTCATTGATTCATGTGTTTGATATTGTTTGGCTGCTGCCATAGCAGCAGTCTTATATCCTGCCGGATATAAACTTGCATTACCCATACTACGGGCTTGTTGCTGTTCAATTAGTGCTCTTGATTCTTTGGTATCATCTATATAATTTTTATGTGAAAAATCAGGCATAGTAATATATTTATACACGCGTTCATAAATATATTATGGCTTTGAATGTTGTACAATTTTATAAGATAAATCCTAAATTACCATTCCAATTTAAAACAAAATGGTATACTTCCCTTGTAGATGATGATGTGTTGACATATTGTGTAAAATCCATAAACTTACCAAAAATGGAAATTGAAAATAATGCTGGTTTTTCTTTTTTTGGAAATGCCATAAAGTCAATACCAACATATAATCCTGGAGCAAGAAAAATTGAAATAACATTTGAAGAAAATGATAATATGCTTGTATCAACATTCATTGATAAATTGGTTGATTCCAGTTTTTCAAGAAATCCATATTACATTACTATACAAATAACACAGTTTGATGAGCATTTTCAGCATAATACAACAAAAGGATATGTGTGCCATTTAAGTAGTTATGAAGAACCATCATTTAAACGTGATGGTCAGGCACAACCTGTTGATATAAGTGCTGTATTCATTGTTGATGCAGTAATACCAAATTTCATTGAAGCAAATGCTGTAAAAGGAACCATTATTAAAAATGGTTCACCAGCGTATAATACTAAAATGAAATCACTTATTGTTGATGAGCAAAATCAGAAATTTGAATTTGGTAACTTTAAATTTGGTAATGATGATAAACCAAAAACTAAGAAATACA